>Ga0194053_10001815_pt1 | contig 13397 bp, 15 predicted proteins | sample SepL228m_MetaG_FD_161684 | JGI IMG/M metagenome (GOLD analysis project Ga0194053, IMG submission 161684) | Anoxic zone freshwater microbial communities from boreal shield lake in IISD Experimental Lakes Area, Ontario, Canada - Sep2016-L227-8m | ecosystem: Environmental > Aquatic > Freshwater >... | reverse complement strand
CCGGGGCCATCATGAAAGGGGCAAGCGGGACGACCTCCGCACTACAGGCCGGAATTCAGGGCACCATGCAGGCGGCCGGGCTCGCGGTGGGGGCGGGGATCACGGCGGCGGGTGCCGCCGCCACCTTTGGCGGATCGGCTGCCGTGCAAGGAGCGCTGGCCGGAGCCCAGGCAGCCACCGGAGCAGCCAGCGCCGCAGGGCGCATTGCCAGCGATGTCGCCGGATCGATGGGCGGATCAACCGACGTTCCACCACCACCGCCTGTTCCCAAAGAAAGCAACAGTGTTGCCAATCCCGACAACCCGGCCATGACAGCTCATCAAACAGCAAGCAACACGTTCGCCGTCGTGGACAACGACCGGGGAACGGTTTCCCACCATCGGGGAAACATCGCCACGCCACACACGGCTCAGGCCGCATTCAATACCCACGCATCCAAGGCCCAGCCGTTACCCCCGGATTCTCCACTCTCAACCCGTAATTCCTGATTCCCATGAAACTATCCGCCATTACTTCCATTACCAACAACCTCATCGCCGCCCGCTTTTGGATGGCCCTCGCCATTCTCGCTACCGGGTTCGCCGTTGCCGCTCCCTACATGACCATTCATGCCATGAAGCAAAAGGAGAAGGTCGTCATTCTCGATCCGGGTGGAACGCTGATTTATGCGCCACTCCTCGGTTTTGAGGACGCCGGAAATCTTCATGCCTACCATGTCCGACTTGCCTGCCTGGCCCTGTTGCAACGCAATCCCATCGGTCCGGATTTGCCGGACCTGCTGAAACGGCTCTATTTGGAAGATCCCGCCCGGAAAAAAGCCGCCGCCCTCTACAAGGCCCAGAATCCTGAATTCAAGGAAAAGCAGATCCACCAGAAAGCGGAGGTCACAAAAATCGACATCCTCGATACCCGCAAAATCAGCGACGGGACCGGCAAATCCTACGAAGCGGTGAGCGTCCGCGCCGAAGGCAACCTCGTTCGGACAGGCACCGTCAACAAACTCGAATTCCGCGAGCCGGTAAAATTCCAGACGGAATTCCTCTTCATCCGCAACCCCGACCTCCTCGGCAACGGGCGTCTCCCGCTCGTCGTGCAGGATTTCAAGTATTCCGAGCAGCCGCTTTGAAACACCTCACCATTCGTCAGTGATGCTCGAAGTGGGGTTGTTTTTGGTCCTGGTTAGCTGGCAAGAGCCTTGCCACCCGAGTGCTTCCGCAATCCCATCGGAACATAATAGCCACGGACAGGAGACGACGTTGCAGCTTCCATGACTCTATCGGCGAAGGCTTTGATAGATGTCTTCGCTGAGATGCCGCCGCTCCGGCGGGTTCTGACGGCTTTGACTGACTCGGTCTGCTTGGTAGCGATCATCTAGGATAGAGTAGGCTTTTTGGATCAGGGGGTCAACTGTTGATGTCTCCGACTCAAGGACATCTTCGATCTCGCCCATGGCAAAAGGTTCGCCGATGCCCTGAAAAATGGCGACCCGGATCGCAAAATCCTCCCGATGCCCAAAGCGTTGGGAAATCGTTTTCAAAGTCTGGACCGCCCCGAAATGTTTGGCGGACACCACGGACATTGGCACGACCCGCAAAGAAATTGGAGAAAGTGCCCTGTCGATCACGCCCTCGATGGCGCGCTGGAAATTGCAATGCACGTAAAAGACGACAACCTCTTTCCCGGCGTCCAAAGCGGCGTCAATAAATGTGATCGCCCGTTCCGTGTCAGAAAGCGTGCCATCCACTGTCACCGCCGCTTCGGACAGAATTTTCTCGATGTCAGGCTGTGCCGAAAAAGTCGATTTGCCCGATCCCGGCCCTCCGGCCAGAAGCACAACTGCAACACGGGAAATCTGCTCCCTCAGAAAACGGTGAAAAAGATGGTCGGCGAGCCGTGCGGCGGGAGCATAAACGGCCGAGGCCCAGCGCACGCGCGTTTGCTCCGTTGCCGCAAACATCGGAAACAGTTCCTTGATGCGATCCGCGTCAATGATGCGGCCATAAATCCTTTCGTAGTCTTCAGCAAGCTTGTCGAAGTTTTCTTCGAGAAACCGGAACGCTTCTTCCTCCACCTTCTTTTCTTCGTCAGTCAGAGTGCGAATCGTAGCGGCCACTCTTCGGCTGGTAACGGAAATCTTCGCGTCGGGCAAGGCGCATATTCAGGCAAAAAATGTTGCTCCCAACCGGGAGCAGGCCCGGAGATTTTCTGTGCCAAATTGGGCGCATGAAACATCCCATAGCCACCATTGCAGCAATGGCACTGCTTTCAGTGCCGACCATACACGCCGGGCCGATCACCCAAAAGCCGCTGGATGAATTTGTCATCTATGACATTCCGGTGGCGTCGAAATCGGGAACGACGACCGTCTTGTTCCCGGCGGAAATCTCCGGGCTCTTTGCGAAGTCGGTCGCAACGCAGGAGCAGGAAAACGCAGGATTCCTGATTTCGTTCACGCCGGGGAATTTCTATTTCAGCATCCGAGCGTTGAAGCCCGTCGCGGAGGATCACTTGACGGTGATTTTTAACCGCAAGGCATACGTCCTGCATTTGAAGGCATCGGATCAGCCTTTCTACAACGTCACGTTCTATCAGGATGAACGGAAGGGGAAGGATGGTGGCCGCGCCTCAATCGTGCCTGAGCGACTACTTTCCCTGATGGACAAAGCCAAGGCATACCCGCTCTTTGCGGCGAATCGCCCGGATGCCCTGGCCGGAGTCCTCCATGCGGCACCGGGCATCACGAATTACTACGAGGGCTTCACAGTGCGTATACGTGACGTGTGGCGGTTCGAGCAGGACGACACACTGATTTTCCGCGTCGAGTTGGAGAACACGTCCGACCGAGCGATTTTCTACAAACCACAGGATTTGGCCGTCCGCCTGGATGACCGGATTTATACGCAATCGCTCGCGGATGCTTCGGGCGTCATGCCGCCGAAATCCGTCACCCCGGCATTCTTCGCCATCACCGGCAACGGGCAGGGCGGACGCAACAATCTCGATCCCGACAACAAATGGAACGTGCTCGTCGTGCGTGCCGAAACCACTGACTTCAAATGAACATCCGCAAAATCTGGACTGAACTTTTTCAAAAACCCGCCGGTCGGCTGATCCTGTTCCTGCTGGCAGGAGCCTTCGTCTTCGCCTTCCTCTTTTCGGGGAAAGGCCGCCGCTCGACTGCGGACATCAATCCCGCTGTTCCCGCACAGGCAACCACGGCGAAGGGATACAGCTTCACCGAGGAAATCCCGGTCACACCCCCTGCGCGGCCACCCGCCCCGGCTCCCAAGGTGGCCGACAGTTCGGCCTCACGGCCATCATCGACACCCAAGCCACCGCCGCCAATTCCCCAGGCCATCTTCGCCACGCGGGAGGTGGCCCGCAGTGAATCGTATCTTCCGTTTGGCCGACTTCTGAGGTGCGAACTGGTCAATACGGTGGATTCGACCAACATCGAAACACCAATCATTGGACTCATCACCGAGGATGTCTGGCACGATGCTCGCTTGATCATTCCGGCTGGGACGGAAGTTCACGGTATTGCCCAGAAGACCGCCGCCCGCGAACGGATTGGCTCCGATAGGAAATGGGTTCTCGTTTTCCAGGATGGCCGGGAATTGCCACTCTCGGGCACGGTTCTCGATTATGCCCCCGATGCGGCGAAGCCGGGAGGCTGGAGTGAAACCGATGGTTCCGCCGGTCTTCGCGGTTACATGATCGCTTCCGATAAATTCGCCGAGGCGAAGGCGGTTCTCGCCTCCATGATTTCGGCAGGGGCCGGGGCGTTTCCGCAGACAACGAATCTCATTTCTCCTCTGACCGGGGGAGCCACCCAGATCCAGAATGGTGGATTCACGGACGCCATTTCCGCAGGCATCCAAGCCGGCGGACAAATCTACTCCCAGCGTCTTTTGGAAAGTCTGAAAAACGATCCTTACTACGTCCGGGTTCCTGCCGGAACGCTCTTTTACCTCTACGTCACCCAAACTGTGGACTTGCAAAAAGCCACAAACGGCCTCTCGGCCGCCAACCCAACAAACCCATGAAATACCTCATCACCATCCTCACCCTCTGCCTGTGCTCGGCGTGCGCCACCCGCAAGCCGGTCAAAATCCAGTCGAGCCCCGCCGTTGCCGGCATTTCCCGAAACGACATGGCGGGCGTGCGAGTCCCGGAAACCGTGAAAGCATATCCGGCAGGCCGATACACCGACCCCAATTTCCCGGATGAAATGCACGAACGGCACACGGTCTATCGCCGGGAACAGTCCGCGGATTGGAATTACCGCCCATCGGAACCCTATGCGCTGCCGCTCGGACCGACTGCGGCAAAGTCCAACCCCTCGCCAGGCTATTACCAGGTGGCGGACGAGGAACAGCGTAACGCCCAGCAGAAGGCGTATGCAGCGGCCCTCCTCGAACAAAACCGCGCCATGAAAAAGCGCGTCGAGGATTTGCAGCGAGAGGCTGCCAAAGTGCCCGAACTCCAGCAGGAGGTGGAACGCCTCAAAAGCCAGCCCGACTTCACTCCGTCGCCGTCTCCGAGTCCTGTCAAATCCTCGAACGACGATGCCTTCTCCTCCGCAGAGCCGCCGCTCCCGGAGGGGGAGGGAATTTCTGACCCGTGCGGGATTGTCCTCTTCGCTGAGGCCAATGATGAGTGCCAGGCATTCCTGCTTTCCCAGATGCAACTCAACGACGAATTCGCCGCCGAACTCGAATCCCTGGAGCGCCGCAGACGGGAATCGCTTTTCCCCGCCCCGCTCCTCCGCCGCAAGCAATTCGCATTTCTCACCAAAAACATTCTATGAAAGCCACCAAACCAGCCAACGTCACAGTCACCCTCGATGAGGACACCTTTGCCACCTTCACGGAGGCATCGGAAATCGTCGAGAAAGCCGGAATCCGCGTTCCCACCAGTCAGCTTGTTCAAACCATGCTGAACGCGGAAATCCAGCGTCTCAGCGCTCGGAAAATTGCCCAGCGATTCCTGAAATCCGTCATCCAGCAAATCGGCGGATTGCAGAACGGAGCCCTCGACGACGAGGACGAGGAAACCATCCCACAAGTCCGGGCGGCCAAAGCCTGAATTTCGAAAAACGAAACCGTCCAACCGCCGTACTACGGGGCCGCAAGGTCGAAACGTCCGGCACAACCAAACATGTCAAAATGGCAATCGCATCACCAAAAAAGAAAGAGGAGCTGGCACAACAGTTCAAAATCAACCCCGAAGTCAACTCCCGGCTGGACGCCTTCATGAAGGCAGAACCCGGCCTGGTCGAATACGTCAAGGAACTCCCCCGTGAGCAGTTGGAGCGGAAGTTCCTCCTGCGCAAAATGCAGGACCAGGAGCAGAAGCAGAACTACACAGCGAAGGTCAAATCCTGGCTCGAAAGGCCGGAACAGGCCGACCTGGTGAAGAGCATCAAGGCAACCATCAGCCCGAACATGACCGCCGAAAAGCAGGATCAGGTCATCGTCACCCAGGCAAAAAACTTCATCCGCAACACCGGCATCAAACTCGGCTGACGAGTCTCAAATCCCTCCGTGTTCTGTTCGGTCCCATCCCGGACAGATTGACATCAACTAATCATCCCAACACCCGCGTTTATGTTTTCGACAAAAAAACTCAATGGCAGCCAAGATATTCTCTCATTGATGAATTGCCGTCGCTTACCGGCAAGACTCAGCACGGGGGAGGCATCTGCGATCTTGGGATTTCAGGAGCATGATATTGCTCCGCTCATTGTGGCGAAATTGCTCAACCCACTTGGCAAGCCAGCACCGAATGCCCCAAAATATTTTGCTTCGGTTGATATTCTTGCAGCCGCCCAAGATCGTGAATGGCTGTCGCAGGCGACACGGTCACTTTCAAAATACTGGCAGGGAAAGAATCAGCGCAAACGAACCAACAGCGTCCAGATAGCCGCGCTTGGTGTTGCAGCCTAGCGTTTCGGCGTCATACGATTGTCACACGAGTCTCAACCCGACAGGGTGATATCGATATGGCCTTCTTGTGGGTTACATTACCTTTACTCGCGGTCGTTCTGGATTTCCATGGAGGGGCTGATCGTTCAGCAAAAACTCAACGAAATCAAAGTTGGCCATTTTGGAAAAAACATACCTCGTGGAGGCCACGATCTGAAACTGATTGTAGTAAATCATATTGTCGCTGCACCACAGGTCTTTTACACAACCATCGAGTATGGCCATTTTTTTAAAATGAGTCCTTTCGTAAAGGCTCAGTAGGTAGCGTGAGGAAAAAGGGAAGGCGATTTCGATACCTTCTGATTGAATGCCGCACATGGAGCGCCAGCCGCCTTTGATATGCGGCCTCTTTCCAAACGGGTTATCAGAGGTGAAGAAAACTTCGTCTTGGTACGCGCGTTTGATGACCCAAATGTGCTGGTAGATAATGCCAGCCATCATTTTTATGTGGCCTCCATCCAGGAGAGCGAGTTGGTGGTTATCCCGGGCAATCTCAGCGGTAGACTGTCCGGCGAGAATATGCTCGGAGGTGGGCGGAGGCAGTCCGGCGTCTCTATGAGCATTCTTGGTCATGTTAACAAACGCTTCGGCCATGTGATGTCCGAAGAGCATGGCCTCCTTGGTCCGAATCATCTGTAGAATCATGTAAACCGACATAAAATGCCTCGTAATCGGTTTGATCGTTCGAAAGGTTCCGGCATCTAGACTCTCGATCAAGCCCCGTACGAGGTCAGCATAAAGCGCCTCCGGCCGCCTCAAATACTTTTCGATGAATTGGCGGTCCCCCGTAATCTTCTCAAGTTCATCTGAGTCGTAAAAATAGGTCTCTGCTGCCACATTGCGAACATTCGTCTTAAATTTGCGCCGCTCGCTTTTGTCGTAGGCGAAAATCTGGTCCTTAGTGCTGAAATTGCGGAGATACCCTTGCGGCACATAATGCTGATTTTTTGTCGGATTATCTGCGTTGTCGCTGGGTGCCGTCATGCTCCGGATAATTTAAGCAGGGTTTCCGGCTGAAGCTGCATAATCTCCAAGAGACGAAGGGCGGCTCCGGACGGTTTCCGTTCCCCTGACTCCCATTTTCTCACAGTGACCGGTGGGACATTGAGGATTTGCGCGAAGAGGGGACGACTCAACTTCCGAGTCTCGCGCAATTTGACGATCTGAGACGGAGTGAAGTTGGGCGCAGAGGCAACTGCGCGAAAAGTGCGCAGCGTCAGAATTTTCTTCCCCTCGTAGTGGTCGGCGACCTCTTTCATGTCCTGCACGAGATCGGCAGGATCGAAGACCGCGTCATCCCAGCTTGAAATGGGTTTTGATGCTGTGGGCGATTTGCTTGAGGTTTTGTTTTTCATCGTCGGTTAGTGATTCTCGTTTCGATTTTTTGTAGAGGGTGGCGAGGAAAATCACCTCATGCTCGGCAAGGAAAAGGTAAATGACGCGGGCACCCCCGCTTTTACCTCCGCCAGCCAAACGCATGCGCGCTTTCCGAAATCCTCCTGTTCCTTGGATGACATCGCCTCTCTCCGGATCTGCAATCAGTTCGTTCTGGAATCGCCGATAGTCCTCATCAGCAACCAACGCCGTGACGATGGCCGTGAATCGAGGTAGTTCAACGAATTCCAGTCCTGAATGTATGTTACTCTGTATCATGTATCAAGACGCAATTTCAGCCGGTTGAATATTTTCAGGAGAAGCCATGGCGGGCGTAAATGCGACAATTTTCTGCTCGTATTCCTCAAGTGGAGGCAGGGTGACTTGAGCTTTTCTCGCGTAGGCGCGGTGAACCGCCTTGCTGTTGTGACCCAAGGCGAGCTGGGCGAACCGTTCTGGGTACCCGACGATTTTTGCCCGTTCGGCCCACGCGTAGCGATACGAGTGGAGTGATACTCCATGAATGCCAAGCCCGAGGCAGCGCTGTTTGAACTCCGTGGCACGGTCGCCGGGGCGCACCGTCGCAAGGTAGGGGAGCAACTGGCCGATCTTGGGAAGTGTTGCCAGGATTGCTTCGACTTCTTTTCCAAAACGAATCTGGGGCGGTTGCTGATTCCGCCAGCGCGTCTTCATCCGGAAAAAACTGATTACCCGGTTGGGCCAATCGACATCCTCAGCTTGGAGGTGGGCAAGATCCGATTGCGAGGCCCCCAAGTGCCAGGCCAACTGGTAAAAGGCTTTCCGTTCCGGGTTTGTTTCCCGATCCACGATTCGGCAATGTTCTTCTGAGGTGATTGCCCGCTTATCTTGAAATCGGACAACTGGCCATTGCCGTTTCGGCACCAGCGGCCATGGCAGCCAGTTCATATCCACACAAAAATTGTAGAGGCGGCGAAGGAATACGTTCGTCGAAACGGTGCCGAGTTGCAGAACCTTCAGGATCTGCTCTGCTTGAGTTTCGACGATGATTTTTGGAAGAAGCTGGGCAAGTGCGCGATCCTTCGCGACGCGATGCCATCGTTCTTTATTCGCGGATTGTTTTGTTTCGGTGAGCGTCTCCAAAGCGTGCTGCCAGGTGCGCTTGGATAATTCGGAATCCGAGCCCGTGAGATACGCTTTCGCGAGCTGGAGATTGAGCATTGGCTGGCGCTCAGCCTGATTCTTGGCGTCAACAATTTGCCGAGACTCTTCTTTGTTGGTCTTGCCCAGACTGGTGCGCTTTCCTGTTTTGGAATCCACACAATAGAAGGTTCCGTTGCCACGTCCGCGGCGGATTAATCGATAGCGAGTTTTCATACGTTTGTCGCAATCGCAAACGTAAACGACGCCGACTCCGAAGCGTTAGCGAGTAGCGGGCGAGTTCGCCCGAATTGTCGCCGAGTGCTCCGCGAGTGCTGATTTTGGTGTCCATTTGGTGTCCATTTTCGGCCCAGCCAAACTGTAAACCTTTGCCGCACATGCGGTAAGAAAGAGAGGCGAGGGTCGGAATCGAACCGACGCATAGAGCTTTTGCAGAGCTCTGCCTTACCACTTGGCTACCCCGCCGTGAGAAGGCTTTTACCAATACACATTCAGCGGGGGGATGACAACTGATACTTGTCCGCCGGTGGTGGTTCCTTCGGATTGGTCGAGGGCTTCGACGATGTTGTCCTTGAATGTCACGGTGAGGGTTCCGACGGGGACTTTGACGTAGATCGTATTGGGGGCGAGCCCCTGGGAGTTTTGAACCAGGGCTCCTCCCGGGAACTTTCCGGATTTCGGAAGGGTGATGATCGTTTCGTTGTTGACCGGGGTGTAGGTTGTCTGGGGAACGAGCTGGTATTTGATGAATTCCCAGATCTGCTGGGTTCCGGACTTGTCGGCGCGGCTGGTTTTTTTCTGCGGTTTTCCGAGGCTGCGCCCGACTTCGGAGATGGTCATGCCGATGGCCACTTCATTTCGCGAGATCAGGGCCTCGACTTCATTCCGCCTCGCCTCGCTTTTGCGGAGGTTTTCCGCAAATTTCTCGGGAAGCGGCTCCAGGGACTGCGGGGTGACCCAGGCGACGATCCCGCCTTGCTGGGCATTGCCGCGCACGCGGATGAGGCCGTTCGCATCGATGCCTTCGACCTGCACGGCTTGGGGGAAACGGAGCGTGCCCGCATATCTGGTCTGGGCGGTATCAAAGTAGGCGGGAGACGGAGCGAGCACTTTCAGTTTGAGGGGGGTGATGCCGAAATCGGAAAGATAGATTGCTCCCGGCTCCCGGACGATCGGTGGCGAAGCATCGGCCACACGGGCAAAAGCCAGAATCAGCAGGAGAGGGAAGAGACGGCTCATGGAACAAATATCGCAGATGGCCGGTGGATTGACAAACGAGAAGAGTCCGATTCGCCTTGAAGCGGAGGCGGGGACCGCATTCTAATCCCATCTATGTCCACGCTATCTGATTTTGTCGTGCAGGGAGGCCAGGCGATCACCGCGGGGCAGGTGGCGGTCTTCCGCGACCACCTTGCCGCCTACAAACTCAAAGCCGAGACGCTCGAAGCGGCCGGCCAGCCACAGCTGCGCGAGCAATGCTCTTTTCTCCTGCGCTTCATCGAGGATGTCCTGGATGACGCGTATGTCTCAGACGATTTTGCGGCGCTCCCCGAGGCCGTCTTTGCGGTGCGGTATCTCGCCAAGGGCGTCGACATTATCCCGGACAACATTCCCGGTGGCTATAGCGATGATGCCGCCGTGATGAGGGAAGTGGTGGAAGAGCACGAGGCAGAATTCCGGAAGTATTGCTCGCAAAACAAAATCGCATTCGACGGGATCCTGGCAAAAGCCTGACTATTTTTACGAGCCCCACGCTTTATGAACCGAATTCTCAGAGGCCTTTCTTTTGTGCTGGTGGTTTGTTCTGCCGGCTGCGGCCGGCAGGCCGCGAAGCCCGCCCCCCTGTCCGTCGCCACTCCAACGCCCGACCCGGGATATGCCGGGACCGTCGCGACGGCGTCTCCCGTCCCCTCGGAGGCCAAGCAGACTGCGGTTGCGGCGGAGGAGGTTTCATCTCCGAGCGCCATCAACATGGACGCCGAGGATGCCGGCAACCGGGCGATGCGCGCCGAGGTGCTGAAGCGGATCGATGTCATGCCGAACCTCGGGGAAGCCGAGAAAGACAAACTCTACGTCCAGGTCGAAAGGGCCCGCGCGATGGGGCAGGTGATCACGATTCCTTTCGCATCCGGCGAGAAGTTGATTTCTCCTGCCTCCGCGGCCTCGCTTGTCAAAGCGGTGGCGCTGCCGCAGATCCGGAAATTCTCTGACGACCCCACGGTCGCTTTCGTCGTGCTGGGATATGCGGATAAAAAAGGCGATCCGAAATCCAACATGGCCATCTCCCTTCAGCGTGCCGAGGCGGTGGTGAAGGTGTTAAAGGACAAAGCGGGAGTGGTGAACGTCGTGCATGCGGTCGGGATGGGCGGGTCGGAATTATTCGACTCCTCGAACCTCGGCAAGAACCGGGTGGTTGAGGTGTGGGCCGTGCTGCCTTGAATCCTGAGCCTCCTACCGTTTCAGGAGTCGGGCCTTTCGCGATCGAGCCCGGCCTCGTGATCGGGCGCGGGGATGGGGCCTCGGTGGTTCTGCCCGATCCGTCGGTGTCGCGCAAACACGCCATCATCTCGGGAAGCGTGGGAAAATGGTTCGTCGAGGACGCGGGGAGCCGGTCCGGCTCCCGGTTGAACGGGCGGCTGTTTCAAAAAGAGGAGCTGTATCTCGGGGATATTCTTCAAATCGGCCCGTTCGCTTTTCGCTTTGACGGCACTCGGCTCGCGGAGTCTTCCGGCACCACCGGCGCGGCGCTCGACGCCTGGCAGCTTTGTCAGTCGGCCGGCGGCACCAGCATCCTGGAGGACGTGTCGTTGCATGTGGAGCCCTGCCAATTTGTCGGAGTGATCGGACCGAGCGGTGCCGGGAAGTCCACCTTGCTCGATGCGCTCTGCGCGTTGCGTCCGGCGCAGGGCGGGCAGGTGCTGGTCGATGGGGTGGACCTCTACCGCCATTACGAATCCTTGCGGGAGTTTCTCGGATACGTGCCGCAGGATGATATTGTCCCCCTGGAGCTGCCGGTCGAGGAAGCGCTCTACTACAGCGCCCGCCTGCGCCTGCCGGCCGACGCCTCCTCCGCCGAGATCAGGAAGCTGGTCGCCAGGACCCTCTCCCAACTGGGGCTCGCCGAGCGGGCGCGGACAAGAGTGGGAAGCCTCTCCGGCGGACAGAGAAAGCGGGTGAGCGTCGGAGCCGAACTGCTCGGCCGGCCAAGGCTTCTTTTTCTCGACGAGCCCACATCCGGGCTCGATCCGTTTGCGGAATTTAAATTGATGGAATCGCTCCGTCTGCTCGCCAGCGGCGGATGCACGATCATTTGCACCACGCATGTCATGGAGAACGCGCATCTGATGGACCGCCTGGCCGTGCTGCATGCGGGCCGGCTGGTGTTTTTCGGGGAGCCCGCGCTCGCGAGGAGCGCCTTTGGAGTCGAGCGCCTCACGCAGATCTACGACCAGCTCGATGCCGCCGAAGGCATCCGCCAACCCGCCGGTCCACCGCCCGAACCGAAGGAGCCTGCGAGGCTGCAGAAATCCCGGCGCGCTGCCGCCCTGCCCGTCCTGCTCCGCCGCCAATGGGCGATTCTCCGGTCGGATTGGAAGAACCTGTTGCTGGTCCTCGGGCAGCCGGTTCTCATCGGGCTGATGGTCACCTGGGTGACGCGCGATTCCGCGCTCATCCTGTTTTTTGCGATGATATCGAGCCTGTGGTTCGGGTGTGGGAATGCCGCGCAGGAAATCGTCAAGGAAGTCGCGATGTTCCGGCGCGAACGCTTGATCGGGCTCGGCCGGAACTCCTACCTGCTCGCCAAATTTCTGACGCTCGGACGAATGACTGTTGTGCAGAGCCTCCTTCTGTATGGTGTGATGCAGCTTTGCTCGGGGGGGCTCGTCGGCTCCGCGGGCTGGCAGTCGGCCGCGCTGGTGGCGACATCGTTTGCATCGGTCGGGCTCGGCCTTGCGATTTCTGCCCTCTCGCGGACGATCCTCCAGGCCGTGATGCTTGTTCCGCTCGTCCTGATCCCGCAGATACTTTTTTCCGGCTTCACGCCTCCTGCCGGGGACATGAAGACCGGCCCCTATGTGGTTTCGCGCCTGATGCCCAGCGCCGCGACGCAGTCGGTGATGGACGTCAGCCTGCTCTGGGACAGCAAGATCACAGGCAGCATGAGAGTGGATTTCCCGACGGCGTTTTCAAACTTGAACCGCGACCATAGTTTGCGAAGCGGCCAGGTTTTCCAAAACAAAGCGCCCGCTTTGGTGGGCTTGGCCATCCTCGCTGCCTGGACGTTCCTGACCTACGCGCTCGCCTGGTTCGGACTTCGCGGAAAAGAAAGGGGATAAGTCACATCTCCAAGACCGACGAATAGGCGCTGGTAACCATCGAGATCAGGGAAAACATCCGGTAGACGACGAGGGCGACGACGAGGAGGTAGAGGATTCGCGGGAGCCACTCGGTGAGAGACTCGATGCGTTTGAAGAAGCGTTCTCGGTAGATCCCCGCCCATCGCGTGAGTTCCTCATCCAGCCTGCCGGAGGCTTCCGCGACATGGAAAGCGCGTTCCAGATCCACCGGGAAGGACTGCGAGGCGGCGAGCGAAGCGGCGAAGCCGCCGCCCGAGCGGATCGCGGGAACCGCAGCCTCGGAGGCGGCCTCGACGTCGGCGCACTTGCTGGCGCGCCCGGCCCGGCGGAGGCTCGAAAGCACGCCATCCGCGGACCGGATGCCGAGGGAGAGGACGAGGCAGAACCGGGCGAGCGCCGCATCCCAGAAGAAACTTCCCAAGACCGGAACCCCTCGGATCAGGCGACCGAAAGCAGCGCTCGATTGGAAAGTCCGCGCAATGAACCAGAAAGCCAGAACGAAGAGCCCGCCTGCCAGGTAGGCCGCTCCGAGGAAGAG
>Ga0194053_10001814_pt1 | contig 13403 bp, 12 predicted proteins | sample SepL228m_MetaG_FD_161684 | JGI IMG/M metagenome (GOLD analysis project Ga0194053, IMG submission 161684) | Anoxic zone freshwater microbial communities from boreal shield lake in IISD Experimental Lakes Area, Ontario, Canada - Sep2016-L227-8m | ecosystem: Environmental > Aquatic > Freshwater >... | reverse complement strand
GCGTAATGGTGCGCGTAACGGTAGCGCTCAGCAGAACTTCCCCGAACTCCACGGAGTCGGGCGCGACTAGGGCCGCCGGTTCGTCCACGATCGTGATGGCGATTTCCTCCGGAGCGGAAGTGCCTTCGTCATCTTGCGCGGCAAAAACAATCCGGTCGTGCGCATCCCCTTCCCCCGCCATCGGCGCGGTGTGCTGATAAGTGAGCACCGAAATTTCCTGATCGAGGGGCTGGATGCCGACGATTTTCCCGAGCTTCGGCTCACTCCGGATCAGGTATCGCACCTCCTGGTTGCGTTTCCCGGTCACGCGCAACGTGATTTGCACCGTGCCGCCGGGCGCGAGCTGAGCCGCGGTCGCGATCGCTTGCGGAGCCATGGGCCGCTTTTTCTTTTTTTCGCCCTTTCCTCCCGTGGGCAGGACGATTTCCGCCTTGGCGCACCATGGAAGCACCGGCCCGAGGGGCAGAGAGCAAAGCACGAGAAGCCGGGCGACAAGGGCCAAATACATGCCCAATCGCCGACTTCCAGCAGTTCTTAGGAGTTTTCGATTGATCGTCAAGAAAGCCTAACATTAAGTAGCAGGCATCGTGTTGCTGCAATGAGATTCCAAATTCCCCGCATTTTCCGTGGCATTTTCGCCGCGTCCGTCGGGATGTGGGGCTTTCAGGCGCATCTGCGTGCGCAGATCCCCGGTCGCCCCGCCATGAAAAAAGCGAGCGAATCGATCCGCGAACAAGAGCCGTCAAAGGTTTCGCCGCGGGTCTTGGAGCGGCTCACTCGCGAGAGTTCCAGCGTCCTCATTTCATTGAGCAAACAACGGGCTTACCTGATGCTTGGCCCGGAAATCGCCATCGACTCGCCCATTTCCTCAGGCAAAGCGGCGGGCATGACTCCCACCGGAAGCTTCAATGTGCAGGAAAAGGATCCCGATCACCACTCGAACCGCTACGGGAACTTCGTGGATCGTCAGGGGCGGACGGTTCGTTCGGGCGTCAGCGTCCAAATCGACTCCGCGCCAAGCGGCACTCATTTCGAAGGGGCGCCCATGAAATGGTTCATGCGAGTTTCCGAGGGCGTGGGAATGCACATCGGCATCCTGCCCGGCTACCCGGCATCCCACGGCTGCATCCGGATGCCCGCCGAGATCGCGCCGCTTTTCTACGAGAAATGCAAGGTGGGCACGCCCGTGGTCATTGAGCGCTGAGCGCAAGATCGGAATCAACGACCGCACGCTGGACCGCAATCTGTGGGTCTGATTAGATGTTGCCATGGAAATTCGTAGCATCGAAACGATCATCCGCGCCCTGAACAGCGAGGAGGTCCGCTACATCATCGTTGGCGGGCTTGCAGTCAACGCGCACGGATACGAACGCTTCACACGGGACTTGGACTTGGTGATCGGCCTTGAAAACGACAACATTCTCCGGGGATTGCGAGCCTTACTCGGCATCGGCTACGTTCCTTCGATCCCTGTGACTCCAGAAGAGTTTGCCGAACCTGGTAACCGGGAGATGTGGCGTCGAGACAAAAACATGTTGGTGCTTAAACTCTGGAGCGACGTCCACCGCCGCACGCCTATCGACGTTTTTGTCTATGAGCCGTTCGATTTTAAAACGGAGTATGAAATGGCGGAGCGTCTGGAGATCGCCAGCGGCCTTGTGGCCCCGTTCGTCACTTGCGAGTCGCTTCTGGCCATGAAACGTTTGGCGGCGCGTCCGCAAGATTTGGCGGACATCGCCGCGCTTGAAGAAGCGAGGAAAATCAGCGAAAGTGGCACCGATGAGCCAAGCTGACCTTTACGCACATCCCGGCTGGCAGTGGTGTACGGCCGAAGGAGCCAGAAAGGAGATCCTCCTTCTTGGCCTTCGGAGCACGTTGCGCGAGAAGCTGGAATGGCTGGAAGAAGCGGAGACGCTCACGTTGCAATTAGCCGCCAGTCGTAGGCGTAGGGCGCAGGCGCCGAATGCCGAAAGTGAATCTTGAGCCTTGATTTAGTCATTGAGCGTTCGGCACACCCTGCGCATAGTTTTCACCCTTGAAAGCCGAAACGCAGCTTCAGCAAAGAGACCATAGGGTTATTTGGCACCCCTACACCCAGCATTTGGAACAACCTGCCCTTCTGGAGGTGGCGTCCGCCAAAGGCGCCTGGATCACGGACCCAAGCGGCCGCAGGTATCTGGATATGATCTCCTCGTGGTGGGTCAATATCCACGGCCACGGCAGAGGGGAATTCGCAGAGGCGCTGAGCGATCAAGTCAGACTCCTGGACCATGTGCATTTTGCCGGGACAACCCATGAAACGGCGGTAACCCTCGCCGAAGAATTGCTCTCAAGGGCCGGGTTTGCCGCGGACGACAAGGTGTTTTTCTCCGACAACGGCTCAACGGCCGTCGAGGTCGCGCTCAAAACGACCCTGCAATACTGGGGCAACCAAGGCCAGGAACGGCCGCTCGTGATCGGTCTGAAGGGGGCCTATCACGGAGATACGCTGGGAGCCATGTCTGCCGGGGCGACTTGCGGTTATTTCGATGCCTTCGGCAAATGGATGTTCGAGATGCGCTGGCTGGATGCCCCCTACTGCTGGTGGGAACACGATCCCCTCCTTGAAGAAACCGCCGCGCTGAAAGCCTTGGATATCTTGCTGGAGAAGGAGGGCGGGAGCATCGCCGCTTTCATCCTGGAACCGCTGGTCCAGGGAGCTATTGGGATGAAGATGTATCGGGCCTGCTTCTTGCGCGGCATTGCCGAGCGCCTAAAGCAGTGGGGAATTCCCCTCATCGCAGACGAAGTGATGACGGGCTTCGGGCGGACCGGCAGTTTTCTGGCCTCGCAAGGCGCAGGGGTGAGTGCGGACATCGTTTGCCTCTCCAAAGGGATCACCGGCGGCATCCTGCCGTTTGCGGCAACGCTGTTTAAAAATCACATCTTTGACAAATTTCTGGCCGAGGGCTTTCCGAAAGCGCTGGCGCATGGGCACAGTTATGCGGGCAATCCCCTCGCCTGCCGGGTCGCCTTGGAAAGCTTGCGGCTATTTGACAAGCTTCAATCCCTGGAAAGAGTCCGGCAACTCTCGGGCTGGTTGCAAGAAGGCTTGCGGGAACTAACCCGTAACCTGCCGCAGATCGAAAAACCGAGGGTCATCGGGGCCATTGCGGCCTTCGATGTCACCACAGGAAGCAATCGCTACGGGGGATCATTCGGCCGGCAGATCGCAAAACTCTGTCAAGAAAAGGGAGTCCTCATCCGCCCGCTCGGAAACACCATTTATCTAATGCCGCCGTATTGTTGCACCCGTGAAGAAGTGAGCCTGGCCTTCGAGGCGATAAAGTCAGCGCTCACGGAATAATATTAAGAAACAAGCCCGTTGGGCTGGGCTTTGAATGGAGCGCCGATGGCAACCTCTCCCACATTAAGGCCCCGACGCCGCATCCCCCTCGTTCCTCAAGCCCAGCTTGGGAACGCAAGTGTCTGGAAGCTCCAGCTTCCCATTCCTTCGCGGCCTTCGCGCCCAATACTGTTCGGATTGAGAAATACCCGTCAAAATACGTCTTTCAGCGCCAAAGGCGCGACCCCATACCAGGTTGGGGCAACGCCCCAGGTTTTCAATGCAAAGGAATCCAGGGCTGAAGGCCCGAACCATTGTATCGCGCTCAGAATGGCGCGGGCCTTCAGCCCTGAATCGCGCTTCCCCTTTTTCCTGGGGCGATGCCCCAGGCCGGTATGGAACGGGCCTTTGGCCCTCAAATAATGATGCTAACCGAACAGGATTGGCCTTCGCCCACCACGCAGGATGACAATCGGGCATGCTCCCACAGAGAGCGGCTGGAAGCCGCTTCTACAGTAGAAGCGGCATCCCTGCCCCTTCGATGCTGATTTTCAGGGGAAGTCCTATTAAGCCGTTTTTCGTGCGGTGACAGTTCTCAGCGCGTTCTCGACAAACGCGTTTAGGCTCTGATTTTCCAGAGACGCGCGAATTGCAGCGGCTTTATGAAGCTCCGGCGTTACCCTGACGATGAATTTTCCGCTGTAGTCCTTGTTGGCGCTCGCATCTGGAAGCGGTGTCCCGTCGCTCTCGTGAATCTCGATCCACTCATCCACGATGACGGCAAGCTGGCGATAAACATCCTCTTCGGTGTCCCCGTGACAGCATTGACCGATGAGAGGCGGTGCGCTCCCGATGTAACACTTGTCCTCTTCGCTCCACTCGACGACCTTCATGTAAGCTTTGGATTTTTCGCTCATTTTTTACTCCCTTGGATTGCTTTCTTTACTGTCTGCTCTTGGTACCTCGCCGCATCATCGCCCAGGCCGCCGGAAATCGTAACGGCTTGGTTATTCGGGCCTTTGAAATTCCGGTGACTGCCTTTTCCGCCACGGTTTACGAACCCGGCTTTTTCGAGATCTTTAATCAACCGACGAATCTTGCGCGGCATGTGAGTATTAGTATCACCATGATACTAAGCTCGCAAGAGGGGATACAGCAAAGATCCTGGGTTTATTGCCTCCGCAGGGCTGAAAGCTCGCGCCATCTCCCCCGGGATCGGACGGGCCTTCAGCCCTTAATCCTTGGGGCGCAAAGACCTAGGCCGTTGGCCTAGGCTGGTATGGGCCGCGCCGCTGGCGCTAAGAAGATCATGAAATCGATTTCGGTAACTTTCCTTTCCATCACTCAAGTCCGGCGCGTATTGGGGACTCATGGGACTCATGGGACTCATGGGACTCATGGGACTCATGGGATTTCCCTCCTTCGCGCCCTTCGCGGCTTCGCGTGAGACTCTTCCCTCATTCGCGTTCCTTCGCGTCCATTCGCGGTTACGCCTTTTCTGTGCCTTCTTTACCGGCGTTTTATAAAAAATTCGGCTGGGGAAACGCCGTTTTCCCCAGCCGAATTTGCGCGCATTCCTTAGTGATTCGCCAGCCTTGGCTTACCGATACGGATTCGCGTAATCGTGCTCCGCGTTCGGGTACGTCCTTTCGGCCACTGGCTCAGTCCCTTGGGTTCCCAGCGGTGTTCCGGTCCTTCTCATTGGCGACTCATAACTCCGTGACCTCTGAATCGTGGTGCGCTCGGAAACCGGCGGCAACGCACGTTCCTTTTTAATGTGTTTCGTCGTTGTCACATGGCGCTTTGACGGGTGATGAACCGTTGTCGTTTTCTCGACAGTGGTCCGTTCCGCCACGGGTTCCCTGGTCGCGAGCCTCGCCGGTGCCGTGACGACGGTCCCGACGGCGCGGCCACCCGCCACAACGGCGTTGCCCACCATCCTAAATGGCGCCGTCACCGTGCGGGCGACAACCTGCCCGCCGGTCGGCTGGGTGGATTCGGTCACGCCGGTCGATTTCACGGTTCTGGTCCCCCGATACACCTTCCGTTCATGTGGACAAGTGCAGGTGGTGGTCCGCTCCGCCACCGGCTCCATCCGCTCCGCCACTGGCTCGGTTCTTTCCGCTATTGCCGCCGGAGCCCGAAAGATCGATCCGATGGCGCGCCCCCCCAAGACGAACACATTGCCGACCATCCGGAATGGCGCCGTCACCGTGTCCAAAACGAGTTGACCGCTCGATTCCGGGACCGGTTGCGAGACGACCGTCACTTCAGTCCGCTCCCCGACGGGCGTTGGACGATACCGGTGAATCCTTTGAGTCCTATAATACTCCGTCCGTTCTCCTACCGGTGCCAATCGGCGCTCTCTATAAGTGATTGCCCGAGTTTGATGCACCGGCTCTCCGCGCATTACCTGTTCTGTGTAAGGACCGAATCCGCCATAGGCTCCCGAAGATCCATACGGACCATACGGCCCACCTCCCGGCCCACCTAAAGCTGATCCGATCCACCCTGTGCAAACAGCCATCGACGCCGCTGCGATCAATTGGGTTTTCTTATTCATAGACATTCCTCCTATTAGAGTTTCGGAGGTCCATGCCCGTGTGGCCCTGCGCTGATAATCAGAGAGAACTCTACTGGTGACCATCGACGCCTCCACGGAGATCCGGGATTTCAAAATGCAGCTCCGGAACAACGAACTTTACTACCATATCGCTCCCGGCTTGGGGAAACTGTAGACTCCATTGCGGCGGCGGGGGAACGGGATTTCGGCTCGTCTCAAGCATCATCCCGGCAATAGAGTTGTTGGGACAATGACGTTCGCGAATTGAGTTTGGGAACGAGAAGAGTTCCGCACCTCCTCACGAGAAGAAAAATCAACTATGAATAATTACAGCGACCTGAAAGCGGAGTGCTTCGAAGCCAACCTGCTGCTGCCGGGAATACAAGCTCATCGACCTAACCTTCGGGAACGTCAGCGTCGGCGATCCCGGCCGCGGGGTGTTCGCCATCAAGCCGAGCGGCGTCGATTACACCGTCATGAAAGCGGACGACATGATGGTTGTCGATTTCGACGGCAAGATCGTCGAAGGGACGCTGCGCCCGTCGTCGGATACTCCCACGCATCAGCGGCTGTTTCAGGCGTTCCGGGGCATTCGGTCGGTCGTGCATACCCATTCCCGCAACGCCGTGGCCTTTGCCCGGGCGGGCCGGGGAATTCCCTGCATGGGCACCACGCATTGCGATTACTTCTACGCAGAAGTGCCCGTGACCCGGGCCATGACCGCCGAGGAAGTCAGCAGTGCCTACGAATGGGAGACGGGCAACGTGATCGTCGAGCGCTTCCAAAACCTTGATCCGGCGGAGATCTGCGCCGTGCTCGTTCGCAACCACGGCCCGTTCGTCTGGGGACAGAGCGGGAAAAAGGCGGTGGAATATGCTTTCGCTCTGGAGATCGTCGCCGAGATGGCATTGAAAGCGTTTCAGCTAAATCCAAACGCCCAGCCTGTTCCGCAATACCTGCTGGACAAACACTACAAGCGCAAGCACGGGAAGACCGCTTACTACAGGCAACCGGGAACGTGAAGATGGCAAGGCACACAACCGGGGGCGGGACTGACTTGAAACTTGGTTTGCGGCGAGGTCTCGCCGGGTAGTAGAAGCGGCATCCCTGCCGCTTCGTTCCTAGGGAAAGCGGCTGGAAGCCACTTCTACTACGGAGCCGGAAATTCGCGCGGTGCTCAGGTGTATAGTTTCCCCGACGAATGATCCGGCAAGGCACGCAGCCGGGGGCGGGACTACTCCGAAAATACTCGGAAAGGTTCGGCTCGACCGCGCAACGTGACACCGATGGCCCCCCTCTTGCCATGGCGCCCCGCCTCTTCTATGCTGGCCCGAATGACTAACCCCGTTCGGATCTGGATCTCGGGCGCGATTGCGGTTGCCCTTTTGGGCGGCGCATTCGGACTGGTTCGTTCTGGAGCGTGGGACCAGTGGAGGGCTGGGCGGTACGCGAAAAGAGCCCAAGTCCTGCTGGACGCCGGGGCGCGGGAAGCTGCACGGGCGGGATGCGTGCGCGCGTTGCAACTCGATCCAAAATGTGCCGACGCAATCCGGACCATGATCAATGCCATTCCGGCGAACGACGACCGAAACGAAATCGTTTTGCGGTCCAAGCTGGCCGACCTCGATCCTAACGATCAGGCCAACCTCCAGCGCCTGGCGTTGGTTTCGATTTCCACAAAGAGCCTCAGAGTGGCTTCAAAGGCGATTGCCGATCTCACTCGAAAGCTTGGGGAATGCAGGGAGGTATTTGAGCTCAGAGGCCGACTTTATGCGGCAGAAGGGGACCTTGAAAAAGCCGGCATTCAGGCGCGAGAACTCATCCAACGCGATCCAGCGAATCCAGTCGGACGCCTCATTTTGGCCCTCTCCCAAGTGCTTACAGGGCCGGCTGAAGCCTTGGACCATGCGGAACGAGAACTGCGGGAGCTCTCTCAATCTAAAACTCTTGGAATCGAAGCCCTGCGGGGCTTGCGGCAGGCAGCAATCCGGCGGGGCGACAACGGGCACGCGCTGGAAATTTCGACCAAGCTGGTGGCTGAACCGACCGCCAATTTTGCCGACTGGCTCATCCATGCCGAACAACTCGTCCGCGCGCAGCCTGAACGCGTCGATCCTGTGCTGGCCGATCTGACCGCCCGGGCCAAAGATGACGACCAGGCGTTTGGGCTGATCGCCGCCTGGCTGCATGCCAGCGGCCATGCCGATCTGATCGAGAAATGGGCCAAAAGTAATGCCGCCATGCAGCGCCATCGCGTGACTTCTGAAATGATCCGCGTTGTGTCCTTTGCAAAACAAGGGGCCTGGAACCGAATCGTCGAGTTGCTCGAAAAGAGTGCCTGGGAAAAGCTGGATTTTCTTCGCCAAGCGCATCTGGCGCGGGCTTACCGCCAACAACATTCCGCTTTCCTCTCATCCAGCGCATGGAGTGCGGCGACCAAAGACGCCCTGCGCGAACCCGAATCCACCCGGAAACTTGCCGACGCAGTGCAATCGTGGCCCGAATGGCAGGACGAATACACCGACTTCCTTTGGACCGCCCAATCACGCAACCCGCGAAATCTGTTATGGGCGTTATCCGACTTGATGCGGCATTACGAGGCGGCCAAAGACACCGCCTCGCTCTTGCGGGTAAGCGAAGAACTGCTAAAAGCCAACCCGGCCAGCGAATCGGCCAAAAATAATTGCGCGTTCTATTCGCTGCTGCTCAATGCGTCGCCCGACCGCGCGGGCCGGTTCGCCACTGAGCTTTTTAACGCGCATCCGAGCGATCCCTCCATCGTCTCGACCTACGCGCTTTCCCTGCTGAGGCAGAATCGGGCGGCTCAAGCCCTGGCCGTGCTGCAAAAACTGCCCGCGGCGGCACAGAACTCTCCCGCAATCGCGGTTTACCTCGCCCTGGCCCAGAAAGGCGCCGGCCAAACCGACGCCGCGCTCAAAACGGCGCGGAATATTAAGAAAGGAGCCCTGCTCCGCGAAGAAGCAGAACTGCTCACTGCGGAAAGCCTCCTCCCGGCCCGCTAATCCAAGGGCTGCACGGCCTTAAATTCCGCCCCTTGACGACACGAATCAACCGTGCCGGAGACCAAAATAACAAAAACTTGCATCTATTTAGATGCCTAATGTCAAAAAAAATTCGATTCATTCTTGATGCTTGTCCTAAAATGGGAAAAATAACCCGCGTCCGTTGCATTTTTTCAAATCGATAATAATCTCTTTTCGTGATCGCTCCTGAACCCACTTCCATTTCGGCTTCACCATCAATTCCAGCAGGACGGGCCGACCTGCGACCACAGAGCATCCGGGACGCGGTCATTCGCCTCGCCGGCAACTCCCAGGATGGCATCCAGGCCATCGGCGGATTCCTCGCGCGGCTCGCCGGCCGCAGCGCGCAGGATGTCATGACTTACATGACCATCCCGTCCACCATCTCCGGAGGCCCCTCGATTTTCCAAGTGCGCATCGGCTCGGGCGAGGTGTTGTCGGCGGGAGACGAAGCCGATTTCCTGGTCGCCTTTTACCAGCACAGCTATCAGGACCATATCGGGTTCCTGAAAGAGGGCGGCGTGCTCCTCTACGATTCCGACAACGTGGAGCCAGACGTCGAAGACGACCGTTTCGTCCGGGTGGGAATTCCGATCACCAGCTTGACCGTCGAAGCGCTTGGAGGAACCGCAAAGGACAAGGGCAAGAACATCTTCGTTCTCGGGCTGCTGGCCGCGATCTTCAACTTCGACGCGGAAAAGGTGAAGACCCTGCTCAAGGAACGCTTCGGCAAGAAAAACCAAAGCGTGCTGGACACCGCGCTCATGGCCTTCCAAGCCGGGCTTTGCTATCCGGTCGAAAACCTTCTCGCCTCCCGCTATCATTTCGAAGAGGTAAAAAAGAACGGAAACCGCGCTCAGATCACGATGGACGGCAACCAGGCGGTCGCCTACGGACTGATCGCTGCGGGTGTGCGCTATGGCGCGGCCTATCCGATCACTCCCTGGACTTCCGTCATGGAAATCCTCCGGGCTGAACTGCCGAAATACGGCGGTCTGTTCGTGCAGTGCGAAGACGAGCTCGCCGCTGTCTCCATGGCTCTTGGCTTTTCTTACGCCGGTCACCTTGCCATCACCGGCAGTTCCGGCCCCGGCATTTCCCTGAAGACCGAAGCGATCGGTTGGGGAACCATGGCCGAGATTCCGCTGATCATCATCAATGTTCAACGCGGCGGCCCCAGCACCGGCTTGCCGACCCATGTGGAACAGAGCGATCTTTATCAATCCATCTACGGCGGCCATGGCGACAGCCCCCGCGTGGTGCTCGCCGCGGCAAATGTCGAGGACTGCTTCTACATCACGATGGAGGCGGCCCGGATCGCCAGGGAATACAGCACGCCGGTTTTCGTCCTTACCGACGCATCGCTTTCCACCCGGATCGAAGCTTTCGACGAGCCGAACCTTGCAGAGATCATGCGGAATCTGACGCCCGACCTCGCCCCTCGTCCTGTGGACTTCAAGCCTTACCCGCTGGATCGCATGACCCAGCACGCGCCTCCGGGAACCCGGATGCTTGGCGGGAAATACCCCGTCGTCACCGGCCTTGAGCACAACGAAATGGGGCACCCGTCCGGCAGCGCGAAGCTGCACGTCGCCATGAACGCCAAGCGCCGCCAGAAGCTTCAGAAGCTCGCCGAGGAGTTGCCGTTGCCGGAAATCTATGGGGACGCCGAAGGCGAAACCTTGCTGGTCGGCTGGGGCTCGACCTACGGCCCGATCCGCGAGGCCGTCGATCGCGTTCGCGCCGGGGGCGAAAAGCTCTCGTCGATCCACCTCCGCCATGTGCATCCGCTGCCGAATGGGATGGAGACCCTCTTCGCAAAGTTCAAGCGCATCGTCGTCGTGGAACTCAACGATCAGGGCGTCTATGGCTTTGGTCAAATGGCCACCCTTCTGCGCTCCAGATACTGTGACCCGAAAATTCAAAGCATGACCAAAACCGATGGCATGAGCTTCCTCGTCAAAGAAATTTTAGCCGGATATTCCAAATGAGCACCGCCATTACCCTCTCTCCCGATCGCGAAAAACTCACGAAAGCCAACCTCACCGCCGACCGCTCCACCTGGTGCCCGGGGTGCGGTGACTTCGCCGTTCTCGCCGCCTATTACAAGGTCCTCGAAAAACGCCAACTGCCGCACGAGAACATCGTCACGCTCGCGGGCATCGGCTGTTCATCGCGCTTTCCCTATTTCGTAAACACCCACGGCGCCCACTTCATCCATGGCCGCTCGATTCCGCTCGCGACGGGGGTCAGCCTTTCGAGGCCGGACACCCACGTCTTCGTTTTTGGCGGAGACGGCGACGGCTTCTCGATCGGCGGCAACCACCTCGAACACGGGGCGCGCAAGAACATCGACCTGACCTACGTCATCATGGACAACTTCGTCTATGGCCTGACGAAAAAGCAGACCTCGCCGACTTCGCCCATTGGGTTCAAGACCAAGACCGACACCCTGGGCGCCTTGGATCGCCCGGTGAACCCGATCAAGAAATTGATCGCCGCGGGAGCGACTTTTGTTGCCCGCACCCACTCCACACAACTCAATCACATGGCTCAGATGATCGAGCGCGCCATGGATCACAAAGGCTTCTCCGTCGTCGAAGTCCTCTCCGAGTGCGTCGAGTTCTATCCGGGCTCAGCCGATTCCGCCAATCCCCGCAAAGGTGGCGAATACAAACTGATCGAGGAAAAGAAGGGGGACAACACTCCCGAAGACGAACTCCGTCACGACGTGACCGACGAATCCGCAGCCTACAAGCTGGCTGACCTGGCGTTCCCCGGTGTATTCGGCGTGTTCTTTCAGACGGATCGCCCGACGAAGAATGCCTTGGAAAAGAAGCTGATCGACACCGTGCGCGGCACGGGGCCTGCCCCCACCGACATGGAGATTCTCCAAAGCACGTTTAACCGGATGAAGTAGTCGCGTTTCTTGCCGCGAAGCGGTTGAATTTAGCCCAAGGGGAGGCCGAAAACGGCCAATCCTTGGGCTTTTTTGTGCCCCTCTCCGCGACTCCCAAGCGGGGATGGACGAAATGGACTGAGTGGACAGGAACGCAAGCGCTCTCCCCGCGTCTCCTCCAAGCGGCAGGGATGCCGCTTCTACTACTCCCCCCTTCGCGTTCTTCGCGACTTCGCGTGAGATTCTCTTCTCCGCGTCTTCCCCTATGCCCGGATCTCAAATCCCCGCAACCCGACGAGCGCGACGGCGGTGACCGCATGTTCCTCTTTCTTCTTGATGAAAGCCGCGAGCTCGCTTTCCGCAATGTCCTCAAGAAAACCGTTCACTTCTTCCTCCTGACCACCGGCAAGCAGTTCCACGCGTCCATCGGGGAGATTTCGCACCCAGCCAATGACATCGTACCCCTTGGCGATGCGTTTCACAGTGTAGCGAAAGCCGACCCCCTGAACGCGGCCCTCGTAGAAAATATGTTTGGCGATCATGCTCAATGATTCTGCTGCCGGTTCGTTCTTCACGCGCTGGGTGGCCTCACTCCGGTCGCGAGAACGGTTTGAAAATGGGGGCTCTCCGTTTCGCGATCGACCACGGCAATTTCAATGCCGCAGAAACCCGCTTCGCGAAGCATCTGATCGAGCTGCACCTCGGTGAAACCCAACCAAAGATCCGCGTAGAGCTCACGGGCGCTGTCGAAATGATGCGCCAAAAGATCCAGAATTGCGATGCGCCCGCCCGGCTTGAGAATCCGGAACGCGGCGGCAACCGCCCGGGCCGGGTTGCTCGCATGGTGCAAGGCCTGACTTAAGAGCGCCAAGTCCACCGATTGATCGTCAATGGGCGGCTCCTCGATGTCGCCCAAGCGGTATTCCATGTTTTGGAAGCCGTGCTCCCGGGCAAGGTCGGAACCGAACTCGACCATCTTTTCGGAGTTATCCACCGCAATGACCTGCCGGGCGTGTCGGGCCAGGAACTGGGAAAGCGTCCCCTCCCCTGCCCCCAGGTCCGCCACCGTGATCGGGCCCGCAAGCGCGAGCAACATGTGCGCAAACCCTTTCCAAGAACGGCCGGGGCAGTAACTGCGCCCAAATTTCCCCGCCAGCTTGTTAAAGTATTCCCGCGCCTTGTCCTGGCGTTTGTGCCGGATGAGCTTCAGCGCGGCCCGGTCGTGCTTTGCCTCGGGAATCTCCGCGGCGCTCGCGCGGATGATCTCCGCAAACGGCCCGTCGTGCTCGTCCGCCAGCCCGTAATAAATGTTCTTTCCCGCACGCCGATCCCGAAGCAGCTTGGCCGCCTTGAGTTGGGCCAGGTGACTGGAAATCCGGCTCTGCCCCATCCCCAGGATCTCCTGGATCTCGACGACGGAAAGCTCCTCCTCCTTCAACAGCAGCAGGAGCCGCAGCCGGGTGGGATCAGCCAGAAGCTTAAGGGATTTGACGATGGAAACCATCAGGAGGAGAACGTATCAAGCTATCACGATTGGTCAATACGGGAGGAGGAAGGGGAAGACTGGGGGGA
>Ga0194053_10001813_pt1 | contig 13404 bp, 11 predicted proteins | sample SepL228m_MetaG_FD_161684 | JGI IMG/M metagenome (GOLD analysis project Ga0194053, IMG submission 161684) | Anoxic zone freshwater microbial communities from boreal shield lake in IISD Experimental Lakes Area, Ontario, Canada - Sep2016-L227-8m | ecosystem: Environmental > Aquatic > Freshwater >... | reverse complement strand
ATTTGCGTTTCTTGCCACATATAAGGAATTCTACGCCTCACATAGAAAGTCCTTGGTGATTTTTGGTCTTTTTAAAATATTTTTTATTTTTTTGCATTGGTTAAAACTGACGAGTCTGAATAGTTACCGATAAAATTGCAAATTGAAAATGGCAAATTGTAAATTAATTATCCACAATTTGCCATTTGCCATTTGCAATTCAAAATCGTCCATATTTCTGAATTACTGACATCAATATTCGCATGCCGGTTAATAATGAACCGTTATTTATTGAACCGGCAGTGGTGAATACCAGTCCTTTCTTCTCTTTAGCCAAATCGTAATCACGCAGGAATTCTGCTATCATGCGTTCTTCTTCGTTCATGCTGAAGGTAAATGGTGCCAGTTGACCATGAATGGCTGCATTTGGCATATAATGACGAATTTCATCTACCGTTACAGTTGGGCCAAAATTCACACCTTTCATGTCAAGTCTGCCAATAACCGGCAGCAATTGCGCCATGGCACTGTCTGAATGCTGATACCGCCAGTCTTCCGGTGCCGGTGAATATTTATCAAACATGCCTTTCAGAACCGGATAACCGAATAGCTCATACATATCAGCGGTCAACAATGCGCAATTATCATCAGCAAATCCAAAACCGCGCGGTGCTGTTTCCGGAGTATAACCGGCTTCTTCATCCATAATTTCTGCCATTTTCAATAAACCTTTTAAAATCAGACTGCTGAATCGAGATGCCAAATCGGGATTATCATATATCAAATAAATTAAATATTCTGCGCCAAATATTGAAGTTGCAAAGGTTACTGGCCCGCGTATCCCACGTACCAAACCGGGTTTTATACCTTGCTGCATTAATCGCGCTTTTGCTTCATCCCACCCTTCCGGCAATATAAAACTGCGGAGATTCTCAAGTCTTGCCTCTACACGATCTAACAATGCTGTCAGTTCATCCTCGCCATGTGCGGATTGCTGCAGCCACCATGAACCAACGTGCCAAACATTTTCTGATTCAAATACGTGGTACAACTGCTTAGTCGCCGGATAATCTTTTGTTTTATCATGCGCTTTCTCGTTTAATAATCTTCTGCCGACAATTTTTTCTGACTTATCATTGTAAACACAATGCATTTGCAAACGCCATTCTTCATCCTGCTCATATTTCCAATAATCTTCCGGAATTCCCAACTCGTCATATATACACTCGCCGCTCATTCCCGCTAATCCCAATGGAACTTGAGGAATATCACCGAATGGATCTTTAATTGCTATTTCCTGATCAGCCCAAAATTTCTCAATATCTACAGTGGCTAACCCGTCATTCTTGCGGACATCAGCCATAACTTCATCAATTATCTTTTGATGTTCAGCCGGAATTATTATCGCAGGACGATTTGAAGACATAACGCTTCTCCATTCAATTAGATAACTCTATATTTCTGAAAGAGTTATTCATTCCCTGCCAATTTTAAATTAATTTCTTCAAATATAAATACAATACATCCTGAAAATATAGGATAATTACGCCAGTAATTTCTTATCTTCTTTTCACTTGTCCCCTATCCCCCACCTGCTGTACAATACTAACCACCGAGGAGATAACCATGAAACGACCGAATATTGTGATAATTTTGATAGATGACTTGGGATGGCGCGACCTTGGGTGTTACGGGTCGTCTTTTTACGAAACGCCGCGACTGGATGAACTGGCACAAGAAGGCATAAAATTCACCAATGCCTACGCGTCGTGCCCGGTATGCAGTCCCACACGCGCCAGCATCATGACCGGGAAATATCCGGCACGCGTCGGTCTGACCAACTTCATCGCCGGAACACGCCAGGGACGTATGATAGAAGCACCATTCCTGCATTATCTGCCACTTACAGAAACCAGTATTGCTACTGAGTTAAAGAAAGGCGGATACCATACGTGGCATATCGGAAAATGGCATTTGGGTGATGAAGAATTCTACCCGGAAAAACATGGTTTTGATGTAAATATTGGTGGATGCTACCTGGGTATGCCTGTTGGCGGATATTTTAGCCCATGGAACAATCCCGCTTTGCCGGATGTTGAACCGGGCACATATCTAACCGATTATCTCACTGACAAAGCAATAGAACTGATTAAAAACCGCAAAGATGATGAGCCATTTTTCCTTAATTTCTGCCATTACGCTGTGCATACACCCATCCAGGCACCGAAAGAATTAGTAGATAAATACCAGAAGAAAGCAAAAGCACTGGCGATTGATGAAATAAATCCATTTGTCGATTGTGGTGAAATGCCGGTATTGCCATATCCATGGGATAAAGGCAATCCAATGCCGCGAATTCAACAGCGAGTGATCCAGTCAGACCCGGAATATGCCGCAATGATAGAAAATCTTGATACCAACATCGGACAATTGCTTGATACATTGCAGGAAGAAGGACTGGCTGAAGATACCCTGTTAGTATTCGTCAGCGACAATGGCGGCCTGGCGACTGCTGAAGGCAGCCCAACCTGCAACGCGCCACTATCCAATGGCAAGGGCTGGGATCGCGAAGGTGGAGTGCGGGTTTGCCAAATTATCCGCTGGCCGGCGATGATTAAGCAGCATATTCAAAGCGCGGAACCGGTACAAAGCTGCGATTTCTACCCGACATTTCTGGAAGCTGCCGGTTTGCCTTTAAAACCGGAACTGCACCGCGACGGCGTTAGCTTGATGCCAATTATCAGCGGTGATGGTGAAATGCCGGAGCGTCCGCTATTCTGGCACTTCCCGCATTATGGTAATCAAGGCGGACAACCTGCCGCCTGGGTATTGCGAGACGACTGGAAACTTATCCACCGCTATGACTCCGGCAGCGATGAACTATTTAATATATCAGCAGACATCAGCGAGTCAATAAATCGTATTGATGAATATCCTGAACTGGCTGCCGAATTAAAACAGCTATTACTGGATTGGCAGAATGATGTAGAAGCAAAAATACCATTGCCAAATCCAGAATGGGAAGCACTATACGCGATGGTGCCAAAGGTGCCGAATAACGCGCATGAGTAAAATACATCTAAAATAAGGGGTTAACATGACAGAAAAAGAACGCATCGACATAATGTCGCACTCAGCAACTGACACGCTATGTACCGATCAATATGAACCGTGGCTGTGGGAACGGTTGGAATGGTACCAAGATATGAAGTTCGGGTTATTCATTCATTGGGGATTGTATTCGCAATGGGGATGTATCGAATCATGGCCTTTGGTAGAAGAAGATATCTGGGCGCGACCGGACGACTTGGAATGTTGGGTGAAACGCGATAAAGACCTGGAACGTTTTCGCCGCGACTACTGGAATCTTAATACAAGTTTTAACCCTAAAAAATTTAATCCGCAGGTATGGGCAGAAGCGGCAAAATACGCGGGCATGAAATATATCGCCTTCACCACCAAGCATCATGACGGATATTGCATGTTTGACACTAAAACCACAGATTACAAGGTTACCGCCCCGGAAACACCATTTCACAGCAACCCGAAAGCAAATATCGTAAAGGAAGTCTTCGACACTTTCCGCGAAAACGGCTTCGCTATTGACTGCTATTTCTCGAAATCGGACTGGAAAAGCCCATATTACTGGGATCCGACACGACTGGCACATGACCGCAACCCAAATTATGATACTCATGCTGAACCGGAAAGATGGGAGAAATTTAAAAAGTTTGTATATAACCAGATAGAAGAGTTAATGTCAGATTACGGTCATATTGATGCCTTATGGCTTGATGGCGGCCAGGTACGCCCACCTGACCAGGATATCCGCATGGACTTAATAACGGAAATGGCGCGCAAACATCAGCCAGGATTGATAATAGCAGATCGCACCGTCGGGGGATTATACGAAAATATCATTACCCCGGAACAGGAAATACCCGAGGAACCGCTGGGACACCCCTGGGAATCATGCCTTACCATGGGAACCAGTTGGGGCATAAAGTTCAATGACACCTATAAATCAAGCAGAGAATTAATTCACATGCTGGTGGAAATCGTCGCAAAAGGCGGTAATTTTCTGCTTAATATCGGCCCGGATGCTGACGGAGCATTTCCAGATATAACATTGGAAAGATTACGAGATATCGGCGACTGGATGGCTGTTAATGGCGAGGCTATCTACGGCACCCGCGCTATAGCACCCTACCAGGAAGAGAATATACGTTTTACCCAAAAAGCCGGTAAGGTTTATGCGATAATATTGACTGATGAAAACAAAACCATAGAATCAGTAACAATATCTGCCATCTTGCCTGCTGTTAATTCAGAAATATTTATGTTGGGAAATGATAAACCATTAAAATGGGAATTATGCGATAGCTGTGCAAGAATCACTTTACCGTCTAAATTGCCATCAAAAGATGCAAGCACAATTGTTTTTACACCACATTAATTAAATTATTTCCACTATATCGCCGTTCCTGAAATAATTTTCAAGGACGGCTTTTTATTTATCTATCACTTTCATTCGCCGCATTGCTTGTGGTGAATAACCTGTGATTGATTTGAATACCCGGCTGAAATAACGATAATCAGTGAAACCCACCAGTTCAGTTATGCGTTGAATCGGCAAATCATTATGCTGCAACCATCGTTGCGCTTCCTGTATACGCAATGCAGTCAGATATTGCACCGGAGTTTTGCCGGTTAGTTGTTTAAATGCCCGGTAAAAATACCCGTCGCTATATCCACACATCTCCGCCAACTTTGGCATGGAAATTTCTTCACGAAAGTTGGTATGCAAATAACTGATAGCATTATCAATCCGCTGATGAATAGCCTCATCTGTCACCCCACCCAATGCCTGGCGAAAACGGGCAAATAATACCGATGTTAAGGCATCAATTTCCGGTCCGATACGACCATAAGATTTTTGCGCCAATTCCCATAATGGCGCAATGCCGTTTACTACCGCATCGGATTGAACTATTCTGCGTTTATCATTCCGCATTCCTTCCACCCTGCTGCCATGCAAGCCGATCCAAAAAATATCCAGGTAATGCCGCGCATATTCAACATGACCTACACCAGGAGGTATAAGAGCCGCAGTACCAGGTTCCAGCGCGAATGGTTCAGCAGTCCGCATTTCCCCATGACCACTGCGTACAATAATCAATTCCCAACTATCGTGACTGGTCATTGTCCGACTATTAAGGGGACCTGTGAAATGTTCAACATATAATGGAGTCAACTCGCGCGAACGCTTGTCTACCCCATCTTCCTGCCATAATCCGGCAGGCAATATATTAGGTTTATATATATTTGTCATAACTGCCTTAATTTTTTTCGAATAATATCATAATTATCCACATAACACGTCATAATTTTGTACAAATATATGATAATTTTGTAATATAATTAATCAAAATATTTAATCAGGAGCAATAATTATGGCAACAATCAAAGCCGCATTTAAAAAAGGCAAAGAAGTAACTCTTAAAGATATAACTTTGCGCGAATTAAGAGCGGACGAAATACGCATAAAAGTTACCGCCTGCGGTATCTGCGGCACTGACTTGCAGGTTTGGCCTGGTGCAGAAGATAATGATTCCGGATTCGGTCATGAAATTGCCGGAACTATTTTAGAAATAGGTTCATCTGTGACCGGATTTTCAATTGGTCAGAAAGTCGTCTTAGATTCGTCATCTTCCTGCGGAAAATGCGATAATTGCAAAAATGAAAAACAGGAATTATGCCAGAATATGCAGGGATTTTTCAGTACCGGTCAATTCGGATTCGCCGAAGAAATGCTGGTTCCCGCCATTAGCGCTGTAATTTGTGAAGAGTTATCACCGGAAGTTGGCTGCCTCAGCGAACCGCTGGGAGTTGCTATTGACATGGTGCGCCTTGCAGATATACACCTCGATTCAAATGTATTAATTCTTGGCCCCGGCCCAATCGGGTTGATGGCACTGGCAATAGTAAAGAAAATGGGTGCTCGAAAAGTATTCTTAAGCTCATACGATACCAAGGTTGCCCGCAATGAAGTTGCCCGTAAATTTGGCGTAGATGAAATTGTTGATCCTTCCAAGAAACCGCTTTCAGAATATGACTTCGGCTGCAAGATTGACCGTATTCTTGTCACCACCCCGCCGGCGACGCTGGAAGAAGCATTTAAAGTTGCCGCTAAAGGGGCAATAATTTCTTTCATCGGCATTGCCCATAACGAAGACGCGTTTTGCCGGTTTAATGTCAACGATTTCCATTTCAAAAAACTGCAGCTTCGCGCTTCATTTGCGTCTCCTGCGTTATACACTCCGCTGGCTGCCCAATACCTGCGCGAAGGAATAGTAGACGGCGAAGCCATAATCTCTCACCGCTTCCCATTAACAGAAATAGTTGAAGCGATGAGAGTAGCGCGTGATACCGCTAATGCCGTAAAAGTTATTGTAATGCCGTAGTTTATTTAATTAAAAAGCTGTTACCCTGAATAAGGGTAGCAGCATTTATTAAAACATCCTAAAAAGGAGACAACCATGAATCACCAAATTTCTCGCCGTGGATTTACCCTGATTGAGTTATTAGTAGTGATTGCCATTATTGCCATTTTAGCCGCTATTTTATTCCCTGTTTTTGCCCGGGCACGTGAAAAAGCACGTCAGACGACATGCCTTAATAATCAAAAACAAATTGCCACCGTCATGCTGATGTACGCTCAAGACCATGATGAAACTTTGCCCGGTGCTGATACCGTTTGGATAGCAACCAGTCTTGATAAAGGCGTATTAATATGTCCAACCGCCGGTCGCACCGTAACCAACGGTTACATCTATAACATTGGCCTTGATGGAAAAGCACTGGGAGATTTTCCTAATCCGAGTGCTACTATCATGAACGCAGACGGTGATTCAGCAACTGGATTGTTGCCAAACATTGGCTATGATAATACACAAATAAACACCCGGCACAGTGGCTATGCCATTGGCAGCTTTCTGGATGGACATGCGGTACAATCCAGTAAATCAAATATGCAATTCGGCACAGATATTCCTGTCCGTACCGGTCTTGCCATGTGGCTAAGCTCAACCAGTATTGACGCAACTGATACAAATCAAGTCGCAACTGGTAATAAGTTAGTAAAATGGCTGGATAGCAGCGGCAACGGTAACTATGCAACACCCGCAGTACCAGGCACTTCTGTGGTTACTTATACCGCCAGCGGATTTAATGGAAAACCTGTATTGACTTTCGACGGTTCTGATAAAAACTATGTTGTATTCAAACAGCGTATAACCGGCATCCGTACGATAATATGGGTACTCAATAATACCAACCTCGCCGACCAGCAAAAACATTTTCTGCTTGGTGACAATAATCCAAATGTATACTTTCATGCCAGTTGGGATAGACCGCACGAATTTTTCCAGATAGGATACTGTTCACCGACAGCAGATGTTCCTAATGGCTTGCTACGAGTAAATGGAACCAATACTGTTAGCGTCTCTACCTCAACAGGAAATGCTTTCGATATTCTTGCTAACAAATCAATTGTAACAGTGCAAAGTCTCGCAGCAGTGACGGCTTCCAACTTCTCACATGACCGTCCGGATAATGGCGGAGCAGCAAACCGGGCATGGCAAGGGAGCTTGGCAGAACTGGCAATTTATACCACAGTATTATCAAATGCTGATATTGTGTCAGTAGAAAAATATTTCGCAGCAAAATATGCGATAACTGTTCCATAATAGCACATTTCAATATTGTAGAGCCGCACGGCCATGCGTCTCTACAAAAAATCTAAAATAAAGAAGGAAAATCATGAAAATTAATGTAGGTGTAGTTGGCTGCGGCAGCATTAGCCGTTTCCATTTTTCCGGTCTTGAAAAAGCCGGTGCGAAGATATCATGGGTATGCGACCTGAATGAGAAAACAGCGCGACCATGGGCAGATAAGTTCGGCGCGAAGTATACCGCCAATTATATGGATATTATTAACGACCCTGAAGTGAATACCGTTGATGTAACCGCCATTTCACCAGTACATAAACCTGTTTGCCTTGCCGCTATTAATGCCGGTAAAGCAGTCATCTGCGAAAAATCACTGGCAACAAATGCCGACGACGCGTTGGAAATCGTTGCTGCCGCTGAAGCTAAAGGGACCATCTTTTACACTTCATATATGAAAAGATTCATCCCGGCGGTACAAAAAGCGAAAGAATTAATACCGTCACTGGGTACCATCATGTCCAGCAGTATCCGCGCATATCAGCATTGGGGAAATGTATGGGAAAACCTGCCGAAAGAAGGTTTTTTCAGCACACCGAAAAGTGAACCATCACTGGTAGTAAAAAATTACGGCGGCGGCATCCTGGTAATGGGCGGAAGCCACATCCTCGACCTGGTATGCTTCCTGCTTGGCCGTCCTTCACGACTGTATGGTACCATCCATATTCCCGAAGGGTCGGACTTCGATATTCAGGCCGCAGCTTTGCTGGAAACATCAAACGGCATCGTTCATTACGAAGCACTGGCACACCCGTTATACCGCATCGGTTTCCTGCGTGATGGTTGGGACGAACGAATTGAAATAAACGGCACACAAGGACGACTGGAAATATTCAGCGCCGCCTGGGACCAGCACGACCACAAATCATCTTTGCTGGTACATTACGACAATGCCACCGGCAACGCCACCGAATATCGCTACGACAACATATCGCCGTTCGACCGCGCGATAGCATTCTTCTGCGATAACATATCAAAACGCACCCAGGGCACCCAATCACGCATAACTGGCTACGACGTTGATGAACTAATATCACACATCACTAAGAGCGGAAAGACCCACCAGGCTATGGATGTTAAGTATAGGATATAATGAAATTGCAAATTGTAAGTGGCAAATTGCAAATTAAATCACATAGCCACGTTGCGATTCTGGATACCATAATAAAATTAACGCTCTGCAAAAAGCATAATTCCATTAAAATAAGGAATTATGCTCTTACAGAGCGTATTTTATTTTATATCAATTATACCCACAGCGTTGCTGATGGGTTATGGAATTATATCAAGAGAAACCATCAGCTTCAATTAATAATAGTTATCAATGAACAATCTAAGTTGCAATTTATAAAAAACCGCCGGGCTGCGACCTTGTTCCAAACAGAGACAACATCTTATAACCATCTTTCAATCGCAGCCAACAATTTTTATTTTGCATTTCTAATTTTTAATTATCTACAACAACCATCTGGTGACAGCACAATTCTGGCACTACTGTATTCATCACGCCGTTTTCTACGGTGAATGGCAGGTCGATGCCTTGCGGTGCCAGGTATACGCGGCTTGGCTGTTTGGCTACTCGCAGGTTTACCTGTACATTATATATTGGCAGGATATCCTCGATTACTTCGATTCCCTGGCCGCGTTTTACCGGGCTTACATATAGCAGATGCACAATGGTGCGGTTTTCCGCTTTCTGGTACATCACAGTCTGTACGCCTTGCGCCGGAAGGTTGGTAGTAAGGGTAGTTTCCGGCAGTAATGCGCGGATTCCCTGTAATACTATGTCGCGCAATACGTTTTGGCCTTTATCAGCATACAGGTGAAATACCGGGAATGCGACGTATACGGTGTTGGCGGTGCTGACCATCGCCGGACCGGCAGTTTCAAATGTATTCGGCGCGTGCTGGTGCGAGCAGAAATGAAGCATATCACGGTTGAAGAACGGGTGCTGCAATTCGGCCATTACTGTGCCGGTGGTAGTAGTGATTTCTTTCGCCTGCGAATACATTACAAATGCGCCGTTTGCCCAATTTACCAATTCAAATTTCGGAATGATATATTCCGGGCTAAGTGTGCTTTGACCCTTGTAATCAACACCAAAATCAAGATTGAAGCCGTTTTTATCTTTATTAAGCGCGCTTTCCCAACTGGCGAATATTTTTCCGCCACCGGCGATAAACGCCTGCAATTTTATCTTAAATTCGCCGCAAACAGGAATCGCGTCCGGTAATATCAGCAATTTATATTTGCTCAAATCGCTCGATGAATCCAGCACGTCATACAGCAAACCGCCTTCCTGCAAGATGCGGATAACTCCGGCATCAGCCATTCCGGTTGATGCGCTTGGACCGGTTTGTGCGCCATGACTGGCAAATGCTTCTATAGAAAATACGCCGATATCGGCAATGCTGGTAACGCCGGTGCACCATGGTTCTTTCTGCTCTACTTCAGCAAAGCCGGCGCCTATCAGGGTATAGGTTGCCTTGTCTAACTGTCCAAATGGATGCATCTGGTCGCCAACAGATATCTTGGCGCCATTTGCCAGTGACAACGCAGTTTCATATCTCAGCGCGTTCGGGTGCTTGTAACCACCGAATTCACCCCATGAGGTATGGAATTTGCCGGTCATGCCAAGGAACTCGAAACCGAGACCTTGAATGTATCGAGCGGACAGCGGGAAATGGTCATATCCCCATCCGCCGGTAGGCAGTGATTCCAGTTCAAAATGGTGAGTATTTAAAAATGCCAGTTCGTGATCGCCGCGAATTATATGACCGCCATTGTGGAATACGCGGATTTGCGGTTTGATGGCGTGAACGGCCTCATTGATTCGTCGAGCGTAATTTATATAGGTTTCGCGTCCCAGTGTCATGCGGTCATCGCCGTTTCGCGGGTCCATACCGCGCTTTATCATTTCACGATAGCAATACTGGCAGCAGCAATCACGAACGCCGACGATATCCATAAACAAACCTTCAAACAAGTCGTAGCGTTTTACAACTTCGACAGTCTGTTCAATCAGGTAATCAAGGTATGGCGACCGCATGCAAAATTCGTGATAACCGGCTTCCAGCCATCTCGACCAGGTGGTACCGCCATCCGGCAATACTCGCAGCCATCCACTATGGGTGCGCGCCAGCTTTTCATCTAATCCAGATGAAATATAAACGGGAGTCTGCACGCCGATTTCATGAGCAGCCTTAATCATCTCACCGGTTAAATCAAGACCCGGTTTGAGAGATGGGTGCGTCTCACTGAGAGGAACACTGGTTGGATGGTATGACCAGCCATGATGGCATTTCGAGAATACTGTGATGGAACTGACATGTCCCAACTTCAGCATCTGCTGAAAATGCGCTTTGTCCCAGTCTTTCCCTACGCCGGGAATAGCTTCTGAGGTGTGAAAGTCAAGATGAATCTGACGAAAAGGTAATTGGTCCATTGATATTTCTCCAATATATTAGTTTTAATTTAGTCTGGTAATTCTTTTCGTTAGATTCTATTGATTACCTGCATAAAATTTGCAACACAAATAAAATATCTTTGTGATATTTATGTGATAAATGGGCGGTAGAGTATATACATAAAGCTGATGCAACTATCAGTTAATGTAAAAAGGAGAATATAACCATGAAAATCAAAACGTCAAGAACCATGATTATTGCGTCGGTCCTGACTCTTGGTCTTGCCACCGCCGCTTTTGCCCAGTTTGGAATGAATGGCGATGGCCCGCAGTGCCGCGACCAACATCAGGGACCACCACCACCGCCACCGGCAGCACACGCAGTAATGGATAGCGGGACGACCGGTGTTTATATTCTGGAAGGGCCAAAATTTACCAAGTATGATTCAGCAAGCCTGGAACAGCTTGGGCAACTCGAACTTGGGATTCCTGCTGACACGCCAGTAACTGCTGTTACTGGTGATAATACTATGATGCCGCCACCACCACCGCCAGTACCAAGCAATTTCGTAATATATAATGGTTCCGGTTCAACGACTGAATATTTACTGGCAGTTGCAGGCGATACATTTTACAAGATATCTGGCGACACATTTGCAGTTGTAGTGAAAACTCCATTAACAACACCTGTAAAACCAGTTGTACAAAATGACACGACCACAACTACCGACACTGCTGTTACAGACACAACTCCTGCAACTGGAAATGATCAGCAATTGAAAGGCAGACCAGAGTTGGGTAGACAACAAGGTGGAGAAGATATGGATGACCGACAAGGACCGCCACAAGATAGACCAGAAATGCAAGGACCACCAATGCCGCCACCTGCAAAGCCAAAATTAGATTTGAATGGCGATATCCTGTATATACTGCGCGGCAACCAATTAACATCCATCAGCGTTTCTGACGGATCAATAAAAGCAAGTGTAGTAACCGGCACACCGCCAGCAGGTAAAAAATCAGCACCGGCTCGTAAGAGTAAGAGAATTAAAAATTGATAATTAAAAATTAAAAATTGTATATAACGGGGAGTCTTAAACACTCCTCGTTATATATGAATTGTGAGAAAAATAGTCAGTTGTGGTATAATCAAACGGCGGATATAAATGGCAAATGGCAAATTAAATTACAGATTTTTCCTATAGCCGATAAGATATAACATAAACGAGGAATTCAATGCCTACTAAAGTTTTACTGGCAGATGATGACCAGGATTTAGTTGAAGGATTGCGATGGTATCTGGAAGCCGAAGGCTTTCAGGTATTTATTGTTTATAACGGAAAAGACGCGCTGGCAACTTTTCGCGCGGAAAAGCCGGATGTCACCATACTGGACATAATGATGCCGGAGATGGATGGCGTTAAGGTTTGCGAAGAGATACGCCGCAGTTCTGACGCGTTTGTGATGATGCTGTCAGCACGCGAAGGCGAAATAGACAAAGTGCGCGCACTTGAAAAAGGTGCCGATGATTACGTTACCAAGCCATTTTACGCGTCAGAATTAGTTGCCCGGGTAAAGGCACTGCTGCGGAGAATACGCCGGGACACACAAAACAGCAACAGCCAATTGCGCAACCAGGGATTGGAAGTATTTACCGATGAACGAAGGGTAGCAATAAACGGTATTGACGTTCAATTATCATCTACCGAGTTTGACTTGCTGACTGCAATGATGAAAAGACCGCGCACAGTTTTCTCGCGCAATCAACTGGCTGACATCTTGTGGGGAAATGATTTTTATGGCGAGTTGAGGCTGGTTGACAACCATGTTTACCGTTTACGCGACAAATTGACCGCTGCCGGATTAGACCCCTGCCCGGTGGTTACAGTGCGAGGAGTTGGATATGCGTTTCGTCCCGAAGCGTAGTGTTAGTTTAAGATTGATGATGTCTATCCTGCTGGCAATTTTGATCAGTTGGGTACTTAGTTCTGTTTCGTCATATTATATAGCCCGACAAAATATTATATCAATGCGCCGCGAAATGCTGGCAAATCCCCAATTATACCCCAACCCGATACCGGAACCGCATCTAAAATTTTTCAATTTCTTATTAGGCGCACAAGTATCTTTAAATCCGCCGCCGCGACCAGGCAATAATTTGCCGCCGCGACCGGAAGATCAGCCACAGCCAGATGATATTGATAACCCTAACCCACCCCCTCCCCATAACCC
>Ga0194053_10001810_pt1 | contig 13411 bp, 11 predicted proteins | sample SepL228m_MetaG_FD_161684 | JGI IMG/M metagenome (GOLD analysis project Ga0194053, IMG submission 161684) | Anoxic zone freshwater microbial communities from boreal shield lake in IISD Experimental Lakes Area, Ontario, Canada - Sep2016-L227-8m | ecosystem: Environmental > Aquatic > Freshwater >... | reverse complement strand
TTGAAAAAGATCTCAATAACATCAAAGAAAAATATAAAGATAACAAAGAAGAACAATCACGAAAAACAATTGAATTGTATAAAGAAAAAAACATAAATCCTTTTTCTGGATTTTTAATACTCATTATTCAATTACCAATTATTATTGGACTATATCAAGTTTTTCTCAAATCTGGCCTTCCAAAAATAAATACAGCAATTCTCTACCCATTCATTATGGCTCCAGTGGCTATAAATATGATGTTTTTAAACATTATAAATATAGCTGACAAAAACATTATTCTTGCAATAATTGCAGGTATTACATCATATTTCCAAATAAGCTATGCAAGTAAAAATCAGCCACAGAATACAGGAACAGGAACTCAAAATGAAATTGCGCGGGCTATGACAATGCAAATGAAATATTTCTTCCCTGTGTTGGTGATATTTATTTCATACAGCATTTCAAGTGCGCTTTCACTCTACTGGATTACCAGTAACCTATTTGCTGTTGCACAGGAAATTTATATAAAGAAAAAATACCATCAAGCTGTCTCGGTGGTATAATTTCAAAAAACTATTTGGAGAGGTCGAGTGACCACAAACTTCCATCTATTTTATTTATAAACACAAGGTATTGTTCGTTCGTACTGAGTAATGGTTTTATAACGTCTATTTGTTCATTTGATTCGCTGTACAAATTTCCTATAAGAGAAGAAGTATTGTTTTTGAGATCATATTTCCAAACATCATCTGTAAACTGAGAGTAACCCATATACCACAGCGTCATACTGTTTCCATTCAAACTTTCTCGAGGAACAGCACAATACAAGATGTTTTTATCTTTCGTACTCCATACACACTTCTCTGGAAATGTTGCTGGTGTGATTTGGGTTGATGATTTGCCACTTATACTATAGACAGACATTGTGAGTGAGTCTGTTTGAGAAGAAAACAAAACTTTTGTCGCATCTGGGCTGACCAATGTAGAAAGACCACTAATATCCCCTATTATTTTTTTTGATGTTCCGTTTGTTGTGTTTATAAAATACAAATATCCTGAAACATTTGGATAGGGTTTTGTTGTGAGGGCTACAGTATTTGTGTTTACAAATTGTGATAGAAGCTCAGTAAGAGGAGAACTCCATACTTGTTTTTTCTTTGTTCCGGAAAAATTTGAGACAATTCCAGATGTTCCAGATGATCCTTGTATCAAATAAAATACATTTGTGTCAAAAACAGAATAATCTGTGATATGTGCTGGCAATTGGACACCTGAAATAAGGTTGTCAGCGGTTGACGTCGCATCTTTTGGTAGTGTTGTAGAGGCAACACCTTTTTGATTCAGTGTCAGAGTATATGTGTCTATTGTTTGATCATCATCTCTCAAGTATCTCGCAATAAGAGAGTTGTTTGTATTTCCCCACACAGCATCATATACAAGAGGAATTGTGGTATTTGAAATACGATTTTGGACTGGAGAGAAAAGCTCTGTTTCGTAGATGTGTCCGGTTGATTTTTCTATATGTCGCACCACACTACCCTGTTTTGTATCAACAATACCCGCACCTGCTACCGGGTCAGACCAAATTTTTCGCAGTTTTTGAACAAAATTTTGTTGCTGAGTATTTTTTTCTGGAAGAGTTACTCCTGTTTCTGTGGTTGTGCTTGTGTTTGTGTCATTTCCACCAAAAGGAAAGAAATTTTTGAATACAGACGTGTTTGTGTCAGTATTTACTCCTGGTTTTGTTGTAAAGTAATAACCAACCAGAATAATCAGAATTATTGCGAGTACTATTCCTATAATAATAAAAAGTTTTTTTGACATAGATTATTTATATGTAACATGCCAATGATCCCCTGTAGAGGCTGGTGCTGTTGCCGTCCCACAACAATCTTTTGGCTCCCACACATACACCGCGTTTCCAATTGTATATTTATTTCCAGCGGCCGCACCACTACATGCTCCTCCTGATGATGTTTGACATATATTTGAATTGTTTGACCATCCATTTGTGATTGTATTATTTACTGCAGTATTTGCCTCCAAATCAAGAGCGTTGCCTGTTGCATGGGCAGAATTTGTCGCATGACCACCTTCAGTTCCACCTTTGATAACTACACAGTTTGTCGATTGTTGTTGGGTTGCTTTACAGAGTTGTTGTAAAGATTCAACTCCATCAATAGTCACTTTTTGAAGACCATTCAAATTGACACATCCTGTAGTGTTGTTTCCTGTACAAGCCCCTGCATATGTTTTTACACCAGCTGCTTCGAGAGCGTTTCGATTTGTCGCATCATCTGCCAAATCACTTCCACTGATTACAGCAACAGTTGGCATATTGGCATAGGTTAAATTTGGCCGTGGCACAGTTAGGTTAAAGTCGAGTATTTGAGGGTTGATTGTGTTGAGGATTGCCCATGCACCAATAACAAACAAAAGTCCCCACAAAGCCTCCTCTATCCTTTTTCGTCCATCTGATTTACCTGAAATAGCGTCAGAGGTCATATATTCAATACCCCCAAATGTAATCATAATAAAAGCAAGTGCAGCAGCAATTCCAATAGAAAATTTGAAAACGCCAGGAAGGTATGTTGAGAGATCGGTCTCGCATTTTGTTCCTGTATTACCACCACATTTTGTTGTGTATGGAAGTGGGGCAAGTGTTACGTATGTATCAAGTGCTGCAAAAGAAATATTAACAATACAAAACAGTCCATACATTACCATTCCTATTCGTGCTATTAATTTAAATTTTTGTGAAGTCATAATTTTAATTTGTTCCAAATTGCATATTAAATCCATTTGATGCTGATTGAAGAATCTTATCTGCATTGTCTATTGAAAGAGAAATATATGATGAGCCGTTTGTTCCATCGACTTGCCTAAAGGTTTGTGTGGTTGTGTTTGTATTATCAATTGTTACTCTGTTAATAGACCATTTATAGGAAAGGTTTGGGTTATTTGCATCAGAAACACCAAAGAAATATGGTACAGCAAAAAGAGATATTTCTTTGGTGTTTGTGAGTTTTACTGTATCAGTAAAGGCTTTCTGAAATTGTATTCCATATAACGGATTTTTTTCATAGAAAACAATCGATGGCTCAATGGGAGTAACGGTAACTGTTGCAGAACCAACACTTTCAGAATCCGGTGATGATACAGTCACACTCAAATTTAATGACCGTGAAATAATTGACCCGAGCATTGTGTATGTATTCATTCCATATCCAGAATAATCACCCAGTATAGTGCCATTCTTTTTCCATGTGTAGATGAGGTTACTTGCAGGTATTTCTTGTCCATTTGATCCTGTAATATGAGGCAGAGCAATAAATTTTATTATATCTTGATGGCTAAAAAGAGTTTTTCCTCTATAAAATTGTGGAGTGTAGCCCTGCGCTTCCCACAACAAATCAACACTTGAAGGTTTGAGAGTGTATGATTTTTCTACAACATCTCCCCCGCTTGTTTCTATGATCACATCAAGGTTTGTTACTGTGCCAGAATCACCAAGCGCAAATGAATATGTCTTTAATCCCCTACTTGATACTTTTGTTAATCCATTTATTTTCCATGTAATGTTAGACGAGTTTAAATCAGTATCATAACTGCTCAGTGTGACTGTCACAATACTACTTGGTTTTGGATTTTCTGGAGAAATATCTACATTGATTGAGTTTGGTGCAAGAGCGCTAAATTGAGCATGTGTTTGAGTTGTAACTCCAAAAAACACAAGTACAAAGAGTATGAAAAAATATATATATCGGATTTTCATTACATTTATTGTACCACACAACTAAACTGTGCAGATAAATTTATACACAATGTCTCAGGCGACTTTCTCGAGATTATCACCGGTTTCCGTTTCAGTTTTTCTTAGTTGGCCAGATATAAACTCGGTATTTTGGGGGAAATTTCCAACACGAGGGTTTTTATCAGTTTGCCCATCGTACTTATTCGCAACATTTTGATAGTTTTTTGTCTGGAGTGGTGGCGTTTGGCGTACATTTCCAGTCTGTCTTCTTGTTGCTGGCTCCTGTGTATCTCCACCGAGGGCTTTACCTGCAACTGCACCCAAAGCTCCACCTGCACCACCGGGGATATTTTGAGCCACCAACTCTTTTGCTTTTGTTGTTCCGATAAGTAATACAACAGCTAATGTCCAAGCTGGCAGAGCGTTGAGTATAGGAATAAGCTCAATTAAAAACCCTCCACCCATTATCCCGGCTTTTTTTGGATCAGAAAAATTCATTCCGTTCATTTTGAACCACAAATAAAACGTGAAAAAAGCAGCAATATCTATAAAGATACTGATTATTTGTCCCAAAATAGGAATAAGTTCGATGAGTGCCTGGACAACGTCAAAAATAATGGCCACAGTGACCATAAAAACAGTTTGTACGAAACTGATTTCGTCTTTTTTCTCTTCTTTTTCTTCCATACAATAAATATAATTACGAACTATGCTCTAATTCAGCTTTTGCTTTTTGTATAGAGAGTATTTGAGATGGATCAGATGTAATAATTTGATCCTCTGTATATGATGCAATAATTTTGATCGCGACATGTTTGAGACCGGCAAAGAATATTCCCTCCCCAACTCCAGATTCGAGAAGCAAATACTTTTCCTCATCAGTGAGACTAAATACTTGCTGGAGACGGTCAATGGATGTTGGAGACTGTTTCAAAAGCATCTGAATGGACGAGTTTGTGATAATTGGCGTTCCGTATGGAGATTTCAAAAAGTCATCCACGTCTTGTGTGATAGTAGCAAGTCCAAGGAAATATTTTCGCCCTCTCTTTGCGAGAGAAAGCAAGAATGATGCGGTGTCATCGGATTTCATCATCCACCACGCCTCGTCAATCACAAGAAGTCGTTTTTTGAGTTTGCGTCTGATCATATTCCAGATGTAGTGTGTGACAATATACATCGCGATCGGCTTGAGTTCATCTTCCATATCTCGGAGTGAAAAGACGATAAACTTTTTGTTTATATCAATGTTTGATGGTCTGTTGATGAAGCCTGCCCATGTGCCTTTTGTGTATTTTGTCAGTCTCTGTGCGAGTGATTCTCCACCTTCCATACCAGAGAGCACAAGCTCGAAGTCGGACATAAGTGGCGGTTCTATATTTTCAAAGTTTGAGTCTGGTGTGATGTCTTTGAGGGCGTATGTTTCTGTAATAGCGCGGTCAATAATGGCATCTTCCTCTGGTGTAAGACCCCCCATCATAATACGAAAGAGTCCGACAAGGTTTATGACGTTTGAGCGGAGAATATTTGCAAATGACTCGCCTTCTCCTGGGGTTGTGAGTTCGAATGGGTTGATATGGTGCTCGGAGTTGAGGGAGATGTTAAAATATCTACCACCCACAGTTTCCGACATATATTCATACTCCCTCTCAGGGTCGATAACAATAACATCTGTATCAAACATAAGGGTTCGGAGGATTTCCAGTTTGGTGTTGTATGATTTTCCAGCACCAGATTTTGCAAATGTGATTGAGTTGTAGTTTTCCAAAGAAAATCTGTCAAAGAGCACAAGTGATGAGTTGTGGCGGTTGATACCATACAAAATACCTTTGTCGGACGTCAGGTCAAAAGAAACAAACGGAAACAGACTAGAAAGTGGAGATGAGTTGAGTTTGCTGTACACTTTCAAATCATCTGTGCCTATTGGCAATGTTGTTTTGAACGCCTGCTCCTGCTGGAAAAGTGTTGGTTTAACATACACCATTTTTGCCTCAAGGATTGATTTTATTTCTGACTCTATTTTATCAAGCTCTGCATCTGAGTCTCCATAAATAGTCATATACAAACCAACATCAAACAATTTTTCCTGTGCCTGTTGGAGCTGATCACGCAAGTTTTCCAAATCCTCGTACGCTGTATCGAGCATTGGATTTCGCACGAGACCTTTTGCTTCGCGGGTGTTGATTTGACTTTGTACCTCGGCCACTTTCTTTTGAAATGTGCGCAAAACTTGTGATGTTTCAATTGGTTGAATGAAAATAGAGACATCAAAAACTTTGTCGAGGTTTATAATCGGTGCAAACCAGCTTTCGGACAAATATCGAGGATATGAAATAACAAAGAAACTTCGGAGAACCTTCTCGCCGAGATTTATTTCTTTTGGAGAGACTTTGAGCGCGCTTGGAGCAATAATATCCTTGAGTTCCAATGTTCCAGCATCATAAATCTCCTGTGGCAGGATAGTTGAGATTGATTGTTCCTCTTTTTTTGGTTGTAAAAAATCGAAAATTCCCATATGTTTCAAAATTAATTCATTTTAATCGGCTTTTCGGTGTCTCCCGGATTGAAAATCTTGTAGAAAAGCTCTATCACCTCTTCTGTGCCCAGTCGGATAACTCTGATGCCACACCTGACCAGACCCTGCTCTACAACTGATACACGTTGCTCGAGCTGAGTTCTGTTTTCCTCAAAGCCAGCTTGTTTTTCTTTTTGTGCCTCATCACTACTTTTTTTACCAAATAGTCCTCCCCCTATTCCTCCTTTCATACTGATTATTGCAGGATCATATGCAACAACAATGAAGAAACTTTTTGTCATTATGTTTGTTGACTCGGTAAACTTTTTGATGAATTCAATGTATTCTCGAGTCTGAATTTTCATAAGATCATTTACCTGCTCTTTGTATTGGTTTTCGAGGAGAGCAAGGTATGGCCGGATGTCCAAACGTCTCGACTGGATGGCGATTTGCACCGTAAAATCGAGTGAGTTGAGAAAATCCTGAAACTGCGAGACGATTGCATTTCGCTCATCGTCTGATTTGAGAGAAAAGTTGAGTGATGATGCGAGAACAATAGCGCGCATTGTGCCGTCCTTCAAAATAACAATGCCGTCACGCACGTCTTGAATGGGAACGAATTCTTGTGTCGCTTTTGCGTTTACTGCCATATGTGTATTATATCAAACAAAATCAATTTAAAATAATTTATTTCGTATTTTTACCATCTTCACCTGTCAACGGATTGAGGTTTTCGTTTATATCCAAACTCCATGCAAGATCTTTGAGTCTACTTTCTGATAATTTTGGTACAAACACTTGATTTGATTCAACTTCTTCAACTTTTTTCGGTTCTATTTTTCTTTCCTCCTTTTTCCAAATATATAGATTGCCTCTGGTGTAGAACATAAAAGCGGATTCAAGAAAATCGATAAACGGTTTGTTGTTTACCTTGTAGAATGCAAGTCCAAGGGAGAGTCCGATCACTCCGGCAATGAGTGGTATTGCGAGAAATATTGGCAAAAAATGATACACAAGAAAAACTATCCCAGCTCCACCGGCGAGGTAGACAAACTGTTTGAGAGTTAGAGGACCAATGATTTTATCCTCTATGTCTATAAATTGTGGAACTTGATATCGCATAGTTTATTCAATTGGTTCTCGGTACGGATCAACAGAATATTGTTTTGGTGGAGGTTCGACAGGTTTTGGTGACTCCACTTTTTTCTCCTTCGGTTTGATTGGTAGAATAGGAGTAGGTGTTGCAGAAATAGGTTGCAACGGATTCTCTGTTGGTTTTTCTACAACTGTCGTTTCTGTGTTTGAAGAAGAATTTTCTGCCATTGGTCTGTACTTCATCTGAAGAAACTTATCTTCAATATCTTTTTTGAAATCAAGTTTTTGTGGTGTAGCCTGTTCTATTGTTTTTGTAAGAGAAGTTTTTGTGTCATCACTCTCCTCTTCGAGAGGTACTGCGGTAAATTTTGGAACTGGAACCGGTGCCTGAATAGGTTCTGGTGCAATTTCTTTGATTGGAATCAGGTTCGCCAAATCTTTCTCTTCTATTATTGTATTGTTATGAGCAACTTCACCTTTTTCTACCATAGGAACAATCTTCGGCCTGATTTCTATACTATCAGACGTTTCAGTGGCAGGAGTGCTTTCAAGAGGTTTTTTCTCCAAAACCTGACTTAGAGGAGCTTTTGTTTTTTCATAGATTCCTTTTACAGGTAGATTGAATACTCTTTTTCCTAAGTCCTCCATTATTTGGGTTGCGAGAACTCTAGAAATAGCCAATTCTAATATCATAGATTCTAAAAACTTATCTTGTGTTTCTAGATTCACAAAGAGAGACAAGATTTTGTTTATTAATATACTCGTCTGGGTTTCGTTCAGTGAATATTTGAGAGCAATTTCTTTTGTTTTTTCTTCCCATTTTTTATCATTTATGAGATTTTTTTCACTTTCTGTCAGACGTTCCATTAATTCTTTGGTTCGGGCAGAGTCTACAGAATTATCATTTAATAATTTTTTTAATCTTTCAAAAACATTAGAATTTTCAGAAAAACTTTCTTTTATAGATTCAACATATTCATTGATGTCAAAATCCCTATCATTTTTTTGTTCGATTGATTTGGTATTAACAAGCATTAACTTGAACAAATTATCTGTGTTATTTATAACCTTACTCTTGATATCCAAGTCTATTTTTTTTGCAACATCATTTGTTAAGCCAAAATCTTTCTCAATTTTTTCTCTGAGATTTTCTTCCTTCTCAATACCCATAAGTATATTTGTTGTATACAAGCACAATGAATCATTTTGGATATCAGATAGATTATGGTTTTTTCCAATATTTTTTATTTCAGAAATGTACTCCTCTGACGCTAAAACTTCCCGTAATTTTTGCGGTAATTTATTATAAATATCCCTAAATTGTTTTTTGTTAGGATTCATATGTTATGGATTCCAAAATGTTTTTTCTGTGGCTTGATTTATATAACTCAAATGACTTGCTTGGCTTGCGTATGGGGTAGGATCAGTAATGGTACTTAAAATTGCATCAATTTCATCTTGCTCAAGACTTCCATTAGCTTTCAAATCCCTCAAATGTGGTACAGAAAGTCTTCTGACAACATCGGGATTCTTTCTTGCCTCTGCTGACAATTCCCTGGTTTCCTTGACTGGAAGTTTTGGACCATTTCCTCCAACTGGACCAATAAGTGTATCCAGTGTTGCACCAGCAATTGTTACTGGTCTACCATTTACAATATTATCAATGTCATCTTGTCTATCTTTTTGAGCCTGTTCTTTCTTTGCTTTTTTCTTTGCTTCTTCTGTCTTTTCTTGTTCCTCTACAGAAAGTGCATCTCTTCGCGCTGTTACATCGGCGGTCAGACCATCATCAGTAAGTGCCTTTTCAAATTCAACTCTATCTCGAGGAGAAAGTTTTTCGTATATATAATCTTTTTCACTATCAGTCTTCTTTGATTTGTAGAGTTTGAGTAGTCCGGCCCAATCTTTTGCATTGGAATGCATTTTGATTTGTTCATCAATAGGAAGTTTCTCTCTTAGTTTTTCTGTCAAAGCTGGATCACCCAAAGCCTTGTCAACAGAAATTCTGTCTCTTTCAGATAACTTCTTGTACATATATTGTTGTTCTTTCAAATCGCCATTCTTTTTGATTGCTTCTGATAGTCCAACAAAATCTCGCTTCTTGACATACGAGTCAACAACTTTGTCGAGGTTTGCATTAGTCTCCTTCTTCTTTGTTTCAGCAGCAGCGGCTCGTCCTCCTTCCCCAGCCTTTTCATTAAATGGAAGTCCCTTTCCAAGATTTACACCGGTAACTTTTGATGCTGTTTCCATAACACCAGTTTTTCTTACATCAAACGTGCTTTTTGCAAGAGAAAGACGGGTTGCCGCTACCTTATCACCAGCCGCTGCTTTTGCTTCCAATTCATCAACACTGGTGCCTCTTAATGCTAGTCTACCAGCAGTTTGTCTACCAGCGAATGCTGCACCACCAAGTAGTGCTCCACCAGCGGCAGCTGTTGCCCAGTTGGTCGCTTGACCAATGAGTTTATTTCCTTTTGTGGACTGAGTCTTTGCGACACTGAGAGACAATATGATAAATCCGATAACCATTGCGAAATTGACGAGGATTCCAATTGGTGAAGATGAAGGATTTGCTGTGGCGCTGGCCGACGCTGCTAAGTCTGCACTGTTTGTAATGCTACTCCAAGCGGCAGGAGTGATACTCATTGATGAAGTTAGTCCAGACATAAGAGTGAGGACGACCCACGTCATGAGCATATACAGTGGTGCAAATGTGAGCTGACCCATGAGGGCATCCCACCAGTCACCTTGGTACTTTTTCATAAAATCAAGCGCAATGCCCATATACCCTATCGGAGAGAGTGCGAGAAGAAACACAAGTACGAAATATCGAATGATAAACATAACACTGACAGCAAAGAACACCACGGATGTAACAAGGAAAAGTATCGCGGCCAGTGTTCCAATCATAAATACATTGAAATCACTTCCTCCAAATTGGGCTGCAAATTTTGCTTTGTCGGTCGCATACAAACCTTGCAAGCCCATTGCTCCTTGGAATGCATTTGCCAGTCCTTTATTGTTTTGGAGTGCTTCAGGACCGATGATAGAGTTGTATACGCCAACAGTGACAACATTTGATGCGTCAATTAAAACTTTTGTAAAGAAAAGACTAAAATTTATAAGGAGAGATGCCATCACAATGCCAACAATAAATTTTTTTGCATCTTTGTGCTCTACGCCAATAATTCGTTTGATTGATTCGTAGACGAGAATAAATATGAAGGCAATATTCATAATGTCGCGAATAACTTTCCATGCAACGTTTATACCCGGCAAAAGAGATAGGTTTTCTGCCATTTTGACAACGGTATAATTGAGTACGTAGTTGAGCAGAATACCCAGAAGACCAAGTACCCACGCCATAAATGACATAAGCAGATAGCCAATCCAGCCGAGAACGGTAAGAAGGATATCTGCTACAAAGCCAGTACTACTATTTGAACTTTTTTGTTGATCACTTCTTGCTTGTTGAGCCTGAGGGGTGGCAGAAGTATTTATTGGTATAACTTGAGAATAAGAAAGAACTGGCACAAAAAATGCGAGGAGTATGACAGCTATTCCTATGTATGCAAAAACTTTTTTCATTTAATACGCATAAACTAATTAACTGGAATTACAGGTATTGATCCATTTGTTGGTGGCGGAAGTGTTGTTGAATCTCGTTCTTTCTGCATTGTATCCTTCATCTCTGCTTTTGATGGGATATCAAGTTGTGTCGAGGGAGCAGTAGGCATCGTTTCTTGTTTTACTGTTGTTACAGTATTGAGAACATTCTGATCCTCGGCTTTTGATTGTACTGACCCTGCTGTCATTTGCTGGATAAGAGATGATGGTTGAGACGGACTGCTCTGTGTGAGTCCTCGTACCCCCTTGCCTATTCCTCCTACAACCTGCTGTACAAGTTGTGTCATAAGGGCACTGACAACTTGGTTTATTGATTGGGTCAGCTCGAGTTGTCTGATACTACTACCAAACGTGTTTTCAAGTTGGGATTCAATAACACTTCCTGGAGTATTGACTTGTGTTTTACCATTTGGGCAGTCTGCCAAGACGCTGTTGTTTGATGAAGTGTCAACACGACTGTTTCCTGTGCTGAGTGATCCCTGACTCACCCACTTGCTTCCAGTGTATACTTGAATATCACTTTGAGTACATGATGGACCGACTGGGCCATAGTCTGGTGCAGGATAACTTATTTCTACACCGTTTATTCCAGTACCAACGACACCCTTGAGACACACTGTCCTTTTTGATCCCGTTGTTGTTTGTCCACCACTATCTTCATCCGAATTATCACAGGTTTCCCACGAGAGAAATCCGCGACCTTGGGTAATTTGTTCGCTGTATTTTTTGTTTTGTGTACCGATTTGGGCTGAAAGTGAGTTTTTTGCCTCTAAATATGCACCATACGGGTTGTTTTGATTGTTTTGAGTTACCTGAAACCATGACTCCCATCCACCATTGTCAAAGTTGTTTGTAAAATTATCAAAATTTTGTTCTATTTTGCCAAGTGTACAGGAATAACCCCTAGTATCAGTTTCTTGTAGATAATTCTTGACAAGAGCGAGACGAATCTGGGCCTGGAATGGACTACAAAGTGAACTCAACGTTCCGTTTCCTGAGAGAAATTTTGCTGCAACATTATCTCCAACATTGAGAAAAAAACTTTCTGGATTTGTTACATATGCAGGGTTACCTTTGAAACCACTGTTTATCCAGTTGACTGTTTGTGCGGTAAGTTTGCGAATAATTTGTTTTGCAACGGCGTTTGCGAGAGTATCGAGGACGAATGATTTTGCATATTGGGCAAAAGAAAGGCCTGTATTTACTGTGTTTATTCCAGCATCTACACCTGTCGTAATAGTTGTTAATCCTCCCTCAACCTCTTGAGGTGGATCAAATGACACATCTCCTGCTCCAAGAAGAGCATGACTCTTTATTGGAAAAGTGAAAAGTATCAAAAAACAACACAAAACAGTCAGGATTATTTTTTTTGATGTATTGTTTATAAAATTCATCAATTTTCTATTATATATTAATTATACAACAAAATTTTCTTTCCATATATGTGTTTATGTTGAAAAGTATCATTTTTGTGAAGATAGATAATCACTTACACTCTGAAGTGCTTTATAGAAATCAAGTGAATGTTGTTTGTATTGGCTCATTCCAACAAAACTACGAATTGGATCAGAAAAAGATTGTCTCATTGCCTCGGTATTTGATAAAACATTACTTGCTGAATTTATTAGTTGCAAATGAACAGTCACGGCATCAGATGGAATGGTTAATTCCAGTAAATCACTTATAATTTTTTTGTCAGCGTCTATTATTGGGTCAAGTTTTTGCAGGTCACTTTCCTTTCCGGATGTTATGGCTCTATTTACAATAGTCAATTCACTATCCTTTATCCCAGGATCCCTTTTTTTGAAAATTGAATTCATAGATTCAACGTATTTTTTTGCCAAATCTTTGTTTGTTGTTGGGCCAACATGAATATCATTTATTGTATATTGAACCCCTACAGCTTTTGTGTAATCTTGCGAAGAAAGTGTGTTTTGGGCTATTTGATCGGCCTGATCTTGACTAATTTGGCCGTTATTTTGGTTTGCGAGCAAAAGGTATTGGGAGAAAAAATCTTTTGATATTTGGTCTGTGTAAGTTCCCTCGTCCGGGTATGTATAAGCACTTTTTGAAGAAAGTTGCTTCGTGGTGCTTATGTCGTCAATATTGAGCCATTTTCCTCGTGGGTCGCTTGTTGTACCAAGTGCAATTTTTTGGTTCTCTACTTTGACGGAAGTCACTTTTTTTTGAGTATCTGGATTTTGTCTCTGGAATATCCATACAGACCCAACAATACCGAAACAAATGATCATAAGAACGATAATTTTTTTACTAGGGAGATTCATACAAAATAAATTATATCACACATATTTTTTGTATGATATAATATATGCACATTAATCATAATTAAAACGTATGAAAAAATATTTATTTACGATTCTCTCATTTTCTCTCTTGTTTTTAGGGTCAAATGTGGGAGCGGTAACAAACTATAC
>Ga0194053_10001809_pt1 | contig 13411 bp, 16 predicted proteins | sample SepL228m_MetaG_FD_161684 | JGI IMG/M metagenome (GOLD analysis project Ga0194053, IMG submission 161684) | Anoxic zone freshwater microbial communities from boreal shield lake in IISD Experimental Lakes Area, Ontario, Canada - Sep2016-L227-8m | ecosystem: Environmental > Aquatic > Freshwater >... | reverse complement strand
TTGCAGCAGGTTGGTAACCACACTGCCCCACTACGCCGCCCACTAATCACGCATCACTTGCTGGGCGGCGTAGTGGGGCAGTGTGGTTACCAACCTGCTGCAAAGTTTGGCTGAAGGAAACCGCATCGCCGACATGGTGAAATCTCAACTTGTGATTGATGGAGCGGGGCCAGTTCGGGGTTTTACGATTTTGGGGGAGGAGGAGAAAGGCGGTTTATTTCAGCCTCGTATGCCTCGACATCCGCCTTCAGGTCCAGTTTTTGGGCCAGGGGCAGGAGCTTTTTGTAAATGGCAAGCTTGTCCGGATAGAGTGGAAACTCCTGGAGCAATTGCCGGTAATTGTCGCAGGCTTCCGGTACGCGATTCAATGGGGGCAGTTTCTCGCCGAGATTGAGACGGAGCCGCAATCGTTGTTGCGGTGAGGGGTCGAGCTTGAGCGCCTGGATATAGGCATAGACGGCCGAAGAGGGTTTGCCCTGGGCGGAGTACATATCACCGAGCTTCTCTGTCAGCACGGCGCTTTCTTTGGTAACGTCGATCTCTTCCAGGAGAGGGACAAAGCTGGCCATGGGCTTCCCGATTGCGAGGTTGAGGTTTATCAGACGCAAGTAAGACCATTCAATCAACTTGCTGTGTCGCGCCGCCAGCTCTCGGTGAAGCAAGTCAGCATTCTTCCCGAATGGCCGATAAAGGGGATCCCCAACCACCGTCGTCTGCCAGGATAAAACCGGCTGGGCTGCATACGCGGCTTCGCCAAAGGTGAAGCTCTGGAAAATCAGCCGGGCCGCAAAGGTCGCCACATCTGGTGTGCCACCAAGGTAGGGCTCGTACACGCATCCCATCGTGATGGTCGCGCCCTTGGCCAGTAGCGGGCCGACCCAATGCTGTGTTGCGCTGCGGAGGGTTCCGGCGCTGTAGGAATGCAGATGATAGGCAAACGCGCCGGGCACAAACTCGACTGCAGGCTGGGCAAAAGGCCCCGAAACGTCTCCGTCATACCAGCCTATGTAGATGGCGATGCTGCTCATCGGGAAGCCCGCCGGGAAGGTGCCGGGGTTCTCATCCACGACTGTCTCGAACCCCAGGTGCCGGCAGATTTCTGCGGCCCCACGGATCCAGTCGTCGCCCGGTTTGAGACCCGGCTCCTTGGTGTTCCGAAGGTCGAAATAAGCGCGGCCCCATAATCCGTTGGTCTCGGCTTCGAGCGCCTTGTCCACCAAACCGCGGGCAATCGCCGCTGTGGGTCCGTCAAGTCGTGTCACCAGCAGCACGCCGTTGGTCGGATGTAGCATCGGGCGGTTCGTTGTCGTATAGATCGGGTTTCGCAACGGACCAGCCAGCAGCAGCTTTTGCTCGATGAGCGGCAATAAGGCCAATTCGCTGTCCACGGCGGCTTCGTTGCGGCGCAACTCCTCCCTTATGTCCTGGACGCCTTCCTCTTTAATCTCGATGTCCGGCAGAATCCGCGAGGGCACGCCGTAACAGAGCACGGCGTAACGAATCTTTGATTGGACGACTTTCTGCTCCACGCGGGCGGGATGCGAGTTCGTGGCGGGCACGGTGTGGGAACCAAAGCGCCAGAGTTTCCTGGTCTCGAGCGCTTTTGCCAATGGTCTTTGCAGCGAATCACGAAACTCCTTTCGCGACATGTCTTCATTGGTCGAAAGCGCGAAGCCAAATATCTGTTTCACAGGCACTTGGCGACGCTCCGCGTAGTAGTCGGCCACCTCTTTGGATTCCGGCACGAGGGTATTATAGACGATGACGACTTCGTCGCCGGGATTGGCCGCGCGCAAAGAGATAGCGGACAGCCATGCCAGAGTTACTAAGACTATCAGAACGTTTTTCACTCTAACCATTCAATGGACAGCGGCCAGGCAGGATTGGTTCAAGCGTTTCCCAAGTGCGGCTCCGCCCTGACGCCTATGGCTTTGGCGGCACGACGGGCAGGCTGGTGGCGGCTGTCGGAGCCTCCCCGGTTGGGCTGCCAGGCTTGATGCCATACTTGGCTAAAATCGGCGCGAAGTCCGGGTGGGCACGCGCGTATTCGGTAATCTTCTTGAGAAAATCGTTCATTCTCGGCGCGCTTACCTGCTGGTAGTCGTTGATGATTTTTGTGGCTTGGGGACGGTATTCGACAAGGTCCTTGCTCGTACTCCTCGATAGCAGCAGCAGGTAAACTGTGAAGGTTCCGCTGACGATGATCATGAGCATCTGACCCAGCATCACGAGCGCCAGCACCGAGACAAGCCAATGGCGCAAGGACCGGCATTGATACTCCAACCGGCTCAAATCCGCTGCCCCGCTTGTCTCGCTTTCGGGAGAATTCATCGGTGACTATTTGACTCCGGATGTGGGGCCGGTGGTTGCAGCAGATATGGATGGTTTCAAGCCAACGGACTCGAGAATCGGGTCGATGGCCGGGTGCTGCTTGCTGTACTCGAAGGCGTCGTTAGCCAGGGAGTTTATGAAGGTGTGGTTTCTGTTAATGAACGCCGTCTGGGTTTGAAGTGCGCGCAGTTCACGGGCATTGGCGATGCAGATCCAGCACAGCCCGACCGAAGTCAGTGCGCTAACGACCTGGAAGACGAGCATGATGCAAATCGCAACAACCAGCGCGCGCGGGGGCGATTCCCGATCTTGCATGCTGATTCCCTTTGGCCAAAGGTGCCCTGAGGAGGCTATTTCCTTGGCGCGGCCGGGGGCGGGGCGATGGCGTTTGCCGGAGCTGCCCCAGGCGCGCCGCCGGGTTTAAGGCCATACTTGACCAAAACAGGCGCGAAGTCTGGATGAGTCCGCCCGTATTCGGTGACCTTCTTGACAAAGTCGCCCATCGCCGGCGCGCTTACCCTCTGGTATTCGCTAATGATCTGTGTGGCTTGCGGGCGGAACGCTGCGAGGTCTTTGTGCATCGTCCGCCACTGCCGCAGCAAATAGATGCTGAATGTGCCACTAATCACGACGAGCAGAATCAAGACCGAGATCACGAGATGGCGCAAGGCAGACATCTGATTCTGCAACTCGGCCAGACTCGGTTCAGCAGCCGTTTTGCCTTCAAACCCGTCCGCCGACGTTTCTCGCTTCAACCCGGACTGCTCTTGCGACCTACTGGAACCAGTACTGGCGGAGACTTTATCATTGAAGTTGTCCATAAGAGACTACTTGGTTGGGGTTTTGGGAGCGTTGGTTGGGGCAGACTTGCCGGATTTCACGCCAACCGATTCGAGAATCGGGTTGATGGTCGGATCCTTCTTGCTGTATTCGACCGCGTCGGTGACCAGTGAGTTGACCAGATTACGGTTGTTTTGGACCATGGCGACCTGAGATTGAAGGGTTCGCCATTCGCGCGTGTTGGAGATATAAAGCCAACAGAATATTGCGGACGCCAGCGCAAGAACGGTCAGCAGACCAAGCAAAACCGTGGTCAAAGGATCATTTTTCATATCGATTAGCGGTGACTTTACCGTTTTCGCTTTATTTGTCCACAGTGTTTTTGAGTGATTATTTAGCTCTTTAGCTCCGAACATTCTTGATATTGGATGCCAACTAGCCCAATGTGCGGGTGCTCAGAGCACAGTTGGGACGAATCGGCGTATAACAATTGTTTTCAGCTTAAACGCAATGCGAATTCATTTCCTCGGCGCTACTCGCACGACAACGGGCTCCCTGTATCTGTTGGAGGTGAATGGCCAACGGCTCCTGCTGGACTGCGGCCTGTTTCAGGGTCGGCGCGGAGAATCCACGGAGCGCAACCGCAACTTTCCATTCGACCCCAAGCAAATCGACGCGGTCATCCTGAGTCACGCGCATATCGATCACTGCGGCAACTTGCCCAACCTTTGCCGTCAAGGCTTTGAAGGCAATATCTATTGCACCTTCGCCACTCGCGATCTGGCGAGCATCATGCTCGAGGATTCAGCCCAAATCCAGCGTGACGACGCCGCATTCGTCTCCAAGAAGCGCGCTAAGCAGGGCCTCCCGCCAGTCGAGCCGCTTTATACTGCGGCGGATGCGGACAAAGCGGTTCGGCAGTTTATCAGCATCAATTACGATCGGCCGGTTCTCGCAGCCGACGGCGTCACCGTCACGTTTCGCGATGCAGGCCACATTCTCGGGGCATCACAGGTGGTGTTGGACATTCGGGAGAAAGAGCGTCGGTTCCGTTATCTGTTCAGCGGCGACATCGGACGCGGCAACGACGACATCTTGCGCGATCCACAGCCGGTGGATGGGGTGGATTACCTCCAGGTCGAGAGCACCTATGGGGCGCGCGAACATTCTCCCAAAGCCAATGCCAACGCCGAGGTCGGCCAGCTCGTGCGCGAAACCATCGAGCGTAGAGGCAAGGTCATTATACCTTCGTTCTCCGTCGGCCGGACGCAGCAAATTGTCTATACGCTGCATCAATTGACGTTGGCCGGGCAGTTGCCCAAGATTCCCATCTTCGTGGACAGTCCGCTCAGTGTAAACGCGACGGAAGTTTATCGCCTGCATCCCGAATGCTTTAACGAGTCCATCTACAAATTCCTGCACGAGAAGGAAAACCCGTTCGGGATGGAGAACCTGACCTATATTCGGGAAGTCGCGCACTCGATAAAGCTCAACGACTTGAAAGACTCCGCCGTCATCATCAGTGCCTCGGGCATGGCCGAGGCTGGACGCATCCGCCATCACCTGGCCAACAACATCAGCGATCCCCTCAACCTGATCCTCTTTATCGGCTATTGCGCTGAACACACCCTGGGCGCCCAGATCATGTCCGGCCGGAACCCGGTGAACATTTTCGGCGAGCCGCACCAAGTCCGTGCCCGGGTCGCCTCAATCGATTCCTTTTCGGGACATGCAGACAAGAACGAGCTGCGGCGCTACGTCGAAGCCATCCAAGGCGACATCAAGAAAATTGCCGTCGTTCACGGAGAAGAAGAGCAGGCCCTGGCGTTTGGCGAAGTATTGCGGGAAATGAAACCGAAGGCGGAAGTGTTGGTGCCCGAATACCAGCAAATATTGGAGATTTAGCGAGCCTCTGAATCACATCGGCAAGTGTCCGCGCAGTGCCGCGAGATACAACGCCGCGCAATTCGGCGCGCTGTCGAACTCCTTGTCGTCGATCAGCGCACGCACGCCTCGGTCATAAAGGACCAGGCTGACGTCCGCTTCACGCTGAGCTTCCCCGTCGATCACGGGTCGAGCATCAGCAGCGAAAAAGCACCACATACGGTTGGAAAAACGAGCGACAGACGGCGAGAGGTTTGCGAGTGATTCACAATGTCGCGATCAATCCCGGAATTGCGCGCGGTTGTGTTCGACAAACGACTGGGCCTGCCGCAGCGATTCAGGCGTGCCAATGTCCAGGAACGGCGCCTCGACTGCCACCACCTTGAGCAGGACGCCATGACTAATCCATTGCGGGAAGAAATCCCGTTCAAAACTCAGCGGCGGCGTGCCGCGGAGTTCACGGACCAGGGAGTTCCGCAACAAGTAAATGCCCGCGTTAATCACTCCACTGCCTCGCCGTTTCTCCGCGAAGCCTAACAACTCGCCGTCGAGGCCAATGGCCAGCGTGCCATAGCGCGACGCGTCCTCCACCACACAACCGACAACCACCCCGGCGACTGTGGGATTGCTCAACTCAGTGGCAACCGCCGCGAGATCGGCAAAAACCAGAGAATCGCCGTTCAGAACCAGCCAGGCATCAGGGGCATCGCCGGAAACTCGAGCGGCATTGAGGAAGCCTCCTCCCGTGCCCAAGGGCTGAATTTCGGCGATGCAGCGCGTGAGAACTCCCGCGACGGGCTGGTTTTGGAAATGGGCCTCCACCACCTCTGCCAGGTGGCCGGTGGAGAGGATGGCTTTCGGAATGCCCTGCCGGGCCAGGTAACGTACCACCCATTCGAGAAACGGACGGCCCGCGACTGGGACCATCGGCTTGGGAACGCCGGTTAGCAGATGGGCGACCCGGGTGCCAAAGCCACCCGCCAGCACCACCGCCTCCACCTGGCTCAAGTTCAAGCTCATGCCCAAAGCAGGGCAGGCGTCCCGCCTGCCCATTGCTCAAACATTGGAATAAAGGGTATTCCGCAAAATGGTAAACCCTTTGATCAACTCTTGAATCCCGCGGTCCAAATTCCATTCTGGCTTGAACCCCGCCGCGGCTATCCTCGCGTTGGAGACGATATAATCTCGTTTGTCCGGGTCTTCGCCGATGGGGGCTTCCAGGAACACGAATTTCGGCAGATGCTTCTGGATCACGGCACAAAGTTCCAGCTTCGACAGGTTCGCGTCATCCAGGCCCACGTTGTAAGGCCGCCCCTTCATCGCCGTAAAATGATCCAGACCGTGGATAAAAACGCGAACAACGTCGCGGATGTGGATGAAGTTGCGCTTGAAATGCCCCTCGAAAATAACGACCGCCCGATCGTTCAAAGCGCGATGGACAAAATCGTTGACCAACAGGTCGATCCGCATCCGCGGCGAGACGCCGAAGACCGTTGCCAGGCGGAAACTGATGCTATTTTCGCGTTGCAGGATTTCTTCTTCCGCCTGCACTTTCGTCACCCCATACAGCGAGAGGGGCCGGAGCGGTGTTTCCTCCGTGCAATGGATGCCCTTCTCGCCGACACCATAGCCACTGTTGGTCACTGGCATGATGATGCGCTGCGAATCGGAGGCGATCCGGCATAGCATGGCCACCGCCTCGAAGTTGGTCGTCCGAGCGGCCACCGGGTCGCGGTCGCACAGCGGCGCGCCTACCAGTGCGGCCAGCGGAATGATAACATCGGCCCCGGCAACCAGTTTTTTCATCAAAGGCTCGTCCCGGCAATCGCCCCGCACCACCTGAAAGCCCTGGTGGTGGCAGCAATCGGCCAGGCTGTTCTGGCGGAACAGGAAACTGTCCACCACCGTTACTTCATGTCCCAGCGCCAGTAGGGTTGGTGTCAGCACCGAACCTATATAGCCGCCGCCGCCTGTAATTAGAATTTTCATCGTAAAAGTGTCTATAAGTAACGGAAGTCAGATTTCCCTGGCAACCAGATTCGAGATTTCCTCGCCGATAGCCAGCGCAGCGGTCGCCGCCGGGCTGGGCGCATTCAACACGTGCAGCGCCCGATCCCGATTCAACAGGCAGAAGTCCTGCACCAGGTTGCCGTCCGGAGACATCGCCTGCGCGCGCACGCCGGCACCGCCCGGCGAGAGGTCTTCGGCGCGAATCTCGGGCACCAACCTTTGCAGCGACTCGCAAAAAAGCCGTTTGCTGAACGACCGCCGCAATTCTTCCCAGCTCATGCGCTTGTGTTTGGCCAGAAACCGCCACAGCCCGGAAAAGGTGAGCGCATCCCAAAGATCGGCCAGCTTGACATCTGTTTTGCGGTAGCCCTCGCGCGCAAAGGCCAGCACCGCGTTCGGGCCGGCCTCAATGCCGCCATGAATCAAACGTGTGAAATGGACCCCTAGAAACGGGAATTGCGGGTCTGGCACAGGGTAAATCAGGTTGCGGACCAAATGCTGACGCTCGGGTCTGATTTTGTAGTATTCGCCACGAAATGGCACGATGCGCACTTCCCTCTTCTCTCCCGCCAGCATGCTCACCCGGTCACAATGCAGCCCGGCACAATTGATCAGGAAATCCGCCGCTTGATCTCCAGCGGTGGTACCGATTCGCCACTCGCCGCCTTTGAGTTCGAGCGCAGTGACTTCTGCACCCAGGACCACCGCCCCGCCTTTGCTCTCGATCTCCGCCCGCATTGCCTCGCAGACTTTGGCGTAGTCCACAATCCCTTCCTGTGGCACGCGCAACCCGGCCACGCCGCCCACGTGAGGCTCGATTTCACGCATCTCCTCCCGATTCAGCAATCGCAACCCTTCCAGGCCATTCTGGCTCCCGCGCTCGTGCAAGGCGCGCAGGCGCGGCACTTCCGAATCGTCCGCCGCGACGACCAGTTTGCCGCAGATTTCGTGCGGCACTGCGTGTTCGCGGCAAAACTCGACCATCTCCCGAACTCCGGACACCGCCAAGCGCGCTTTCAGGGAGCCGGGTTTATAGTACAAGCCGGCATGCAGAACGCCGCTGTTATGCCCGCTTTGATGAGCGCAGACTTTGCTCTCCTTCTCCAGCACCGTGACGCGGGCCGAAGGACAACGTCGGGACAGCTTGCAAGCCGTGGCCAGGCCGACAAGGCCTCCGCCGATGATGATAACGCGCTTGGATGACATGGTTAAGTTACATGCGGATCGAAACTAGGGTTGCTCTATTCTGGCCTGCGGCGGCAAAGTGCGCCAACTGGTGTCATCGCTCAGCCGAGTTTCTTGAGAAAATCCTCGTAGGCTAAACGAATGCCGGTCTCGAGATCCACTTGGGGCCGCCAGCCCAAGGCAAACAATCGCGAACTGTCCAGCAATTTGCGAGGCATGCCATCCGGCTTGGTGGCGTCCCATGCAATCTCGCCGGCGAAGCCGAGTATCCGCTTCACGGTCTCCGTCAACTCCCGCACGGAGACCTCGCGGCCCGAACCGATATTGATGAATTGCTCTTCGGTGTAGTTTTCCAGGAGAAACACGCACGCCCGGGCGACGTCATCCGCATAGAGAAACTCGCGCAAAGCCGAACCGGTGCCCCAGCAGGTGACACTGGGGGCCTTGGCCACTTTGGCCTCATGGAATTTGCGGATGAGGGCGGGCAGAACGTGCGAGCCTTGGAGATCATAATTGTCATTCGGCCCATAGAGGTTCGTGGGCATCACGCTGATAAAATCGCATCCGTATTGGCGACGGCACGCCTGGCAGAGCTTGATGCCGGCGATCTTGGCAATGGCGTACCATTCATTGGTCGGTTCCAGCGGCCCGGAGAGGAGGTATTCCTCCTTGAGCGGCTGCGGCGCGAGCCGCGGATAGATGCACGAACTGCCCAGAAACAGCAGTTTCCGGACGCCGGCCCGGTAAGCTCCGTGGATGAGATTATTCTGGATTTGCAGATTCTCGTAAAGAAAATCGGCGGGGTGCCGGTCGTTGGCGAGAATACCACCCACTTTAGCGGCAGCGATTACCACGTATTCGGGTTTCTCTCGAGCGTAAAAACCCTGCACCGCGGCAGTATCGAGCAGGTCCAGTTCGGCATGGGTACGACCGATCAAGCCGGTGAAGCCGCGCCCGCAGAGCTCCCGCCATAGAGCGCTGCCAACCAAACCGCGGTGACCCGACACATAAACCCGAGCATCTCGAGCGATTTCCATACGCCAGGAAATACACAACTGTTGAGCAAAAAACAAGCAGAGATGCGGGTGTCTCAGCAATGCCTGTTGCTTCATCCGCCAACTTCGGATATGCAAGCAAACCAAAAGTTCATGGCCAAAATCATCAAACGCCTCTATCCGGAAGTCATAACGAAAACCGCCGCGCGCTGTCGCAAGCGCGGCCTCCGCATCCCGACCTTCAAAGAACTGCGTCACCCGGAACTCATCCCGCCCTCAGTCAGATCAAGACTCAAAGGTGTCGGGCTCTCGGATGTTAATCCCGTGAATCTGTTTCGGATCACCTGGAAGAATGACGTCCAGTCTGGCTTATTCGGCGGCGTGAACTGCCTGGAAATCCCGCCAGCAATTAGCGGCGTGAAGGCTCGCATCATCGGGCTGACCGGGAAGTTTTTTCCCACCGGCGCGCACAAAGTCGGCGCGGCCTTTGGCTGCCTGGTGCCACGCCTGGTCAGTGGCGAATTCGATCCCGAGACCCATAAAGCGGCCTGGCCGTCCACGGGCAATTATTGTCGCGGCGGCGCGTTCGACTGTGCATTGCTGGATTGCACCGCCATTGCGATTCTGCCCGAAGGCATGTCCCGCGAACGCTTTGATTGGTTGAAGGAAATCGGGGCGCAGATTATCGCCACCCCGGGATGCGAGTCGAACGTCAAAGAAATCTACGATAAGTGCTGGGAGTTGAAGAAGGATCCGTTGAACATCGTCTTCAACCAGTTCGAGGAATTTGGAAATCCGATCTTCCATTACAATGTGACCGGGCCAGCCTTCGTGGAAGTATTGGCCGGATTGGGGGACGCCCGGCTGCGTCCGGCCGCCTACATTTCCGCAACCGGCTCTGCCGGGACCATTGCCGCCGGTGATTTCCTGAAGAAGCAATATCCCAGCCTGAAGATCGTGGCCACCGAGGCCCTTCAGTGCCCTACACTGCTCATAAACGGCTTCGGCGATCACCGCATCGAGGGCATCGGCGATAAGCATGTTCCTTGGGTCCATAACGTGCGCAATACCGATGTCGTCGCTGCCATCGATGACGAGGATTGTCTGCGAATCCTGCGATTATTCAATGAGCCGGCCGGCAAGGATTACCTGGCATCCCTCGGTGCGGACACCCGGCAAATCGACAAGCTGGCGTGGCTGGGCATCTCCAGTATCTGCAACCTTCTCGCCGCCATCAAGACGGCGAAGTACTTCGAACTTACTGAGCAGGACGTGATTCTCACCGTGTTCACCGATTCCACGGATCTATACCAATCGCGATTGCGAGAACTGCGAGCCGAGCGGGGTGCTTACGGAACCAACAACGCGATAGCAGATCATGCCGGCCCGGTCGCGCACCAGGGAATCGATTACTTCAAGGAACTGAACTATCAGGAACGCAAGGCCCTTCACAACCTGAAGTACTACACATGGGTCGAGCAACAAGGGAAGACTGCTCAAGAGCTGACCGAGCAGTGGAACCCGGAGTATTGGCGCGCGCTGTTTGAAGATGAAGTGGCCTACTTTGATCAGTTAATCGAGGAATTCAATAAGCAGGCCGGCGCAGTCGATTGAATGAGACTCCGACATATACTACATTGCTCTAGTCGAGCATGCCAAATAACCGGCGGCTTAGTTTGCGCCAAATCGATGAAAACATTGGGATAAATAAAAAGCAAATACTCTATTGACATAATGTGGATTGTCGCTAGGTTGGCACAAAGTTTGTGCATTTGACATTATACACATGAAAACACAGAACGCTGAAACGAAGTCGGATTTAACGGATGCGGAAAGCGAACAATGGTTGGATATGCTGCGGAGGCAGGTCGCCTCGATGAAGTTCGGGGTCGTGCAGATTACCGTGCATGACTCCAAGGTGGTCCAGCTCGAAAAAACCGAGAAAATCAGGTTTCAGCAGCCCAAGTCATGAAGTCACAATTCACCCGACCAGCAACGAAAACCAACTGGAGGGAATAACAAAGAAGCAAAGAACCAGGTCCACCCGACCGCCGGGAGCCTGAAATCAAACGAGAAAGGTTAGAGAACATGAGTAACGAAAAAGCAGAAGACAGCAGCATCGCCGCCTTGGCGCAGCGACTATGGGAACAGGCCGGGCAACCTGCCGGAAGGGATCTTGAGTTCTGGCTCCAGGCCGAAACCGTGATCCTTAACGCTCCACCAAACCGCGCTCCCGGAGCCAGGGGCACCGGCGAAAGACCTGTTCCAGCACCGGCCGCTGCGAATTTTGCCCCGTCAGACCATCCGCAGAACGACGGTCGCAACAAGAAGCAGAAAGTTCAGATCGGAGCGCAAAGGAGCATCGGTTCACGCTGAACCTGGGGGTAGCTCAAGGGTGAGCCTGGGGCCGCCATGCAGCCCCAGGCGCTCCTCGCATTCTTTCTTACAGATACCATGACAACGAACTATTGGCCTTGGTGGTTGGGCGGCTTGGCTCTCGCGACCGTTGCCATCATTTTCCCGTTGCTCGCGGGCGCGCCTTTGGGTGTCTCTGGCGCCTTGGCGCGGCTGCTGCGATGGCGGTCGGATGGCCGTCGCCAATTGGCCGGTGGAAACCCCTGCGCCTCAGAAGGAACCGCATCTCCTCCGCTCGCGGCAAGCACCCAGGGACTGCCCGCCAATGCAAGCTCTTGTGCGGACCATGCCTCTTTGCCTGATTCAGTTCGGACGAGCGGCCCCGATCGGGTCGCGAATTTTGCATTCCTCCTGGCGGTCCTGATCGGAGGCGGTCTTGCGGGCTGGGCCGGCGGCCAAACCTCGGAGAGCGCGCGGTTATCGCCCGAGTTTTATCGGCTGTTCGGCAGCGGCATCTCAGCCGTGTTGATCTTGTTCGGAGGCGGCGTGCTGGTCGGATTCGGAACCCGATGGTCGGGCGGATGCACATCGGGTCACGGACTCAGCGGCTGTGGCCGCCTGCAGCCCGCCAGCCTGGTTGCGACCGCCGTGTTCTTCGGCGTCGCTATCGCGGTTTCGTTCCTCTTGGAAAGGCTGCTCTCATGAAATACAATTGGGTCAGAACTGCGATCCCGGGCCTATTGCTTGGCTTTACGGTTGGGCGACTCGGCTTCGCGGACTTCAATCAACTCCATCGCATGCTGCTGTTCCGCGACCTGCGCCTGCTGCTGGCCTTCGCGGCTGCCGTCAGCCTTTCCATCGCCCTGTTTGCCATCTTTCGCCGACGGCTGAACCTGGCACCCTCGCAGTTCCACAAGGGGACGATTCCCGGCGCCGCCCTGTTTGGAATTGGCTGGGCGCTGACGGGAGTTTGTCCGGGCGTTGCGCTGATTCAAATCGGTCAGGGCATCTGGCCGGCCTTCGTCACGCTCGCGGGCATTTTCGCCGGCGTCTGGATTCATTCGCGGCTGCGAAATGGCTCCAGTCCGCCTAATTCCGGCTGCTGAAATCTCGCCAAATCGGTTTTCAGAACAAACCAAAGGCGAGAAAGTAGAACGAACTTGATTTGACCAGCTCCGCGAACAGATATGCGCATAAACAGAGCGAGTCTGGGGATCTGAACCGACGGGGGCGGGTCAATTTAAGTGAGCGGAGGTGGGTCAATTCTGGTGAGCGACATCACGACCGAGGAGCGAGATCATTAGGGGCAGGAGGTGCGATGTAAGCCGGCTAAAGCCGGCGCTCCGGTGCGTGCCTGTAAGCGCAGGCGTACGGTCTCGGGCGCGCCTCGTTGCGTGATTTCGTGTGTTTCGTGGTGAGTGATGGGGATCAGTAGCTCTTCCCGTCTTCGCTGTTCAGCTCCTGCTGGAAGAAAGCGGGGGATGCCGATTATTCCATTTAGCGGTTTTTCGAGGCGGACAACGATTAGTGGGGAGGAATAGCCAAATGAGGGTGAGAGAATGACAAATTCTGTTCAGCCTCAGCTTGCTGTGCCGTGGATAAGATTATCGCAATTGTGAATCCTAAAAATCTTCTTCTCGTTGGAATCCTTGCGGCCAGCTTTGCGGCGCGCGCAGCCAACTACTACGTCAACGATGCCAGCACCAATGGCGACGTGTTCTGTTCAGCCCCTGGTGCGCTGGCTAACAGCGGCCTCTCCTCGAATGCCCCCGCACTTTCTTTGGGCGCCATTCTGGCCACCAACGCCTTGGCGCCGGGAGATACTGTGTTCATCGACACCGGGAACTATACCAATGCCACCACTCCGGTCA
>Ga0194053_10001804_pt1 | contig 13434 bp, 11 predicted proteins | sample SepL228m_MetaG_FD_161684 | JGI IMG/M metagenome (GOLD analysis project Ga0194053, IMG submission 161684) | Anoxic zone freshwater microbial communities from boreal shield lake in IISD Experimental Lakes Area, Ontario, Canada - Sep2016-L227-8m | ecosystem: Environmental > Aquatic > Freshwater >... | reverse complement strand
TGGTACTTGCAATTGTGATTTGTAGTGTTTTGTCTGATCCGATTGCATTATCGTGGATGAGTGTGATGGGGATGTCGTAGGTGGTAGCTCCTGCGGGAATGGTGGCTGTGGTGGTAGCAATCGGTGTGTAGTCTACTCCTGCGACTGCAGTGCCTCCGGTGATGGAGTAGGTGAGGTAGGTAGGAACATCACTGTAGTATGACTGGTTGACTCGTAGTGGTACCAGACCTGATGTTTCTGAGTAGGAGGAGGTAGGAGAGGAGAAGGAAATGGAGGGATAGGTGGAGGCGTCGAAGATGGAAAGGTAGCCGGTCCCTCCTGCGCAGTAGGCAAAGGTACAGCCTATGTAAAGGGTAGAAGAATTGAGATACACCATAGCGTTATATGTTGATGCATAATTGGCACCAGATTTTGGCTTCCAAGAAGTACTGAGACCAGTATTTTTATTTAATTCTGCAAATACAGTTCGAGATCCTCCATCAACAAGTGTAAAATCTCCACCAACAAAAACAGTGTCTGGACCAACAGCAAGACCGGTAATACCATTGTTAGAGTATGATGCAATATTTGGATTCCACGCAGTAGATGAACCGGTAGATAAAGAGATTTCGGCTAGATTTTTTCTGGAAACTCCTCCAATAGTTGTAAAATATCCTCCGGTATAAATTGTAGAAGCAGAAAGAGATAGAACTTTGACATACGCGCTAGATCCAGTAACACTTGGATTCCATGCGGTAGCATTACCTGTAGACAGAGAAAGTTCAGCGAGGTTGTTTCTTGTTTGTCCACCAATTGTTGTAAATTGACCACCAACAAACAAAGAAGATGAACCGAGTGTTAAAACATTTACAGTTCCTCCTGAACTAGGATTCCAAGAAGTCATTGTTCCATTTGTATTATTAAACGCAGCAATTCTGTTTCTGTTTGCAGTACCTGACCCATTTACTTTGGTAAAATCTCCACCTGCATATATTGTCAAACCATCACTACTCACTGCTAAAGAATTGACAATTGTTCCATCAACTATATTTGGATTCCATGCTGTAGCAAGTCCTGTAGTCAAAGAAACTTCAGCCAATTTGTTCCTAGTTTGACCACCTGCGGATGTAAATTTTCCACCTAAATATAAAGTACTAGAGGTAGACAAAGTCAAAGAATCAACCTCACCATTAACATTTGGATTCCAAGAAGTAATTTGTTTTGTTACATTATCTATTGCGGACAAATATGGTACACTAGTATACCCACCAGCAGAGATGAAATTTCCGCCAACAAAAATGGTTGATGTTGCAAGTGATAATGTAAGAACACCATCACCATCACTTGTAGATGCGGCTGTTTTTTGAACCCAAGGATTCCAAGCTGTCGGAGTATTACTAAAAAGTGGCATCTCTCCTAGATTATTTCGGAACTGTCCGTTGATTTTAGTAAAATTTCCACCAATATATATTGTAGAAGTACCAATAGCGAAAGTATTTACCGTACAAGCTCCTCCTGTAATATTTGGATTCCATGTAGTAGCTAAACCTGTTGTTAAAGAAATTTCTGCCGCACAATTTCTAGTTTGTCCACCTATCGTACTGCCAAATATTGATCCAACATAAATTGTAGAAGTTGAAAGAGCTAAAGTAATAACTGGGGCATCTGAATTTGGATCCCACGCTGTAGCCAATCCAGATGACCTATAGATTTCCGCGATATAATTCCTGTTTTGTCCACTAATAGTTGTGAAATCACCTCCAACATAAATTGTAGAAGTTGAAAGGGCTAAAGAATATATATTGCTACCACTTGGATTCGGATTCCAACTTGTCGCAAGACCTGTCGATAATGATACTTCTGCCAAATTATTTCTGGTTTGACCGCCAATGATTGAACCGAATAAAGATCCGACATAAATTGTGGAAGTTGAAAGAGCTAAAGTAGTAACTTGACCATTTGAACCGGGATTCCAACTTGTAGCAAGTCCTGTTGAAAGAGAAATTTCTGCAAGGTTATTTCTTGTTTGACCTCCAATAGAAGTAAAAGTACCTCCAACAAAGATGGTATTTGTAGAAGTCGAAATAGCTAAAGCTGAAACTGTAGAACCTGTTCCAGAAAAAGAAACCCATGATGTATCAACTGTACCGTTAGACAAAATGTGGGCAAGGGATGGGATGTTATACCCACCTACAGAATTGAAATTACCACCAATATACCAACCACCATTACCGTCTGGAAGAGATGTGTACATCCACTGATTTATGGTAATATCACCAACTTTTGGAAAAACTGTAGCTCTACTACCATCTATACGACTTATCGGTATTCCAATTGATTGAGCTGTCGAGCTAGCAGCATAAAGATAATTTCCAGCAATATATGTAGTTGTGGAATTGGATACAACTGCTTTAATTGAAGCACTGCCGGAATTTGCAGAAAATGAAGGGGTGTTGGAATATGGAGTTTGATTTGCTGCCCGTACTATCCCAAACACACAAAAACAGAGAAAAAAAATAATTGCAAATCTTAGTGTTGGTAATTTATTAATCATCTCTATTAACCTTAATCATACAAAATATTAAATCATCATACAATAATTTACCTCCCCATCACTTCCCTCGTCAGCACTCCCACAAAGCCTGTCTGTGGTAGAGAGTATTTCTTCTGGTACAACTTCACTGCGTGCAAGGTCAGTGGTCCAAAGTAGCCGGTAATCGGTCCAGTGAAGAGTTTGTTGTTCTTGAGATAGGTTTGGAGTGCTGTGACGTCAGTACCACTGTCACGATACTGGATGTTGTGTGTGAGAGTGAGTGGTGTTGAGGTTGATGTGGGAGATGATTGTGATGATGTAGGAGATGGAGATGGTGCAGTGGTGTGTACAGATGGAGTGATTGTTCCCTCTTGTGGCAGTGTTGGTACGATGAGTGTTGGTGGTTTCCATCCACCACCTAGAGTTCCGACGATGGGACCGTTTGAAGCTATCGGGGTAGACACTGTTGGTACAGGACATCCAATTGTAGTAAAGGTACTATCTGATGAATTTACGCTACTACCATATATATCGGTAGATACTGCCTGAATGTGATATGTTGTACAAAATGAAAGTCCAGAAATATTTACAGTATGAGTTGTCACCCGTGGAGAAATATGTATCTCTGGTGTTGTTGAACCATATGAAGTATCTGTACCAAGCGATGCGTATGAAGATGTGAATGTATCTGTAGTCCAAGAGACCGTAGCACCATCTGAACTAATGTTTGAAATAGAAAAATTTGATAAAACCGGAGACGGTACATATGTATTAAACACAGCAAGTTCTCCGCGAGGAGTACTATCGATAGACAAAAACTTACCTACAACAAATAGTTTACCTGAGGAAATAAGTATTTTTTCAATCAAGTCGCTTGGGGTAGGATTCCAACTCGTGGCAAGACCAGTTGATCTCTCGATTTCAGCCAAATATGATCGTGATATTCCACCAACCGTTCCAAATGTTCCTCCGGCGTATATAAGAGCTTTGTTTATTGCCAAAGAAGTAACTGTATAATCAATATTTGGATTCCACGAAGTAGCAATACCAGTTGAAGTTGAAATTTCTGCAATACTGTTTCTAGAAGTTGATCCATTTACACTTGTAAAACTTCCACCAATATAAAGTGAAGATGGCCCGAGAAGTAATGTATTTATTTCTCCACCAATATTTGGATTCCAGTTGGTAACAGGACCGGTACCAAAGAGAGAAAGTTCAGCCAAGTTATTTCTCGTAACAGAACCATTGACTGTAGAAAAATTACCACTTGCATAAAGAGTAGATGTTCCAACTAATATTGAATCAACCACTCCATTTATATTTGGGTTCCAACTCGTCGCAGAGCCGGTACCAGACAGAGAAAGTTCAGCTAGGCGATTTCGAGCTGTACCATTTACAGCTGTAAATGTCCCCCCGATGTACATTGTAGAAGTCGATAATACAATTGTGTTGATCTGTGAATATAATGATGAAATATTTGGATTCCACGAAGTGATTGTCCCAGAATATATTGAAAGTTCAGCAATATAATTTCGAGTTGTCGCACCATTAATTTTTGTAAAATCGCCTCCGACAAAAATTGTTGAAGTAGAAAGTGCTAGCGCGTATACGTTTGAGCTTGCTCCAGTAATATTTGGATTCCAGTTTGTGGCAAGACCACTGGCAAGAGAAACTTCAGCCAAACTCGTACGTGAAGTTGCACCGACGTTACTAAAAATTCCCCCGACAAAAATTGTTGATGTAGAAAGCGCGATAGTATTTACATAAACCGAACCCCCAGAAAGGGTTATATTTGGGTTCCAATTTGTAGCAAGCCCAGTAGCAAGCGAAATTTCCGCGAGTCCACTTCTAGACTGACCTCCAATGGAGGTAAAATTTCCTCCTACATACATAGTAGAAGTAGTAGACAAAGTAATAGAATACACATATTGATCTGGATTTGGTGTCCATGTTGTATCGATTGTTCCATCGGACAAAATATGGGCCAGGTTATTGATAGAAGTTCCTTTTATTGTAAAAGCTCCACCAATATACCAACCATTTTGAGAATCTGGTATTGAAGTCAGTACACTACCAACTACACGGGGGAAATTACCTGCACGATTTCCATTATTTCGCAAAATAGGAACACCTCCTCCTGTTGAAGAAGCTGTGGCATATGCAAAAGTCCCAGCTACATATGTAGTAGAGTCATTTGAAGCAATATCAACAACTTCTGCTCCATAACTCCCAGAGAATTCAGCAAATTGTGTGAGAGAATTTTGAGCTAATGCTGAGACTTTTGATACAGAAAAAAACAAACATACTATAAGAAGACCGATTTTTAACGTAATCTGTAAAAAATATCTTCTATTCATAATTTTATCCCTTTACAATATTTTTTGGTGTTCCGGTCTCAAGAAAATCAATAATATTTTGTGCCGCAAGAGATGCCATTTCGCTACGAGTCTTAAATGTAGCAGATGCAATGTGTGGAGTGATAACAACATTTGAAAGCCCCGCGAGTCCGTCGGCAAGAGTTGGTTCTTTTTCAAACACGTCGAGTCCAGCACCCGCGATTTTGTTTGACTTGAGTACCTCGACGAGAGCATTTTCATCTACCACTGGTCCACGAGATGTGTTGATAAGATATGCAGTCGGCTTCATCATCGCAAGTCGCTCGGCATTTATAAAATGTTTTGTCGAATCATTGAGTGGGACGTGCACAGAAACAATGTCAGCATTTTTCAAAACCTCTTCTGGAGTTGCAACAAACCGCGCACCGAGTTCTTTTTCAAACACGTCACTTTTCTTTACATCATAATACATCACATTCATATCCCATGCTTTTTTCATTATTTCGGCAACTCTAAAGCCAATTCGCCCTGCACCGAGAATACCGAGTGTTTTGCCTCGCAAATCAGCCCCGAGGAAACCCATAGGCTCCCAGCCGTGAAATTTACCTGCCCGCAGATATGTGTCTGATTCCACGATTCGCAGTGCTACAGCCAAAATCAGGGCCACAGTGTGGTCTGCAACGGCATCCGTCAGAGCTCCAGGGGTATTTGTAATCACGATTCCCCTTTTTGTTGCCTCGGCAACATCAATGTTGTTATACCCCACTGCATAATTTGCAAAAATTTTGGCAGTTGGCACAGCATCAAAAATTTCTGCATTTATTTGGTTTGTCAAAAGCTGAAGTACCGCGTCGTATGGTTTTGCTTTGAGTGCGGAAATAAGCTCGTCTTTTGTCAAAATTTTGTCACCAGCAACATCCACCTCATATCCTTTGTCTTGTAACATTTTAATTCCAACCTCTGGAATTCTTTGTGTGATGAATACTTTTTTCATATGTTGTGTTTGGAAACTCGTTTTGTTGGGTACTTTTTTGAAAACAGAGTTTCTATTTTACTAATTTATAATTTTTGATTCAGAAACTTTTTCTCACTGTCTACTTTTCCGAAAACGAAATAAATTTCTGCTGAAATTTTTTCTCGTGCTCAGCCCGTCGGCCTGCGCAATGTTTCGGAAAAGCATCCAGTTCAACAAGTTTCTGATTACTCTTTAATATTATTAAACATTTTTAATTTTTTCTCGACGACATCTTGGACTGCTTTGACAGAAGGCTTCAAAAACTTGTACGGTGCTACCTCCTCTGGATTTTCTGACAGGCCTTTCATAAGTCCCTGTTTGTATGCTACACGAATTTCGGTGTTGATATGCACAATTGCAATACCGTTTGCGATTGACTGTTTGAAATCATCCTCTGAGTTACCTGATCCACCATGGAGAACAAGCGGGACTTTTGTGGCCTCGGCAATTGCCTTGACCCTCTCGATGTTGAGCTTTGGATCTACGCCTCCTCGGAGCATCCCGTGGAAATTTCCAACAGCTGGAGCGAGCATATCTACACCAGTCAGGTCTACAAACTCTTTTGCCTTGATTGGATCGGTCAGAGATTTCTCATCGAGAAGCACACCTTCGGGAATTGCATCCAAGACTTTTGACGATTGACCAATAAAACCGAGCTCACCCTCTACCAAAACCTCTCTGCCACAACCCCTCGCATACTCCACACACTGTTTTGCAACTTTTATATTTTCTTCCAAAGAAATATTTGCTCCATCAAAAATAACTGAATCAAATCCAGCATCGATGACTTCTTTTACGCGATTAAAAGAGTATGTGTGGTCTGCGTTGAGAAAAATTGGATAGTTGTACTGCTCACGAGTAGCTTTGACCACTGCGGCAACCTGTGGAATGCCGACAAAATCTCTCTCGCCCTCTGACACTCCAATAATAATCGGAACATTGAGAGATTGTGCTGCTCGGAAGACTCCCCAAAATGCTTCCATATTTGAAATATTAAAATGACCTATCGCTACTTTTTTTTCTAACGCCTCATGCACACATTCTTTTAATGTTTTCATGTCAGTAATTATACCATACAGATTTCCCAGACAAAACACTATCTTTCAAAAAACGGATAAATTTTTGCTAAAATTTTCCTGCGTAGCCAGCCTCGCTTCGGCAATGTTTTTGAAAGTATATTTTGTATTGTTTTTACTTGATGGTACAATTACCTATATGAAAACAGATATTCTCGCCATTGGCGATGTTGTTATAGATGCTTTTATTAGACTCAAAGAAGCAGAGGTTCGGTGTGACGAACACAAGCAAAATTGCAAGCTGTGTTTGAGTTTTGCTGACAAAGTTCCCTACGAATCCGTTGAAATTTGCAAAGCTGTGGGAAATTCTGCAAATGCATCTGTATCAGCTGCACGTCTCGGTCTCAATTCTGCACTACTCTCATACGTTGGAAACGACCGAAATGGTGATGAATGTGTTGAAGAACTCCAAAAAAACAATGTGCACACAGAATATGTCAGAAAAGAGGATGGAAAAGTGACCAACTATCACTATGTGCTCTGGTATGATGTTGATCGCACGATTTTGGTCAAGCACGAAACATACAACTACTCTCTCGGCAACATAGAAGCTCCAAAATGGATCTATTTGAGCTCTATGGGAGAAAATTCTCTGGAATTCCATATGGAAATTGCTGACTTTTTGGACAAAAACCCTGACACAAAACTCGTGTTCCAACCTGGAACATTTCAAATGAAATTTGGCAAAGACGCACTCGCACGAATCTACAAAAAAACTGATATTTTTTTCTGCAACGTTGAGGAGTCACAGAGAATTTTGGGACGCAGTGACACACGAGATCTCCCAACACTTATGAAAGAAATGATGGCTCTTGGCCCAAAAATAGTTTGTATTACAGACGGTATCGATGGTGCATATGCATACGACGGCACACATATGTGGTTTATGTCTGTGTATCCGCACGTACCATTCGAGAGAACGGGCGCAGGTGACGCTTTTGCATCCACTGTTACCTCGGCACTTCTTCTTGGCAAAACACTGGAGGAAGCAATGATGTGGGGCCCGATCAACTCGATGTCAGTTGTCCAAAAAGTCGGCGCACAAAAAGGCCTCCTCACTCGCGAACGACTCGAGGAATATCTTCGCAATGCTCCAACAGACTACAAACCAAGATTATTGTAATTATCTGAATCAAAACTCGTCGAAAACGTATTCTTTTTTGAGGCTTCGCAAGCGCGACGGCGCGAGACTTGAGAAATTTGCCAGCAGGCAAATATTCGTACTCAAAAAAGAATATGTTGAGTAAGAGTTTTGATTCAGATTTTGATATTTATTTTTTTCGAGATATTGCTTTTTTGCAAGCCGAGAGAATGTGTGATTCGCCCATTTCGTAGTATTCCAAAAGTTCTTCGGGTGTACCAGACTGACCAAACTGATCTTTGACTCCGATAAATTCAATCGGTGTCGGTGACTGTGCGGACAAGAATTCAGCTATCGCACTTCCGAGACCTCCGGCGATTTGATGTTCCTCTACTGTTACAATCGCTCCAACGTTTTTTGCAATTTTGAGCAAAGCTTCGGCATCAAGCGGTTTGACTGTTGCAAAATTCCAGACCTGTACTTTGACACCTTCTTTGCTGAGTTTTTCTGCAACTAACAGAGATTTGTGCACGAGCGCACCGATTGCAACTATTGCAACATCGGCTTTTTGTTCTCCATAAAACATTTGTGCTTTGCCAAATTCAAATGGAGTATCTTTTGTTGTAATGATTGGCGTTTTTTCGCGTGCAAGTCTAATGTATACTGGCTTGCCAAGCTCTGCCGCGACGAGCGTGACTCTGTGTGCCTCGAGCGAGTCACATGGACAAATAACATTCATTCGGGGGAGAATTCGTGTGATAGCAATATCTTCAATCGCCTGATGTGTTCCTCCATCTGGTCCTACCGACACGCCGGCGTGAGAGCCAACAACTACTGCCGAACATTCGTTGTAACAAATCGTAGTGCGAATCTGCTCCCAATTTCGTCCGGGAGAAAACATTGCATAACTTGTAAAGAAAGGAATTTTTCCCATCGCTGCCATACCACTCGCCACACTCGCCAGATTTTGTTCGGCAATACCGATCTGGACAAATCGCTCTGGAAATTTATTTTTAAATAAATTCATCTGCGTGGATACAGTGAGGTCAGCACAGAGTCCAACAACCTTTGGATTTTTCTCGCCAGCCTCGAGAAGCCCGCGACCAAAACCCATTCGAATTGGTTCCTGCTCAATATCTTTGTCCCACAACTTTGGATTTAATTTTTGATTTTGATTTATCATATAGAATATTTATTAAAAACCATGACCTATTGTTAAACTCATAAGCACCAAAAGAGTCGTTGGAATAAGCATAATAACACCTACTACAATAACCAATATTCCAATAATCCTAAGAAAGGATGTTTTGTTATCTTCCTCTTTTGTTGTAACCAAAATCCTAATACCCGTACCTAAAATTACAAGTGCAATTAGAAATATAGGGAAAAAAGTTCCAAAGAGCCCCCAATCCGCAAGACTAAAAATGTTCCAATTCATATGTTTGTTTTATTCATGCTCACCTCGGATCTGTCCACCGAGCGTGCGAAGTTCGTGTAAAGCAATTTCGACCTGCTTGTCTTTTGGTGGTTCACCGGCGATTTCTGTGCCGGGAATATTACCGTGCCATTTGAAATCTCGTTCCATATAGCTCACACCTTTGCCAGGAATTGTTCGGGCTATAACAACAGATGGCCCATCAAATACCGCTTGTGCTCTGCCAATAGCTGCAATAATTTCGGCAAAATTGTGTCCATCGATTTCCTCCGTATGCCAGCCAAAACTCTCAAATTTATGAGTGAGAGATTCAAGGGGCATTACATCTTCTGTATATCCGTCAATTTGAATATTATTTCTGTCTATAATCGCAATCAGATTGCCGAGGCGTTCCTTTCCGGCGAGCATTATTGCTTCCCAGTTTTGACCTTCATCGAGTTCCCCGTCCCCCATTATGCAATAAAAGAATTTGTCGGATGATTTGCCATGATCTATTCTATCGGCAATCGCCATTCCGACCGCCTGTGAAAGCCCAGAGCCAAGTGGTCCGGAGCTGGTCTCCACTGCACGCAAAAATTCTCGGTGCGGGTGTCCTTGGAGACGAGATTTAAACTTTCGAAGTGTCAAAAGTTCTTCTATTGGAAAATATCCGACGTGAGCGAGCGACGCGTACAGCACCGGTGCAATATGTCCGTTTGAAACAATAAGCCGATCTCTCTCTGGCCAATCGGGATTGTGCGGATCGTGTTTCAAAATATAAAAATATAGCGCAGTAAATATATCCGCCATACCGAGAGGCCCCGCAGAGTGTCCCGATCCAGCCGAGACAAGCATTTCAATAATAGAAATACGAATCTCTTTTGCTTTTTCTTCCAAAAACTTTAACTTATCATCTGTTATATTGTTTTGCATATAATTATATTTGAATTATAAAGTGTACGATGAAAATTCTTCGAAAACTTCCTCTGGATTGTCTGCATCTAAAATAGCCGAGCCAGTAATGAGTTTTTTTGCACCTGCTTTGACAAGAGATTTTGCTGTCTCTTCGGTAACACCAATATCAATACCAATTATACAGTTCGGGTAGTGTCCATGCAATTGACTTATACGATTCAAAACTTTTAGATCGAGAGCGGCACCGTGTTTGCCGAGCGAATCATTTCCCATACATTGAATAAAATCAACTTGTGATACAAATTTGTCGAGTTTCGATAAGTCGGTCGATGGTTTGATAGCAATTCCAACGGTCACCAAATTTTCTTTGCAAATATCAATTACTTTTTGAAAATTATCTGTTGCCTCGATATGCGCAACGATTGCTGATACACCGGTATAAATCCAATCTCGTACAACATCCTCTGGATTTTTGACCATAAGATGAATTTCAAAATCAACATCTTCCCACCTCGGCCAGCCTATTGCTTCTGTTTTCAACTTTTCAAAAAAATCAATGTCACGACCATTGTATGGCCATGTTTTGACGGGCGTAAACATACCATCGGAAATATCTATTTGGATGAGGTGTGCAAAAGACGCGACTCTGGAAATTTCTTCCTCTGTTTGTTCTCGCGTTTTTGGAATAATTGCTGGTACGACTATGGTCATATGTTTTGAAAATTTTATTGTTTCCCAAATTTCGTTGAGCTGGATTGTTTTTGGAGAAACTATTAAATTTTAATTTCATCAATCTTTCTAATTCGTCGTTCGTGTCTCTCTTCGCCGGAAAATTTGGTGTGAAGCCAAAGTTCTACTGCCTGTTTTGCTTCTTGAGAAGTCAAAAAATGTGCTCCGAGAGAAAGCATATTTGCATTATTATGTTCACGAGAGAGAGTTACAATGTGTTTTGGTCCACCATAGAACACAGCACAGCGTACATTAGGAAATCTGTTGGCAACTATTGCCTCGCCTTGACCTGACCAGCCGATCACGATACCTTTTTTTTGTGGATTTTCGAAAATTTTGCGAGCAACGAGAGATACATAGTCTGGATAGTCATCATCATGATTGTATTTCGATGGACCACAATCAAAAACCTCTAAACCTTTTTCCTCGAGAAAAGATATGAGTTCCCTTTTGAGCTCAAACCCAGCATGATCTGATCCAATATATATCATATAAAATTATTGTTGCGCTATGCAGTAGTTATAACTCACACCACCAGCACAACCAGACGACAAATCAGTTGCACCACTGTTTCCAGCCGATGCTTGCTCCATTTGTGCACAGACTCTAAATTTGCCGTTTGCTGAGTTGATGATCTGGAAAGCGTAGTCGCCCGTAGCACCTTTTTTGTTTGGATCGTATGTCATTGTTTTCATATACGGCAACATATTACTTACAAATGTTGCGGTGGACCCTGCATCAGAAACCGTAGCACACGTTGTACCCGATCTCGGCAGAGTACCATTATCTGCAAAATACATATTGATACCTTTGACCAACTGATCCATATTTTGTTTGCGTTGTGTGTCACGACTTTTTTGTCCAGCCGTATATGTGTACGACACGATAATTCCTGCGAGTGCAGAAATAAGAGAAATCACCACAAGTAATTCAATGAGAGAGAAACCTTTATTAAAATGATTGATATATTTCATAGTTACATCAAAAATGATGCAGTCTTTACGACATGCTCCATAAGCGAATAAGTGTACCCCATTTCATTATCATACCATGCCATAACTTTGACAAGATTGCCGTCGATAACTCGCGTGAGTCCGAGATCCGCAATTGACGCATAGTGACTACCCAGAATATCCGAAGAAACGATTGGGTCTTTGGTCACAGTAAATATTTTTGCCCAATGTGGATCCTGTGATGCTTTCTCCAGAATACTGTTTACTTCCTCAACTGTTGTATTTCTTTTTGAAATAAATGTAATGTCAGCAATCGAGCCCGCAATGATAGGAACTCGAATTGAAAGTCCGTCGAACTTGCCCTTGAGATCTGTAATTACTTTTGTGGTTGCTTTTGCTGCACCAGTAGATGTTGGAATCATATTTTGTGCTGCAGCTCTTCCCTCTTTGAAATCTTTTTTGTTTGGACCATCGACAATACTCTGACTTGCGGTATACCCATGCACAGTATTGAGAACAGCTTTTTCAATACCGATTGTTTGATTCAAAATCTGAATAACTGGACTACCGGCATTTGTCGTACACGATGCGTTTGATGTCACTATTCTGTCTTTGAGTGTGTCGCAGTTGATACCCATAAGGATTGTGGCATCGGACTCTGATCGTGGTTCGTCTTTGACCGGAGCTGTAATCACGACTTTTTTCGCCCCTGCGGTAATGTGTACACTAGCTTTTTCAAATGACGTAAATGCACCCGTGGATTCAACCACAACATGAATACCCAATGTTCCCCATGGAAGTTGTGTTGGATCCTTTTCTGACAAGAACAAAATTTCTCGTCCATTTACTGATATCTTTTTCTTGTCCTCTGACACTGTAACAGATGAAAATTTCTGCCCATATGCAGTATCGTATTTTATAAGATAGGCGATATTGTCAATGTCTCCCAAATCATTGATTGCAACAACCTCCACATCTTCTCGAGTTTCAGCAATACGCAAAAATGCTCTGCCTATACGACCAGCACCATTGATAGCAACTTTTATTTTTGACATTTTTTTGAGATTAGTAAGTAACATTAAAATTATAGCAATTTATATATAAAAAGAAAAATCTCTTTGCGAGATTTTTCCACATAGTCAAAATTAAATCAGACTTCCTTGTACTTTTCGAAAAGCAATCTGTCTAGTCCTGGTGGACTAGCGAACTTCTCGTCGCTCAAGAAAACAATGTCGGATTACCTCGTTGTTTTCTAAGCTCCTGCGAAAGGCTTTTCTCAAAATACAAGGAAATCTGATTTAAAAATTATTTGTTTTTAAGTTTTATTTACTCTTCGATGCTTCAGTGACAACATCATCAATCGTACACACTCGATTGATGATGTTGTCACTGAAGCATCGAAG
>Ga0194053_10001800_pt1 | contig 13443 bp, 11 predicted proteins | sample SepL228m_MetaG_FD_161684 | JGI IMG/M metagenome (GOLD analysis project Ga0194053, IMG submission 161684) | Anoxic zone freshwater microbial communities from boreal shield lake in IISD Experimental Lakes Area, Ontario, Canada - Sep2016-L227-8m | ecosystem: Environmental > Aquatic > Freshwater >... | reverse complement strand
GATGCGTGGTGCGTGATGGGTGGTGCGTGATGCGTGATGCGTGATGCGTGATGCGTGGTGCGTGATGCGTGATGCGTGGTGCGTGATGCGTGATGATGGTCTGATCAAGTGATTCAATGTGGCTGATAAAGCCGAGGCGTGGACGTGGCTCGAAGAAAAGGGGTGAGGGGGCACTTCGCCAATGTCGTCACCCGTTGCAAGGCGTTGAAATATGAAGTGGGTTGAATCGGTTAAATGGGCTATATTACTTGCCTCAGGCGGGACGGCGAATGCGGGAAAGAGTATCGAACGGAAGCACAGCGAATGAAAACCAGACTATATTACAGCTTCGTGGTCGGGACGGCGATCGCGCTGAGCAATATCCGCCCTACCGCGCAGGCCCAAAACCAACCGGCAGTGGCGGCAGTCACCGGCACGAACGCACCAACGCCGGCAGCGTTGGAATCTACGGCAAAAGCCTCATGGGAAGGCAGTAAACAACAAACAAACAAATAAATAGGAAAGAGAGTAAATAACATGAAAAGAGTTGGAACAGTGTTAAGTTTCATTGGCATCGTGGCGCTAATGGCGTTGGCGACTGGCTGCGCGACGACGAAGCAGACCGAGAACATGCTGTCGGCGGCAGGCTTCAAGATAATGCCGGCGACTACGCCGGATCAGCAAGCCCACCTCAAGAGCCTGCCAGCACACAAAGTGACGATGGTGCAGCGGGAAGGAAAGACCTACTTCGCTTACCCGGACCAGAAGCAGCAGGTTCTCTACGTGGGCCAGCAGGCGCAATACAACGAGTACCAAAAGCTCCGCATGCAGAACCAATTGGCGGAGGAGGAAATGAATGCCGCGGAAATGAATGCCGAATCCTCATGGGGAATGTGGGGCGGATGGGGCGGGATGGGTTTCGTGGAGCCGATGCCGTTTCGGCGCTGAGCGGCAGTTGCGGTGTTGACGCCTTAATCTTCCGCTGTATCGGAAGGGCAAGCCGGTTTTCCTCTGGAATAACCGCAGATTCGATGGTCAACCGCAAGGGGAGCCTCCGTGCAACAAAAAAGCCGGAACTGATTCCGGCCTTTTTGCCACATTCTACCTCGAGAAACACACTAAATTTGCACTCGATGCTGCGCCGCAGATTTGCGCCTGTCAGCCACACACGGTCTGACTACTGCGTTTTTGCATCGTCAACGATCTAACCATACCAGAACCGCGGACCCTTGCATGTCACCAGTTGTGGTGACAAGGTAAGGCTCCGCACGATGAATAACCCTGCCATCTGTTATTTCGATAACAACGCCACCACTCGAGTTGCGCCCGAAGTGGTGGAGGCGATGCTCCCGTTTCTGACGGAGTATTGGGGCAATCCCTCCAGCATGTATTCCTTTGGACGCCAGGTTGGCGAGCCCCTGGACCAGGCGCGGGCCAAGGTTGCGGCGCTGATCAATGCGGAGCCAAGGGAGATCATCTTCACCAGTTGCGGCACCGAAAGCAATAATTCGGCGCTCCACAGCGCCCTGGCTACACAACCGGAGAAACGGCACGTCCTGACCACCACCGTCGAACACTCGGCGATCATCAAGTTCTGCGACCTGCTCCCGAAGCAGGGTTACACAGTCACTTTCCTGCCGGTCGAGTCCGATGGCGCGCTCGACCTGCCGCGGCTCGAGCAGTCCATTCGCCCGGACACCGCCATCGTTTCCGTGATGTCGGCCAATAACGAGACAGGCGTCTTGTTTCCGGTTCGGGAAATCGCTGCGATTTGCCGGCGCAAAGGCGCGTTGTTCCACACCGACGCGGTGCAGGCCCCCGGCAAGTTGAAGATCGACGTGAGAGAGCTGGATGTGGATTTCCTGTCATTGTCGGCGCACAAGCTGCGCGCGCCCAAAGGCATTGGGTTGCTCTACGCCAGGCGCCGCGTCAAATACCAGCCCTACATCGTCGGCGGCGGGCAGGAACGCGGTCGCCGTGGTGGGACCGAAAACGTCGCCAACATCGTCGCCTTTGGCCGCGCGGCGGAACTCGCAATGGCGAGTCTGCCCGACGAAAACACCCGCATCCGCGCGTTGCGCGACAGATTGGAAGACAGCATCCTGCGCGACATCCCGGGCGTCGCGCGCAACGGCGCCAAAGAACCGCGCCTGCCCAATACCAGCAACCTCGCCTTCGGTGGAGTGGAGGCGGAAGGCATCCTCATGCTGTTGGACCAGGCGGGCATCTGCGCTTCGAGCGGTTCGGCATGCACCACCGGTTCGCTGGACCCCTCGCACGTTCTGACGGCGATGGGCTGCAGTTCCGCGCGCTCGCGCGGCAGCATCCGCTTCAGCCTGGGTATCTACAACACGGAATCGGAGGTCGATTATGTGTTGAAACACCTGCCGGGCATCGTCGCAAGGCTGCGGGCCAACTCGTCGGAGGGCGAAACAATTGCCGAGCCGCCGGCCGCTATGCAACCCTCGTAAAGCGTCCGGCTCAGGGAACATCGTGGCCGTACCGTTGGAGTGCGCCCGTCCTCAGACCCGTCCAGCCCGCTAGAAAGCCACCAGGCTCTGCTGCATGCGGCGTTGCTGCGCTGGAGAGGCGAAATGGGGTTGAGTTTGTTATACTGTTGAGTTTGTTATACTTGCCTGCGTATGCAGTGTGTGCAATTGTTGGCGGTATGAGTACCGCAACTATTTCAGGCCGCATCGACCACGAGATTGACACCCTGCTCGCCAAGCAGACGTTGGGGAAGAAACGTTGCCAAATAGTTAGCCGCGATGTGACGGAGAAAGTCCTGGAACGGGCTTATCCGGGAATCAGCTTTCGTGACGGCGCCGGGGAACGGGAAGCCTGCCTGATTGGCCATCGGGTCGCCGTCTGGGAGGTGGAGCGAGTATTTCGAGAGCTGGGCACACTGGAGAAGACAGCGGAGCATTTCGGGTGGCCGGTTCGACTGGTAAAGCGAGCGATGGACTATGCGCGCGCCTTCCCGAAAGAGACCCAGCGCTCCTGTATAGCCCAGACGACATGAAGCCAAGTCTGTTGGGCGACGAAAACACTTCGCACAAGTTGATTGCCGCCTGTCGGCGGTTGCGCTCGGGATTTCCCATCATTCACATTGCCGCCCATAGTAGGGATTGGTGCGGACTGCATGATGATGATTTGCTCGACGCTTGTCTGTCGGAGAGGCTGATCCTGGTCGCCCACGACCGTCGAACGCTTGCGGATGCGGCGACGCGAGCGATTCAAGAACGCGGCGGTCATGCGGGCATCATTCTGTTTCGAGGATTCATTCGGCAGGCAGATTTTGGGGGGCAATCCCGCACCTTATGCCGCTTTTGGGAAGACGGCCAGGATTGGGATTGGTTCAATCGAATGGCCTATATTCCGGCAGAAGCCATAGCTCAATCCGCCCGCTGAGATTGCCCCAGTGGTCAAGTGGAGCGGCAGCGGGCTTGGCGCTTCTTCAAGCCGTTTGCAGCTCGCGCACGATGAAGGGAGCGAACTCTTCGTGCAGATGTGGAGGGATGCGGGCTTTGAAGCGCGCAGTTTGGCCGTTGTAGTTGCGCTCGACCACATGGCCGACCTCATGCAGGCGGGCGATGACACCGGCCTGATCGTGCGGCACGGAAAACTCCATAAACTGGCGGATGGGCCGCAGTTGGCTGCCCAGTTCGGCCAGGAGTGCCGGGATTCCCTCGCCGGTGGTGGCGGAGATGGCGACCCCGTGCGGGTGCCGCTCGAGGAACCGGGTGAGCATGTCCCGGCTGCCATTTAGCTCGTCGATCTTGTTGAAGACCATGATCGTCGGCTTGCCTTCTGCGCCGATTTCCTTCAGCACTGCATCGACCGATTGAATCTGCTCCTCGGCTTCGGGATGGCTCACATCCACCACATGCACCAACAGATCCGCCTGCACCACTTCTTCCAACGTCGCCTTAAACGCCTCCACCAGCCCATGCGGCAGCTTGCGGATGAAACCGACCGTATCGGTCAACAACACGTTTTGGTTCGACGGCAGCCGCAGGCGGCGAGTGGTCGGATCGAGGGTGGCGAACAATTTGTCTTCCGCCAGCACGTCCGCGCCGGTGAGGATGTTGAGCAAGGTAGATTTGCCCGCGTTGGTGTAACCGACAATCGAGGCCAGCGCCCAGTGGTTGCGCTGCCGCGCCTGGCGCTGGGTGGCGCGCTGACGGCGCACAACCTCCAGATCGCGCGCGATGCGAGCGATGCGATCCTGCACCCGGCGACGGTCGGTTTCCAACTGCGTCTCACCTTCGCCACCGCGCATGCCGATGCCGCCCTTTTGCCGCGACAAATGGCCCCAGAACCGCGTCAGACGTGGCAGCAAATGCTGCAATTGCGCCAGCTCGATCTGGAGCTTGCCCTCGCGGGTGCGGGCGCGCTGGGCGAAAATATCGAGAATCAGCGAGGTGCGGTCGAGGACTTTGCAGTTAAAAACCTTCTCCAGGTTGCGGCTTTGGGCGGGCGAAAGCTCGTCGTCAAAGATGACGGTATCGACATCGGCCCGGCGGCAATGCTCCGCGAATTCTTCGGCCTTGCCTTTGCCGATATAGGTGGCGGAGCACGGCGCAGCCATCTTTTGCAGCCCATCGCCGACGACTTCACCCCCGGCGGTGGTGGCCAGCTCGGAAAGTTCCTCCAACGAATCGCGCAGGTCGCGGCCTTGGCGGGTCTTGAGTTCTACTCCTACGAGGAAGACGCGTTCCGTCCTCCGGTTTCTGATCTCGATCAGTGCTTTCAATTCTGGGCGTGTATCAGGCTCTATCTCTTTCTAGTTTTCTGAAATATAATCTACCACCTTTCGGGCAGAACAGAAAGGAGTTTTTTTGCAGTGCGGGGATGACGGACGCTCAAGACGGATTCAAGACCCTGCAAAACTGTAGCCGCCGACGGCAGTCGGCGCACTTTCCCTCGATTACTGAGTTTTGTTCTCTCCGGCGTTGAGCCAAGTGCCTTCAGGGCGATCAGCCAGGCGCGCGTCTAGAACGCGGCCCCCTTGGCTTCCGTCAGGTGCAGCTTATCCAAGTCCGGCAATCGTTTTGACGACCGCCTCGGCGCTGGCCTGCGGTTCAAGATGAAACCAAGTCAACCGAAGTTGCCGGCGGAACCACCTCATCTGCTTCTTACCGAACTGACGGGTGCGGGTTTTGACCAGTTCAATGGTTGCGGGCAGCGACCGTTCACCGCGCAAATACTCAGCCACTTGCCGGTATCCCAACGCCTGCATGGCAACTTTGTTTTCCGCCAGCCCGCACTTCAAAAGGTTTTCGGTTTCGGCGACAATCCCGCGATGGAACATGGCGTCAACGCGCGCGTCGATCCGGATGCGCAAGTCCTCGGCGGAGCGAGCGAGGCCCACGAAGCGCGATGTGGGTTGATGGTCGAGGGTCGCTGGTTGCCAGTCAGCCCGCTGGCTGGAGAAGGGTTTGCCGGTCAGGCGGATGACTTCGAGAGCGCGGATGACCCGGCGCGGATTTTGGCGATCGATCCGCTCGTAAGTCGCCGCGTCACGCTCGGCTAGTTCGCGGAGGAGGTCCGGAAGGGGGGTGGCTTCCAGCACCGCCCGCATAGCGGCATCGGCGGGGGGCGCTTCGCCAAGTCCTTCGAGAAAACCCTTGAAGTAAAGCCCGGTCCCGCCGCACAGGATCGGCAGCCGGCCGCGGTGCTGGATTTCGGCCACGGCCTGGTGTGCCAGGCGCGCGAATTGCGCAGCGTCAAACGATTCTGTCAGCTCCGCGACGTCTATCAAATGGTGAGGCGCCCGGGCACGGTCCCGGGGTGAAGGTTTGGCCGTGCCGATGTCCAGCCCGCGATAAACCTGCATGGAATCTACCGAAACAATCTCGCCGCCCAGTCGTTCGGCGAGCAGGAGGGCGAGTTCGGATTTGCCAACGGCAGTTGGTCCGGCGAGCAGAAGCGGGCGAGGATGGAGGACAGACGAGGGAAGATCGTGTTCGGCTTCGGCTGCCATCTGTAATCCTCTATCCTCGCTTCGGTTCCAAGGGCGGCAGGATTCGCAGCAAGAGCAGGCCTGCGGCCAAAATCAGGATGCTAACCAAGTGCGCAGGGGTGGCCCAGCCGCCCAGGTAATGTTGGTGCTGGGGATAATCGCCGCGGAACATCTCGACAAAAGAGCGCAGCAGAGCGTAGCAGACGAGGTAAACGGCGAAGACCTGGCCATCGAACTTTTTGTGACGGTACAGCCACGCGAGCGCGGCGTATAAGCCCAGATTCAGGAGTGAATCATAGAGCTGGGTGGGATGCGCCGGGTAAGTCGGCGAGTTCAGCGGGCTGCCTTCCGGGAAGTGAATAGCCCAAGGCAGGTCACAGGCGCGCCCGTAGCAGCACCCGTTGAGCAGGCAGCCGATGCGTCCGAAGACGTAACCCAGGGCAATGCTGGGCGCGATGATGTCGGCCACTTTCCAGAGCGGCAGCTTCTTCCTCCGGATATAGAGAATGCCGGAGAGCGTGGCGCCAATCAGCCCGCCGTAAAAGACCAGCCCGCCCTTCCAGACCATGAAGATTTCCGAAAAAGCCCCGCCGGCGAACTGCTCGCGCCAATACGAAATGACGTAAAGTGTCCGCGCGCCGAGAATCGCGCCGATAATGAGCCACGGGCCGAGGTCGATGATCTTCTCGGCAGCCACTCCGGCGCTCAGACCGCGCCGGCTGGCCGTCCACAAACCGGCCAGAAAGCCCAGCGCCACCATTACGCCATACCAGTGAATGGGGAGCGGACCGAGATCAAACGCAATCGGATGCATCGCTCAGAGTTTAGGATTGAAACTCAGAACTGGGAAACGAAAATGCAGCCGAACCCTGTTAGTTGCCATTGGTGGCCATGGCCGAAGCCGGGCGAGCCAAAGCCTGGGATGGGGGCATGGGTGGCAGCTCCGGCGGCAGGGGCGGAGGCAATTTGTTTACAAGGTCGCGCCATGCCTGGCGTTGATTGGGGGTCATCAGCTTCCAGCGCTCGGCGCTTTTCAGGAACTGTTGACGGTCTGCCAGGCTGAGGCTGGTGAACTTCTCGAAGGCGCGGATGCATTGGGCGCGCTGATCCTGGGGCAAATCCCCAAAGGTGCGCAGCGTCTTCTCGATCTGCCGCCGCTCGGGGGCGGCCAGGGTGCGGAGAGCCTTCTCCCGGTCATCGGCGGTGAGGTCGAAGAATTGGGTGAACCGGCTTATGATTTTTCGGCGCTGGTCTGCTGGTATGTCATTCCATTGATCGATGCCCTCCTGGAGCTTCAGGCGATGCACCGGCGAAAGGCTCTCGAGGGTTCTTCGCCGCTGTTCCTCGGTTCGGCCTTCGATTTCAGTGAAATACCGAATCGTGGCCTCGTTGGCCAATAGCTCCTTTTGCACCTCCCCGGGCAGCTTCTCCCATTCCCGCAATCGGTCTTCAACCAAGGCGCGTTGTCTGCCGGGAACTTCGGCGAGCTGAGCGGCACGATTGGTCGCCGCGGCCGTCATCAGCGGCAGTAAATACCATCGCAACTCGGTTACCTGCAGGCACAGCTCGCGTTCATCAGGTTCGAGCGCTATGTATTCACGCACTTTGGCCAGGATGATCTTCTGGCTTTCTGGCGAGCGTTCCCCCAGGGCTTTTTGTCTCTCGACCGCATTCATCGCCAGCAGTTCGCGGAAGAAATCAACGGGCGGCTTGGTCGGTGGCAGCGGCGGCAAGGATGCGGGAGGCTCCGGCGGACGGGGCGGTCGGACGCTGGCGGAGACTGCGTTGGATGGGGTTGCAGCCAAATGGGGGGCAGCAGCCTGGGCCAGGAGCGCGGCAGCAAGCAATTGGCTTGCACCCAGCATGGCAGCCATCAAAAAGCCTTTGCAACCGGACGAATTCATTTCAGGGCCGCCAGCAATGCTTCGTCCGCAGTCCGCGTCGGGTTCAACGCGCGAATAGCGTCAAAGTCCCTGAGGACATCCGGGCCGGGCAGCGAGGACACATTTGAAACGACCGCCACGCTCTCCGCCAGTTTCATGCGCCGGGCGTGGAGAACCTGATGATAAGAAAGCAGGCCCGCCCCCAGAACCACGGCCGCCACAGCCGCTCTGGGCAGCCATCGCAGCAGCCCCGCGAGGCGCCAGGTCACTTTTTGCCGGCGCGATTCCGCGGCGGCATCCCGCTCGACTGCTTGCAAGACGCGCGCGGTGAAATTGCTGGCCAGCGGCGCATCAGGCAGCCGGCCCAACGCGTCGTTCAGTCCCGCATCGATTTCCCAGTCCGCCTGCGCCTCAGGATGGGCTGCAAGCCAGGCGCGCAACTCCCCTTCCTCCGAGGCGGTGAGTTTCCGCCGCCAGCTTAGCTCGCGCAGTTCTTTGTAAAGCGGGTCGTTTGTCATAAACGTCGTTAAGTATGTAAAAACCGGTTGGCCAACAAAGTTGCTTTCATTTTGAATCCTGCCACTGGCCGGTTCGCAAATACGGCTTCAGCTTCTCTTTGAGCGTTTCGCGGCCCCGGTGAATCAGTGATTTGGTCGCCGAAACCGAACAGCCGAGCACTTTGGCGATTTCTTCGTAGCTCAATTCTTCCTGCCGGCAGAGCACGATTGCCAGGCGCTGGTTTTCCGGCAGCTCGCCCAGCACCTGGGTGATTTTGGCTTCCAGCTCGCCGTGCAGCAGGCTCTCGGGCGGCGAAGCGGTCTTAATATCCTCGAACTGGTGCAACGGCTGGTCTTCGTGGTCCGGGTGGGGGGCGTCCAGCGAGCTGGTGAGATGCCGGGAGCGACGGCGAATTTCGTTCAGGCACAAGTTGCGGGCGATGGTGAACAGCCAGGTCGAGAATTTCGAGGCGACCTCGTAGCGCTGGGCCGACTTATGCACCTGTATGAAGACATTTTGGGCGAGATCCTCGGCTTCCGTCGCGTCGCGCAGCATCCGGTAAGCCACGTTCATCACTGGCTGTTTGTATTTGTCCACCAATTCGGCAAAAGCGCCGCTTTCGCCCTGCTTCACGCGCAACATGAGGGCGGCATCGGGGTCCAGCTCGACGGACATATTCGCCAGAAGCTTAGCAAACACCGGGAAGGCCACAAGGTTTCACGAAACCGGTTTCACGAAACCGGCGGGCGCTTGCTTTCAAGCGGTTTTGCACACAAAGTAATTCCCGAATGCAGGAACTGTTAAAGAAGATCGAAGCGAGCGCCGCTGCGCGGCTGAAGCTGCCGGCGGGCCGGCTGCCCACGCAGGAGCTGGCCCGCTACAAAGGGTTCCTGAAGGTGGAAACGCACCGACTCAAACTGGTGCATCGCGCCGGCGCCGGCGGCCTGAAAGTCTGCCACGCGCGGGCCGCGATTCTCGATGTGCTCTTGCGGTCGTTGTGGGACGCCGCCAAAGGCGGCCTCTCGACGGAGGCGCAGCAGGAGTTCCCGCCGTTGGCCCTTGTGGCGATTGGGGGGTATGGCCGGGCGGAGCTCAATCCGCACAGCGACATCGACTTTATGTTCCTCCACAGCCGGCAGGTCGCCGCCGGCACCCGGCCGCTGCCCCATCTGGCCCGCATCATCGACGGTCTGCTTTACCCCCTCTGGGACATCAACCTGAAGGTTGGGCACTCGGTGCGCAGCATCGAGGATAGTGTCAAGATCGCCAACAGCGATATGCAATCCAAGACCTCGCTGATCGAGGCGCGGCTGATTGCCGGGGACGAAGCGCTGTTCAAGAAGTTTCAAACAACCTTGATCAGCAAATGCGTCAAAGGCCACGAGGCGGAATACATTGCGATGCGGCTCAAAGACCAGGCGCAGCGCCGCGCTAAATTTGGCAACTCGGCCTGCATGCAGGAACCCAACCTCAAAAACGGCTGCGGGGGCCTGCGCGATTTTCAGAACCTGCTCTGGATGGCTTTCTTCAAGTACCATACGGGCTCGCTCAAAGACCTGCAAACGCACGAATTCATCGGCGAGAGCGAGCGCAAGCAGCTCGATACGGCTTACGATTTCCTGCTGCGCGTGCGCACCGAGGTCCATTACCACGTCAACCGGGCGACGGATGTGCTGGGCAAGAATTTGCAGCCGGCCATCGCGCATAATCTTGGCTACCACGAAAGGTCGATCACCAAACGCATCGAAATATTCATGCGCGACCTCTACCGTCACTCGCGGAATATCTTCCTGATCACCCGCACAATCGAGCAAAGGCTCGCTCTGTTGCCGCAGCCGCGCCGGCTGCCGACGTTTTCGTTCCCGGCAAGGCTTTCGGGCCTGTTCCCGGGCGGGCGCAAGCCAGCCAACGAACCCATCGATGGGTTCAAGTTCCTCGATGGTGAAATCCTCGCCACATCGAACCGCGTCTTCCGCGATCAGCCGCGCCGCATGATGCGCGTTTTTCTCTACGCGCAACAGCGCGGGCTGCGGTTGCACCCGGACCTGGCGCAACTCATCCGCAACGAACTGGCGCTGGTGGACCGGGCGTTCCTGGCAGACGAACACGCGCGGGAAAGTTTCCTGGCCATCCTGAACCAGCGCGGCAGCGTCGCGCCCATTCTGCGCGCCATGCACGAAGTGGATTTGCTCGGCAAATACGTGCCTGAGTTCGGCAAGCTCACCTGCCTGGTGCAACACGAGTTCTACCACCAATACACGGCGGACGAGCACACGCTGGTGTGCGTTGAGCAGTTGGACCGCATCTGGGAGGCGAAAGCGCCGCCCTATAACACCTACACACCGCTGCTTCAGAAGCTGGAGCGGCCATTCGTGCTTTACCTCGCTTTGTTGCTCCACGATGTCGGCAAAGCCGACGGACATGGCAACCACGCCGAATCGAGCCGCCGCCTGGCGCTCCGCGCCGCCAAACGGCTTGGCCTCGACGACGCCGCCACCCAGATGTTGACACTGGTGATCGAGCACCATCTGCTGATGGCCAGCGTTTCGCAACGGCGCGATTTGGACGACCCGGCGGTCATCCGGCAGTTCGCCAAAGAAGTGCGGAATCCGGAAACGCTGTCTTTGCTGACGCTGCATACCTTTGCTGATGCCCAAGCTACGAGCGACAAGCTCTGGAACGGGTTCAAAGATCTCCTGCTCGGGTCGCTGCACCACAAAGCCCTCCAGTTGATGACCGGCGGCGGTGAGTTCGCCCTGGCGGAAGAAAAACAGCGCGAATCGCTGATGCAGGAAGTCCGCCGCCTCGTGCCGGAACAACTGAGCGAGGCGGAATTGCAGGCCCATTTTGCGACGCTGCCGCCGCGCTATTTCCAGATACACCCCGCCAAAGACATCCTGGCCGATCTGGTCCTCGCGCACCGCTTCATGCAGCTCCAGGTTTCTGAGAAGGAAAACCCGCTGGCACCGGTCGTCAACTGGCACAACGAGCCGGACCGCGCTTACAACGCGGTCAAAATCTGCACCTGGGACCGCGCCGGCCTCTTCCACAAGATCGCCGGCTCTCTGAGTGCCGCGGGTCTGACCATTCTCAGCGCGCAGATTTTCACCCGCACCGACGACATCGTGCTGGACACCTTCTTCGTCGCTGACGCCATCACCGGCGACCTGGCCGGCCCGGAGCAGCGTGAGCGATTCCAAACCGTTCTCGACAAGGCCCTGACCGGTGAGGAGCTGGATTTCCACGAACTGCTGGGGCGGCAGAAGATCACGCGGCCGCTCTACCAGGCATACATTGGTGAGGAAATCCCAACCCGCATCCACTTCGATAACGATGCCTCGGAGGCCCGCACGCTCATCGAAATCGAGACCGAAGACCGTATTGGACTGCTCTACGCCATTTCGCAAACGCTCACCGAACTGGCCGTGGACATTTCCGCCGCGAAGATTTGCACCGGGAAAGGCGCGGCCAGCGACAGCTTTTATGTGCGGGAAATTGGTGGTGGCAAAATCCTCTCGATGGAACGTCATCACGCCATCGAGCGCAAGCTCCGCCACGCCATTCACAACCTGGGCGCGAAGTAATCCCGGAACAATTGCCACTTGCACCCGGCTTTAGTGGGATTAACCTCTCCTTGTGGCGTGGTTCACTGACCGACATTTCTTTCTGCTGGCCGTAATCGTTTACGGGGTGAGCATGATTTACTCGGTATTCCTTTGGCGAAAAGGGTTCCGCCGGGACAATCATGTGACTTACCTCCTTTTGCTGCTGGCGTTCGGGCTGCACACCTCGGCAATGGCCTTGCGCGGGTTTTCCCTGAACCATTGTCCGGTGACCAATCTCTACGAAGCTACGATTTTTGTGCTGTGGACCATCGTCGCCTTGTATCTCCTCGTGGGCGTCTGGTCGCGACTGCGGTTTCTTGGCGCGTTTGCGTCGCCGTGGCTCTTCGCCATCGGCGTCTTCGCTCTGATGCCCAGCCTCGATGCCACCCATAACCCGAGGCCGGAACTGCCGGTGGCCTGGACGAGCCTGCACGCGGCGCTGATGTCGCTCTCCTACGGCGCTTTCGGCCTCAGTTCCGTGGCCGCATTGATGTACCTCACGCAGGAGCGCAACCTGAAGTTCCATAAGCTCCAGGCCATCTTCTCCCTCATGCCCCCCATCCAGCGCCTCGAAGCCGCCGTCGGACGACTGCTCTTGAGCGGGTTCATTCTCCTGACCCTCGGACTGGCCACCGGCGTGGTTGACCTGGCCCACATCAACAACCCACAAACCTACCGCGGCGACCTGAAGATCGTTTGGTCCGCCCTGGTCTGGCTGCTCTACCTGGGCCTGGTGGTCATGCGCTGGAGATTTTCCCAAGGCGGACGCCGATTCGCCCTCGGGGCCATCGGCAGTTTCGTCTTCGTGCTCCTGACATTCTGGGGCACCAACGTGTTGTCCCCGCTGCACAATCCATGACCGTCGTCGTCATCGGCCTGAGCCACCACTCGTCGCCGGTCGTGGTCCGCGAGCGATTTGCGTTTGCCGAGGCGCGCATTCCGGCCGCGCTCCAGTCGCTGCGCGATTCGGGTGTCGCCCTCGAGGCGGTGATTCTCTCGACGTGCAACCGCGTGGAGGTTTACGCGGTCACACCGCTCGAACCGCCCGACGCGTTCACCGCGCTTCGAGAATTCCTGGCCGTCTCCCACGATTATCGCGACCCGCTGACGGACGAGATTTACGCCTTGAGCGAGCCGCAAAGCGTGGAGCATCTTTTCAAAGTTGCCTCCGGCCTCGACTCGATGGTTCTGGGCGAAACCGAGATACTCGGCCAGCTCAAGAAAGCTTACGATCTGGCGCTCAAATGCGGCCACACCGGCAGCCGCCTCAACAAGGCGTTTCAGCGAGCCTTCAACGTCGCCAAACACATCCGCACCGACACGAACATCCAGCGCGGCAGCGTGTCGGTTGGTTCGGTGGCGGTCGAGTTGGCGGAAAAAATCTTCAGCCATCTCAGCGACCGCAACGTCCTCATCATCGGCGCCGGCGACACCAGCGAGAAGACCGCGCGCGCCCTCCTCTCTCGCGGCGCGCGCAGCATCCTGGTGTCGAATCGCTCGCACGACAAGACGG
>Ga0194053_10001799_pt1 | contig 13444 bp, 10 predicted proteins | sample SepL228m_MetaG_FD_161684 | JGI IMG/M metagenome (GOLD analysis project Ga0194053, IMG submission 161684) | Anoxic zone freshwater microbial communities from boreal shield lake in IISD Experimental Lakes Area, Ontario, Canada - Sep2016-L227-8m | ecosystem: Environmental > Aquatic > Freshwater >... | reverse complement strand
CCGGGTGAACACCCCTTCCACCCCAATCCCTTCTTTATCCGTGTTATCCGTGAAATCCGTGGTTCCAACTGTTGTAATCCGTGGTTCCAACTGCTGTTTTTAGGTTTGATTCCCATGAAATCGCAGGCTTCGACCAATTCTGTCTTGCGCCCCTGTCATCGCTCCGAAAAATCTAAGATGCGCACGTTCCAAGTTGGAACCGGGACCCAACAATTCTCTCGACATTGGGGATCGCCTAAGTTACCTTGGCACTCCAGGAATGATCGCGCGCACCCCATACGCGCCACCAATGAACAAACGAAAGAAAGAACGAAAGAACGAATATGAAATATAAACTTACACTCCTCGGCCTAGCCACGCTGTTGCTGACGGCCAACCCGGCCCGCGCCGATTACCTCCCGAAGAATTTTTGGGTGAACCCCGGCTTCGAGATCGGCATCAACCTCGACGAGACCAGCGGGACGGTCTCAAATTGGAATCGCGGGGGAGGCAACCCGGCGATCTGCCAGGTGATCACCAACAACGCGGTGAGTCCAACTCATGCGCTGGCGGTCATAGATGACGATACCAGTGGCAGCGGCTACGGCGAATGGTATTCCGATGTCGCTCTGGGTGGCAATGCCAGCGGCGGCGACACGTTGAATATCCAGTGGTATGAGATGTACAACCTCAGCGGCCCCGAGATGCGCTTGACCGTGTTGTTCTTTAACGCCGCGGACTCGGTTGTCGGCGAAACCCACTTTGTCACGAGCGGCACAAGCAGCCCCGGATGGGTGAGCACAATCGCCGACTCGACGTTTACGAAGCGTAACGGCTCCCTGGCCGTGCCGCTCGGCGCGGTGAAGATGCGCTGTTCGCTGGTCTCGGGTGGTTCCGCATCCATTACCGGGGTGATGGTCATCGATGATCTATCTGTCGCGCGATTGCCCGTGGCGAACCTGCTGTTCGGCAACTTCTGGATAAACCCGACCTTTGAACTCGGCAGCAACCTCGACCAGCCAACCGGCACGGTCTCAAATTGGAATCGCGGCGGCAACACCCCCGCCATCTGTCAGGTGATCGCCAACAATTACACCAGCTTTAATCATGCCTTGGCGCTCATTGATACCAATGCGGGCGATTTCTACGGCGAGTGGTATTCCGACGTTCCCCTCAGCGGCAACGCCAGCCCCGGTGACACGGTGAACATCCAGTGGTTCGAAATGTATAACATCAGCGGCCCCGAGATGCGGCTGACGGTGCTGTTTTTTGACCTCGGCAACAGCGTCGTTGGGCAGACCGACTTTGTCACCTCCGGCACAACAAGCGCTGGATGGCTGGGCACCATCGAGAATTCCACGTTTACGATGCGCAACGGGTCCATGCTGGTGCCATCCGGCGCGGTGAAGATGCGCTGCTCGCTGGTCTCCGGCGGTCCTGGAACCATCACCGGGGTGATGGTCATAGACGATTTGTCGGTGGCGCGCGTCGCGCCAGTCGTATCGGGCAACTTCTGGGTGAACCCAACCTTCGAGAACGGCAACAACCTCGATCAACCCAACGGCACACCGGCCAATTGGAATCGGGGCGGCAGCGATGCCTCCATTGATCAGGTCACCACCAACAATTCTGTCAGCCCGACCCATGCGCTGGCGGTCGTGGATTCCAGTGCCACGGATTACGGCGAGTGGTATTCCGACGTCCTCCTCAGCGGCCACGCCAACCCGGGCGACCGGTTGGACGTTCAATGGTCCGAAATGTACGGCATCACCAATGGCGAGATGCGGCTGACGGTCGGCTTCTTTACCGCAGGCGGCAGTTTCCTCGCGGAAACCCATTTCGTCGCGTCCGGCAATAGCGCCGGTTGGCTGGGCACCATCGGCGGCTCTTCCTTCGTGAAGCGGCAACAGGAACTGGTGGTCCCTGTGGGAGCGGGAAAGATTCGGGTTGCGCTGGCCTCCGCCGGCCCCGTCGCAACCGTCGGCGTCATGGTCATCGACGATCTGACCGTAACCGTCCATCCCACGACCGTTCAGGTTGGGAACCTCTTTCCGAACCCGACGTTCGAGAATGGCGATAACTTGAACAATCCGACGGCTGCGTTGCCGGCGGGGATATGGTCGCGCGGTGGAAGCGATGCCTCGATTGATCAGGTCAGCACGGGCAACTCCGTCAGCCCCACTCACTCCTTGTCGCTGCTGGACAACAACGAAAACGGGTACGGTGAGTGGTATGGGTTCCTCACCTTGTCCGGCGTGGTTCCTGGAGATGTGCTCAATTTCCAATGGTTCCAACTTTACAGCATCACGAACGGGAATATGCGTTTGTCCTTCGCGTTCACGGATGCGAACAACAGCCAATTGGAGGGTCACGATTTCAACGTGTCTGGCGATAGTCCGGGCTGGCTGGGCAGCGTCGCTGCCTCGTCCTTTGATCGGCAATACCAACGACTGCTCGTGCCTGCGGGCACTGTCAAGCTGCGGGTCAACCTCGCGTCGGGCGGCTCGTCGCTCGTCACCGGCCTTATGTTGATCGACGATCTGTCCGTGGCGCTCAGCAAGCCGCAAATCACCGGGCTTGTTCCCCAAGGCGGCGGCTGGGACCTGACCTGGGACAGCGTTCCCGACAAGACTTATACGGTGCAGTTTGGCAGCACGGTGGGTTCACTGGCGACGCTCGCAACGGGCGTGGCTTCCGGCGGCCTGACGACGACGTATTCGGATACCGCCAACCATGCTGGCAACGCCGGTTTCTATCGCGTCATCCAGGAGTAACGACAGTGCCAGAAACTCTTCCCGGCCAGGGCAATCTCGGCCGGGATGAGACAAAAAGCAGGGCTGCCTGCGCGGAGTTGTTATTCTGCCAGACAGCCCTGCTGACTTTATGAAACAACCTGCTTTCCTGCTGCGGACCCTGCCAATCCTGGCCGGGTTGGTGACGATGGGTGGCGCCGGGCAACTGGGCGCGGTTGACGGGACTTCACAATGCGCGATCCCTCGCGTGGAGCGGATGCCCAATCTTCCACAGCCGTTTGCGATGCGCGACTGGTCCCAGGTGACCCGGGATTACCTCGGCCTTGTGTTCGATTTTGAACAGCGTGGTGAACATCTGCCGTTGGTCGGTTGGCTCGGTGAAGGCCGCACGATGATATCGTTCCCGTCTTATGTCGGCGGCCCGAATGATCCGGAGGCTGTCAACTATCTTGCGGCGGTCGTCAGCGGTTCACTCGTCGGACTGGACATGCGGAATTTTCGCGGTCATGACTGGGTGTCGTTGGGCACGAATTTCTTCAATGCGGAAGAAGGGGTTTATGTGAACCGCCCGCGCGGCGGCACAGGGGGCTCATTTTGGTATGACGTCTTTCCCAATGTTCTCTTCTACCAACTCGATGCCCTCTATCCCGGAAACCCGGCACGCGACCAGCAGGCGCGATCGGTGGCCCAGAAATGGCATGAGGCGTGTGTGGCTTTGGGCGGCAGAATCGACCCGCTCGCACTGCCCAATTTCGATCATACTGGATTAAACCTGAGAACCATGAAGCCGATGGAGCAGGGGCGGATTGAACCGGAAGGCGCGGCCGGCATCGCGTGGCTCGAATACATGGCGTGGCTGCAATTCAAAGACCCTCGCTTCCTGACCGCTGCCGACTGGGCCATCCGTTCGCTGGTGGAGAGGCCGGCCGATCAAAGTCCGCTCTATGAAGTGCTGCTGCCCTATGGCGCGATGATCGCCGCGCGCATGAACGCCGAACTGGGCCGCCATTACGACGTCGCCAGGCTGGTGAATGATTGCTTTGAACCGCGCGGCAAGCCGCAAGCCCGACCGGGGTGGGGAGTCATCTCGGATCGCTGGAACGGTCTGGATGCGCATGGCCTGGTCGGGAGCACCACGGACGGCCAAGGCTACGCTTTTGCGATGAACACGTTTCAATGGGCTGGCGCGCTGGCGCCGCTGGCGCGCTATGACACACGATACGCGCGCGACATTGGCAAGTGGACGCTGAATTTGGCCAATGCCGCGCGTCTTTTTTATCCCAATGCTCATGACGCAGGGCGCCAATCAAGTTACGCCTGGGCCAAAGCGCATGACGGCAAATCGGTGATTGCCTACGAGGGAATCCGCAAATGGAAACGCGGCGCAGCCACCGCCTGCGCCGATTACCGCACTGTGCGGGGAAACATCGCGCGGGGAAGTTTTGTCTCCACTCACTTTCGGCACGAGTCGCCGCCCGATTGTGAGGTATTCGAGGAGGCGTCCGGCGATGGGCCGCCGTTTGAACATATCTGGGAGTTCAACCTCCCCCCGGCGCGGGAGAGATGGCTCGTGGTGGCGGCAGAACGCATCGATGGGGGACATGCCTCCAATGTCTTCCAGTTCTCGTTTTCGAGCCATCCTGACGGTCCCTACACTCGCGCCTTCGCGGTGTCCGGCGCGGGGCCTGCTCAGGTGCTTGAACTGCCCGCCGCGCTTCGGAACAAACTCTACGTCAAGGCGGAGAGCAGTGATCGTTCCGCCGGTTGGAAAGGCCCGGACAAGCTGGCGGTGGACGCCATGGCCATTTCCTATCAATCCACGATCGGCCCGTTTGCCCAAGGAGACCTGGTCGTCACCTTCATTGACCTCCTCAAGGAAGCCACCGTTCCCATTGTCCTCTATCGCCCCGCCTCCGCCGCTACCGACTTGGGTCTCTACGGCAGTTCTCATGTGGGAATCCTTGGCGGCATTATCAAGCGGACCAACGTCGAACAAATCCTGCAACTGGACCTTCTGAAAACAGATTACTTTCACGCCCCAGCGTATCCCACATGCCTCTATTACAACCCCTGCGCTTCAACCAAGACAGTGGAGATCGAGGTTGGGTCCGAGGCGAGGGATATTTACGACGCCGTCAGCGATCAATTTCTCCAAAAGAACGCTCAGGGTCGCGCCCGCATCACCATCCCGTCCGATGCCGCGATGGTCGTGGTGCTCACTCCGGCGGGCGGGAAGATATTGCGCGAGGGAAAACGGACTGTCATCGACAACGTCATCATTCGTTACACAGATTAAGAAAGAGTTTAACATGGCTGACATCGCGAAACGCTTTGCTGAAAATCCCATCCTGCGGCCGGCCGACATCCGGCCGAGCATCGCGGGAATGAAAGTGGAATGCCTGCTGAACCCCGGCGTCTTCCGGTTCAACAACCGGACCTGGCTGCTGCTGCGCGTTGCCGAGCGCCCCGAGCAAAAACCGGGCAAGACGTCCTTCCCCATCTTGGGCGCAGACGGAGAGTTGCGCATTCTGGAATTCGACAACTCCGATCCGAAGCTCAATCGCGCCGACCCGAGGGTCATTGGCTATGATGGCAGGGATTACCTGACCACCATGTCCCATTTCCGTCTGGTCGCCAGTGAAGATGGGGTCAGCTTTGCCGAAGACCCGTCTTATCCGCCGATGTTCGGCCATGGCGAACTGGAATCCTACGGCATCGAAGATTGCCGCGTGGCGCAGATCGGTGACACCTATTACCTGACCTTTACGGAAGTGTCCGAGCACGGCGTGGGTGTGGGGTTGCGCAGCACAACCGATTGGCGGACCATTCTCGAACACGGCATGATTCTCCCTCCACACAACAAGGACTGCGCAATGTTCGACGAGCGAATTGGCGGCAAGTACTACGCCCTGCATCGTCCCAGCAGTCCGGCCATCGGCGGGAATTACATCTGGATCGCCGAATCGTCTGACCTCGAGCATTGGGGCCAGCACCGGTGCCTGGCGCACAGTCGGCCGGGCATGTGGGACAGCGCCCGTGTCGGGGCCGGGGCCGCCCCCATCCGCACCCCGGAGGGCTGGCTGGCAATTTACCACGGCGCCAATAGCGAACACCGGTACTGCCTCGGTGCGTTGCTGCTGGATATCGAATCCCCCTGGAAAGTCCTCGCCCGCTCTCGCGAGCCCATCATGGAACCCGTTGCCGATTACGAACGCGCCGGCTTCTTTGGCAACGTCGTCTTTACCAACGGCCACGTGGTTGACGGCGACACGGTGACCCTGTACTACGGCGCCTCGGACAGCGTCGTCTGTGGCGCGCGCCTCTCGCTGCTGGAGATTCTCCAAACTCTGCGGTCACCCGCTTCATGAAAAAGTTCCTACACGAATACCGGCACTTCCTCTCGTATCCGCGCGACATCCGGATATTGCTCCTCACCAACCTTATCTACGCCTTCGTCCTGCCGGTGATCGACGTGTTCGTAGGGGCCTACGTGATGCGCAATTCGCACGACGTAAGAATGGTGGTTATTTACCAACTGGCGGTCTATACCGGCATCCCGTTCACTTTTCTCATCAATGGTTTCCTGCTGCAACACGTCAATATCAAGCGGCTCTATTCAGCAGGCATGCTGCTGAGCGGGGTTTCCATGGCGGTGATGATGTCCCTGGGCGCGCTGAGCATGACGGGGGTGGGCGTGGCGGGTTTGATGATGGGGATGTCGTTCGGTCTGTTCTGGGCCAACCGCGACTTCCTGGCGTTGTCCACGACCAATGACTCGAATCGCAACTATTATTACGGTGTCGAGACCTTCTTTTACACGAACACCTACGTCATTGTGCCGGTCATCATCGGCTGGTTCATTGAAGGCACCGGGGTGCGGGGTTGGTTTGGCGGGGACCGCAATACCGCCTATCAAATCGTCACCGGGTTCGTCTTCCTGTTGACCATCTTCTCCTCGATCATTGTCCATCGGGGCCGGTTCGAAAACCCGCCCAAGTCAGCTTTCGTCTTTTTCCGCTATCACTGGCTCTGGAACCGAATGCAACTGCTGGCCATCTTGAAGGGGCTGGCGCAAGGCTATATCGTCACCGCGCCGGCCATGCTCGTCATGCGTTTGGTCGGACAAGAGGGCGCCCTCGGCTCAATCCAGGCCGTCGGCGGCATCCTCTCCGCTTTCCTGCTCTACTTCATCGGACGCACAACCAAACCTGCGCACCGCCTCGTCATCTTCACCATCGGCCTGACGCTCTTTGCCTTGGGCGGTCTGGCAAACGCCTTGCTCTTCAATGCCGCCGGCGTGCTCCTCTTCATGGTCTGTCTGCTGCTCGGCCGGCCGCTGCATGACATCGCCTATTTCCCGATCCAGATGCAGGTCATCGATACCGTCTCCGCCATCGAGCACCGCAATAAATTTGCCTACATCTTTAACCAGGAGTTCGGTTTTTACATTGGCCGCTTCGCCGGCTGCGGCTTGTTCATCCTTTTGGCCAACAAAGTGTCCGACACCTTCGCACTGCGCTACGCGCTGCTGATTATTGGGGTGGTGCAATTGCTTTCTATATGGATGGCCAAACGCGTCCTAAAGGGCTGCGCCGAGCTGGCGCTGGCGGCAGAAAGCAAGCCAGCCGGAACGTCGATGCCTGTTTTGGCCCGGGAGTGAGCAATCACTGCCAGCCCGCCGTATGCTATAGTTCTTCAGATATGTTCGAGCCGTTTCCTTCTCGCCGGCGGTTTCTCTGTCTTTTCACAGCGATGCTTTCGCTGGGCTGGGCACCCCCCATCCTCCAAGCCGGACTCCTGCCCGGCAACCTCTGGCCCAACCCGACTCTCGAAGCCGACGCCAATAGCGACGGTGTGCCGGATTTCTGGCACAAAGGCGGAAGCAGCGCAGCGATCGACCTTTGGACGACCTCGATGTCGGTCAGCGCCACGCACGCCTTCCAGCTCAATGACGACAGCGCCACGGACTACGGCGAGTGGTATTCCGACCGGCTCAACATCACCGGCGACACCAACTACCAATTGCGCTACAATCTCCGTTACATCGTCACCAACGTCGGGCCGATGCGCGTGACGGTGAACTTCTATAATGCAGCCACCACATTATTCTCCAGTGTGAACTATCAGTTTACCGGGGCGCACGACTTCTGGGAGGAAATGACGCAGCAGTTCGCCGCTCCGGGCAGCGCCGTAAAACTGAACCTCTCATTCACCTCTGGCGGCGGCGTTGACGTCACCGGCCAGGCGTGGTTGGACGACATTTCGCTGGCTACGCTGGCCACCCCCAATTCGCTGGTGCCATACATTGAGAGCTTCCCGCGGCTTCCCAGTCCGCTCGTCATTCGCGATTGGAAGCAAACCGCATTGGATTTTCACCAACTCGCTTTTGACCCCGGTGTTACCGGTCAATATCTGCCGCTGCTTTACGAATACCCGGTGGTAACCGCGGCGGGCTACTCCGGTCCGGCCTTCGGTCTGCCGAGTTATGTCGGGCGTCCGCGCGAGAGTGGTGAGGGAATCACTGCTCTCGGCGCAGTGCTGGGTGGCACGCTTGCGGGGTTGGACATGGCCTCGCTTAACGGCAAAGACCGCGTCCAACAGTGTGAAGTGTTCTACAGCCTCGTCAACGGACATGGCCTGGTGCTGAACAACCTGAACTCGCAAGGTTCCGGCTCCGCCTGGTACGACATCTTTCCCAGCACCCTTTTCTATCAAATCGGAGCACGGTACCCGGGCCGCCCCTCGTTCCAGTCGAAAATGCGGGCCATTGCCGACAGTTGGCTTGCCGCGCTGCCGGCGCTGAGCAACAACTGGGAGCATACCGGGTTCAACTTTCAGACAATGGCGCCCGTGGATATGGCCTGGACTGAACCTGACATGGCCATCGGCATTGCCTGGCTTGAATACATGGCATACCGGCAGTTTCTTGACCCGAAGTATCTCACAGCCGCCGACACCTGTATGGCGCAAATGGATGCCCGCTCGACCAATCCCTTTTATGAAACGCTTGGTTTCTTCGGGCCGCCACTTGCCTCTCGCATGAACGCGGAGGCGGGCCGCAATTATTCCACCGGCAAACACCTGAACTGGATATTCAGTCCAGGCTCCGATGCGCGGCCGGGATGGGGTTGTGAGAGCGGACACTGGGGCAACTACGACGCTTATGGCCTGGCTGGAAGCACGACCGACACCAGCGGCTATGCCTTCTCGATGAACTCTTACGCCGCCGCCGGCATCATCGTCCCCGTCGCCCGTTACGAGCCCCGGTATGCGCGTTTGCTCGGTCGCTGGCTGCTCCACGTGGCCGCCAATGCCAACCTGTTTTACCCGGATACCCTGCCCGCGAACATGCAGTCAAGCGCCGCCTGGGTGCGGCAGACCGGCGTCACCAGCATCTCGTACGAGGGCGTCCGGCATCTGGGCGCCACCACACCCTACGCAACCGGCGATGCTGCCGAGCCGATTCAGGATCTGAACCCCTACGGCGCCTGGGGAAGCGGTTATATGGCGGCCCTGTTCCGGACCTCGAATGTGCCCGGTATTTTGTCCATCGACTGCGTCGCCTCAGAGGCATTCCCGTCGCCCGCCTTTCCGACTTTCCTCTACTACAACCCTTACGCCGTCGCCAAACAAGTCACCCTCAACCCCGGGTCTGGCGCGATTCATTTGTATGACGCCGTCGTCGGCGCGTTCGTTGCTGCCAATGTTACCGGAAGCGCCACACTCACGATTCAGCCAGACACTCCACTCGTCCTGGTGCAATGCCCGGCGACCGCCGCCCTCAGCCAGGTTGGCCCGAAGTTACTGGTCGCCGGTGTCGTCATCGACTACTGGAACGGCAGCCATGACACGGATGCCGACGGCCTGCCCGACTGGTGGGAAAGCCGATATTACGGAAACATCACCAACGCGCTGCCGCGCGGCGCTGCCGCCAACGGATTCAACAATCTCCAATGTTACTGGCTCGGGCTGGACCCGACCAACCCGCGCTCCACTTTTAAGGTGCAAGCCGCCCACCAACCCGGGACCGGTTATCCGCTCATCACGTGGAATTCCATCGGCGGAAAGTCTTACGCCCTGGAATACGCAGATGTCCTGGTCTCATCGAGCACGGGTTTCACCCAGGCACTGACGCTGACCGAGACCAACGTCCCTGCAGGCGTCGATGGGACAGCGACGTTTGTGGACGACTACACCCTCACCGGCGGCGCGCCCTCCGCCAACGGACGTTATTACCGCGTCAGGTGGGTAGGACCGTAATGACGTGGATTGGCTTGGTATGGCCAGCCGCGAACGTCACCGCTCTGCGCCCGCCCTCAGCCACTTCCTCCCGCGTCATTCCCAACGTCACGAACTCTCGCGCAGACTCCGCATCCCGCTCCCCCTGCGCCACCGCAAGTTGCAGCCACATAAAAGCTTCAATTCGGCATTCCGATGTTTCGGGCGGCTGGCCGCTTTTGCTGGCACAATGCTGCTTCAACCCCACCCGATATTGCGCTCCGGCATGACCCAGTTCCGCCGCCTTGCGCAGCCACATCCTCGCGGTGGCCTCGTCGCGTCGCACGCCTTGCCCCTGCCCATACATCAGCCCCAGATTGAACTGTGCCAGGCAATGGCCCTGCCCGGCAGCCTTTAAATACCATTCTGCCGCTTGCACATCGTTCTGCACCGCGCCATTTCCGTCGGCGAAACGCCGCCCCAAATTGAATTGTGACTCGGCGTCCTCAGGGTTGGCTGCGGGTGGTTCCGTGGCGGTCTTCAAAGCAGGTCTCCCGGAGCGGCCCAGCCAACGATTAAGAAATGTTATTCCCACATCATGCCTTTCATTTTCATTTTCGTCTTCATAATTGGTTCCAACATATTCATGGATTCGGATTCTTGAAATGGCTCAGAATGATGATGATAATATTCGCCCAACGAAGCTTGTAGCTTCCCATGAAGGCTGACCAATACCTTGTTCGTATCTGCGCGATAGTTTAAATCTATCGGGGCGGATGCGCGGCGAGGCCCTTGACGATCTCGATGTATTGTTGCAGGGCTCGCGTATCGTTGCCCCGGTTCCAGGCAATACAATAGTCGCTCTGGACTCGCGGGGTCAGGGGTCGGAAGGCCACTCCCGGATGGGGCAGTTTCTTGATGTGCTCGCGCGCCAGGGTCACACCCAAGCCTTCCGCAACGAAGGTCATCAAGGCAGGCTCCAACTCGGCATCCTGTAAAACCCGCGGGGTGAAGCCCGCCTGCTGGCACGTTCGGTTGAGCCAGTCGCGAAAGCCCGGGTGTGTCTTCTCCGACATGCCCACAAAAAACATCGTTTCCAGCTCACCCAGTTTTACCTGACGCTGGCGGGCCAACGGGTGTTTTGCCGGCAGGACGACGACAGTTCTGTGCTGGGCGATCCTTTCCCATTGCAGACCACCGGCGGCGGCCGATGGCGGAAGCCCCACAAAGCCCAAATCAATTTTGCGCGTTTCGAGCGCGCGAAGCTGTTCTGCCGGAGCCATGTCGAAGAGATTCAGCGCGATGTGCGGAAAGGTTTGCCGGAAAGCCCGCAGTGTTTCCGAAAGCAGATCGAAATCAAAATTGGACAAATACGCGATGTTCAACTGGCCGGTTTCGCCCCGGCTGAGACGCTGCACCGCCAGCACGCTTTCCTTCGCCAGAGCCAAAATGCGCCGGGCATCTCCCAGAAAAGAGCGGCCTTCCTCGGTCAGGGTCACTTGGCCTTTGGAACGGTTCAGGAGTCGCACGCCAATCTCCTCTTCCAAATTGTGGACCTGGCGAGTGAGGGATGGCTGGGCTAAATGCAGTTTCACCGCGGCCTTGGTGAAATTCAGATCTTCCGCCACGGCCGCAAAATAGCGCAAGTGACGCAGTTCCATATCGTGAACGGCACTTTAGCACATTCATCCGCATTAGCAACCGGTCAACACCGCCGGAAAAGCAGCCAACCAGAAAAATGCATTGACGGTTCCCACCCCGCTTGATCGGCGCCAATTCAAACCTGGTCCATAGTCTAAAGCTATCGCCAGGGCACCTTCTAAGTATTGGCGCGGGTCCGGGGAATGGAGGATGCTGGGAGCGTAATGAAACCATACGCCCGAAAGGCCTCAGTCCTTTGGTTGGGAACACGTCAGCGTGGCAAGGGCGCCATCAGCACCCCGAGTGCTGCCCTGAAAATGGCCCTCTATGCGGCCGGCGGCGACACCAAACGACGCGGCACCAATCCGCCCGAACTGATCGCCGCCGCTCACGCCGGCAGTTTCTCGCTAAGCCTGGCCAATGAACTGGGAGAGGCGGGCTATAGCCCGCGTCAAATTGATACGACGGCCACGGTCACCATGGAAAACATTGCCGCCGTCTGGACGATGACGCAGATTCATCTGGATGTGGTGGCCGCCGTGCCCAGAGTGGCACAATGCGATTTTGTGGACGCAGCATTGCGGGCCAAGGCGAACTGCCCGGTCTCGCGCGCCCTCAACGCCAATATCTCGATGCGCGCCAAATTGAGCTATCGCGACGCGCCCACCAGAATTAAACCCCTCCGGAAGCCCGGCCCCCCTGGGCCGGGCAAGGTCCGAAACAACAAGGCCAAACGAAATGGCGCTCCGCATTAAACGCAGTTTGTCAGAGGAAGCCATTTTCCTCCGGCTATTTATTAAAAACACATGAACGCTATACTTGTCAAACAGGCTCTGGAAATAGTCCTCAACCCCCACGTCCTGGTCAACCTTGTCTCACGACGCGTCCGCCAGTTAAACTCCGGTGGTGGACGCAGCAGCCGGCCGCTTATCGCAGACGTAGGCAACCTCGGTGCCGCGGACATTGCATTGACTGAAATCATCGAGGGGAAAATGGGCTGGGAAATGCCCGAAATCGTCGCGCTGACTCGCCCAACGGGACGGAGCCGCAAGAAGCCTCAGCATTGGGTAAAGACTTAGACGGGGCAGACATCCAGGTGCAGGGCCAGGTCGGAGACCTGCCCCACGCTCCGTCAGGATGAGAATTGCTGGTAATTTGTCACGTTAACGGCTGGAAAATACCGACTGAGCGCCAGCGCCTCAAGCGGCAGATGCCGCGATTGCCGTCGCGGCGGCAATCGCGCCCGACATCGCGCATGGAAAAATCATCTCATGCCGGCAACGGGGCGTCTCCGCCTCATTGCCAGCATGGAGAAGTGACCGCACCGGGCCTATTTCTTCTTGCCAGCCACTTGCTTTGCAGCAATGGCCTGCGTCTTCTTCTGTGTGGCACTAGTGGCTTTGGTCTGTTTTTGCGATGCTTGCTTGCTCGTTGATTTTGGGGACTTGTCGCCCATAATGTTTATCTTTCGTTTAATAGTTTACTCACCTCCGGCATAACTAGTTTCTCCGAAGGTAATCTAACCATGCCTCTTTATGGAAAGTTCTGCAACACCTTAAGAGCGGCACGTTCGCGACCGTGCGCATCTCAGATTTTTCCAAAACCACCACCCTGGGTAATTGGAGCGCGGACATTCTTGTCCGCTCCCGGAGCTCAGTCAACCCCTAAGGGGACATTCTTGTCCGCTCCCGGAGCTCAGTCAACCCCTAAGGGGACATTCTTGTCCGCTCCCGGAGATCAGTCAACCCCGAAGGGGACAGGAATGTCCGCGCGGGCGCAGGACAGAATTCTTCGAGAGCAATATCTCACCAAGGTCTAGCGGAAGTGAAAGGTGGGAGATGCGACATGTGGGA
>Ga0194053_10001798_pt1 | contig 13445 bp, 12 predicted proteins | sample SepL228m_MetaG_FD_161684 | JGI IMG/M metagenome (GOLD analysis project Ga0194053, IMG submission 161684) | Anoxic zone freshwater microbial communities from boreal shield lake in IISD Experimental Lakes Area, Ontario, Canada - Sep2016-L227-8m | ecosystem: Environmental > Aquatic > Freshwater >... | reverse complement strand
TTTTAATTGTGGATGATGACTCGCGTGGCCGTGAAACATTGGAGGCGGTGCTCACTGGATTGGGTCACAACCTCCACTTCTCAGACAACGGACTCGACGCGCTGAAGCAAGCCAGTGCGTTGCAGCCAGATCTTATTTTGCTCGATGTCATGATGCCAGGCATTGACGGCTTTGAAGTATGCCGCAGACTTCGTGCGGACCCTCTTTTGGCGGATGTGCCCGTGGTCATGACCACCGCCCTCGACGACAAGGCGTCGCGACTTGCAGGCATTGAGGCGGGCGCCGACGATTTTATTACCAAGCCGATCGATCGTATGGAAATCCGCGCGCGCGTGAACACCATCATCCGCTTGAATCGCTATAGAAAGTTAATGAAGCAACAAGCCGATTTGCTGCAGGCTCACCGTGAATTGCAGGACGCCTACGAGGCCACGCTCAAAGGCTGGGTGCGCGCCCTGGATTTTCGCGACAACGAAACCGGAGATCATTCGCGGCGTGTCACACTACTCACGGTTGAACTTGCGCGCTTAATGGGAATCAATGAGGATGAACTGGTGCATGTGCGTCGCAGCGCTTTGCTTCACGATATTGGAAAGATGGCCGTGCCCGATTACATTTTGCACAAGCCCGGTCCGCTGACGGAAGCGGAGTGGGACATCATGCGAAAGCATCCGCAATTTGCGATTGAGATGCTCGAGCCCATTGAATATCTGCGGCCCGCTCTTGTTATTCCTTCGAACCATCACGAACGCTGGGACGGTACGGGCTACCCACGCGCAATCAAAGGCGAAGAAATTCCTTTGGCCGCGCGCATTTTTGCCGTGGTCGATGTGTGGGACGCACTGTCATCGGACCGCCCATACCGCAAGGCTTGGCCTTATGAAAAAATCGTGGAGCACATGCGCCAGCAATCAGGAACGCACTTTGATCCCAACGTGGTTGAACTTTTTTTGCAAATGATCATGGGCGCCCACGAAACTTCACAAGCCGCAACCATAAGTGGCGCCTGATTGTGCCACGACACTGCTCTGTGCTTGCAGTGCCAACACGTACATCCACGCCTAGCAAACTTCTCACGCCAAATTTATTTTGGCTTGTTGGTGTTGGCGATGGCGATCACTTTTGCGCCGTCACCTGAGCCTTGGAACACGGCCAAAAACGGCGCGGGATCAGCGGGAATAGTGGTGAAACCCACTTTTTGTCCCATGGTTAGATTGCAAGTCACCACAAGAAGATCGCCGCACTTAGTGGCGCGCGTGTCGGCCAACACGGGCATCTCGGTGGTCGCCCGCTTGGCGCCATTCATCATGTCATCGCGCCCAAGTTGTCCCTTGAAATTCACAATCTGCATTCCTGTTGCAAGCATGGCGTCAAAGGCGGGCAATTCTTTTTTGTGCTGCGACATTAAAAACTTGGTCAACATTGCGGCGCCCTGCGTGTTCATCGCAGCATCGCCGGCAAAGGCTGGCGCTTTGGGCGCGGGTCGCGGAGATGGCGAACTTAGTGAAGCCCACGCCGCCATTTTCCAAGCGCCATCCACAATCTGCCACACACCCAAGCGCGGCATGGCATCTGAAGAAAGTTTTTTGCCATCCATTTCTTGATCGGCTTTCACAAGACACGTTGCGATCAACGCGTCGCCAACGCGCGTGGCAATGACCTTGCTCACCGTGGGCGACTTGGTTCCTAAATTACTGACATGGGCCATGCTGGTCGCGGGATCAAACACGCCTTCGAATGTGACCACTTGAAAATTAGGTTGCATGGCGGCCATCACGCTCTTCATATCCTTGTCCGCAATTTGCTGGAACCAACCATTGATTAGTTTTCCAGCAAGCGCGTTCAAACCCGCTTCATCCGCAGGCCATGACGCGGCGACAGGGGTTGTGGCAGCGGAGGTTGGCGCGGCGGGCGCGGTTGTTTGCGCGAACAGTGGTGCGCAGAAAAGAACTGGCGCAATCAATGAGGCGGCACAAAACAATTTGCAAATGCGATTCGTCTTCATGCGCACGTTGTACCAAATTCAACTGGCTGTGTTGCGCGCGCATGCCTCCTGCGATGGCTCATCTTTCACGCATTTGAAATGTGGATTATTCATATCCATCGCGCGCCGCATCGCTCCAATGCATTGCATGAGCGCATTCAAGATGGCGGATTACCATCAACAATTGCAATTTAAAGTTGAATCTCCAACCCGTCATAGGCGGCAAGAACTTCAAGGCGCGAATCTTGGCGCGTGATTTCTTCCAACCGCAAAGCGTCGTGGCATAAACGCTCAATGGTGGCGTCATCATTGGCTGGATCGTGATGCACCAACGCAAGACGTTTCACGCGCGCTTGCTGGCACAATTCAACGCCCACCACATTGCTGGAGTGTCCCCAATCTTCCTTCACAGAGACACTGTCAGCCAGCGAATACATGGCGTCAAAAATAACCAAGTCGGCATCGCGATAAAATTCAACAAAAGCGGCGGCATCCTGCATGTTTTCTGGTTTGTGCTCCGCATCGGTGGAATACACAACACACTTTCCATTTTTCTCAAAGCGGTAGCCATATGCATCACCTGGATGCTGCTGCAACTTGGCGCTCACTTGATAACCAGCAATGTTGTGCACGCGCCCCGGTTCCAGGCGCACAAATTCAATACTTGAAGCCATCTTGGATAAATCCACTGGAAAACTTGGCTCCGCTTGCTGTCGTCGAAACGCATTTTCCATTTGATCGTGACATCCATAAATATGAATGCGCTGCCCCGGGATATACGCCGGAGTGAAAAACGGAAAGCCCATGATGTGATCCCAATGCAAGTGCGACATGAAAATATGAAATTCACCGGGGCGCCCCGACAATCGGCGTAGTGCTTCTTGTCCCGCCAAGCGAGCGCCTGAACCCATATCAAGTAACACCACATTGTTTTCGTTGGCGCTCAACTCCACACACGAAGTACTTCCTCCGTATGTGCCGCCAATGTGAAAGGGCAAACTCTGCAAGAAACTATGCGCTCTTTCAATCGTGTCTAAATTCATGCCAGCCCCCGCCACTAAAGCGCTCGCCAATTTATTACGCAACTGTTGCAATGTCAGCGGCGCAGGCAGAGAACCTCGCGTTCCCCAAAAATGAACGGACATTTTATTTTCCCCGCGTATCACTTGTTGGGCGGCGGCGGGCGTGGCGACTTTATTCATCGCCTGCTCAATGGTGGCAAAACATGGAATCAGTGTGTCAATGCGGCTGAGTTGGAATATTTCTAAAACTTTGGGCTGCATTGCGGCGATCGCAAATACAACGTTCAGTTCACGTGCCAGTTTCAAGCCAAGCATAAGCGCGCGCAAACATGCGCTTGAAACAAATCCAACTCCGCTGAAATCAAGAACAATTTTCTCAGCACCTTCCACCTTGATCTTTGCAAGCAACTCGTCTCCAAATTCAGCGGCGGTCTCCATGTCAATGCGGCCTTTGACAGCGAGAACAATCGTTGTGCCAAGTTGTGTTTCGCTGAACTTCATATTGTCTCCAAGGTTGGCTGCGTATGTTGAAATTGACAGATCAGAAATCACTGCTTGCAAATGCCATACCGACGAAATGGTTCACGCATTGGTGTTTCAAGGGGTTGATTGGGCGCGCACTAAAACCGCTTGAAGTTCCGTGGGTCGAATCGCCATCTGCCCAACAAAGGGTCGCGCGTGCACCAACAACACCGCAAAGCAAAACGCAACCGCGAGTGTCACCAAGGTCAGCGCCAATTTTCGTCCGCGCGGGGACTCGCCGTGCAACGCGCCAATGGATACCAGCAGCAAAATAGCCAACATAAACACAACCCCCCAACGGGATGGCGACATATACGCCATGCCATCACGGATGCGAATTTCACGCGCTTTTTCGGCGGATTTAATGCCCTCAATCATGTCGGTATCGCCGCTTTTTTTTGCCAGATCACGCAGTTTAATAATTTCACGTGACCGCGTTATTGAGAACGGTGGACCAGTCAGTAATGGCCACTCCTTCTCTATCAGATTGCGTGTGTACTCGGCTACGGTTTGACGAATTTCTTTGGCTTGCGCGGGGTCGCTCAGATTTTCGCAATCATCAAGCACGGTTATCAAAGCGGAGGCTTCATCAATCACGGCGGCGTGAACGCGATCGCTTCGATCCCAAATCCAAACGGCATTGAACGAAATGAGCAAGCCAAATGCCAGCGCAATTTGCGATGTGACTTCGGCCTCAAACTTGCCAAGTTTTTTTCCGTCGCGTCCACACAAAATGGGAACAACAACAAGATTGATAAACACCGCGATCGCGGCCCAAAGTAGAACAGCAATCACCAAGATCACTGGAGTGGGAAACGAAAGAAATTTGTCGACTACGGGATACATGTCCCGAGAATAGCAACGGGAGCAATGTCAGCAGGTTGCGTGATGGAGGATGCGACTATGACTAAAGTTGGGTAGACATCAATTGATATCCAGCGCAAGTTGCTCTAACAACTCCACACCAACGGGTTCGCTCGCTTGAAGAGGCACCACCGCATAGCGCTTGGCATGCTTGTGTGAGACCAATTCAATTTGCGCCAACTCATTGCGCGCGCGCTGTTGCAACAATGGAGACACAGGGCGCGCCAACGCCAAACTATTATTCACAATCCAAGCCCAAGGCTCAATGCCAGCGCGGCGCAAGTCCGTTTGAAGATTCGCCGCCTCAAGAACCGGTGTGGTCTCCGCCAATGTGACCAACAACACTTTGGTTTGCTTTGGATCCTGCAACTGCATCATGGGCGTTGTGAAATGCATATTTGATTGCGTCATCTGCCGCGCGATTTCACGGTGATACGCGCCCGTGGCATCAAGTAGTAAAAGAGTGTGTCCCGTGGGCGCGGTGTCCATCACCACAAAACATTTCCCAGCCTCACGAATAATGCGTGAAAATGCGCTGAATACAGCTATTTCTTCCGTGCACGGCGAACGCAAATCTTCCATCAACATCAATCGACCTTGCTCATCTAAATCCTTGCCCTTGGTTTCCAACACGTGCGCTTGGTAACGCTCTGTTTCCACCAGTGGATCAATGCGACTCACTTGCAGATTTTCAAGAGCGCCATGCAACGTCTCAGCAAGATGCGCTGCGGGATCGGATGTTGTCAGATGCACTTTGTGACCGCGACGAGCAAGCGACACGGCGATCGCCGCCGCCAATGTTGTTTTGCCAACGCCGCCTTTGCCCATGACCATCACCAAACCATGGCCGTCCATTTCAATTCCATCCACCAACATGGAGAGTTTGGGCGCGGCGAACTGCGAAAGAACAACTGGCGCGCACGGTGGATCGCAAGCACCAGGCTTGAATAATTCGCGCAAGGAAGAAAGCCCAACAAGGTTGAATGCCTTCAATGGAACATGATCAATTGGCAATGCGCGCAAGATGGCTGGCATGTTCGCCAACGCCAGCTGCTCCCGGTGCACAACAGCGGCCGCCAATGGATCGATCAATGCCTCGCTCTGCGGCAATATGCCGTTGATCACCAGATATTGATTGGCAAAGTGAATCGCGGCCAATTCCTCATGCGTTCGCGACACTTCGCGCAATGTTGAACTTTGCGCGCGCGCCACCAACACCAAGCGCGTGCGAGTTGGACTTGCAAGCGCGTCCACCGCGGCCTTGTATTGATCGCGCTGCTTTTGCAAACCAGACAACGGTCCCAAACATGAAGCATCGCCCGCGCCCTCTTTCAGAAACCCGCTCCAGGCGCCCGGCAATTTCAACAATCGGATGGTGTGACCAGTTGGCGCGGTGTCAAAAAGAATGTGGTCATATTGCCGAGTCAATTCCGCGTCCGTCAGCAGTGAAGTGAACTCATCAAAGGCCGCGATCTCGGTGGTGCATGCGCCAGAAAGTTGTTCCTCGATTCCTTTCACAACTGCGTCGGGCAACACTCCGCGCACCGGACCAACAATGCGCTCTCGATAGGCTTGCGCGGCTGCGGGCGGATCAATTTCCAGCGCCGACAAATTTACGACGCCAGGAATCGCCGTGATGTGGTTGCCAATCGCAACACCAAACACTTGTCCAACATTGGAAGCGGGATCCGTACTCACCAACAACACGCGCGAACCTTGGTCCGCCAAACGCACCGCAGTGGCACAGGCAAGAGATGTTTTCCCCACGCCGCCTTTGCCCGTGAAAAACATGAATTGCGGTGGGGAATCAAGAAAAAGCATATTGGTCTTCTTTAGACAATTACAAGCTTGAGTTCATCAAGAGCAGCAACCCTTGCCGCCGCAACAATCGCCACCTTTCGGTTTGTCTTGTGCGATTTGCAAACCAGCCCACCGCTTCAATTCATCACGACTTGGATAGCGCCCCGCAAGCGCGATCTCTCCGTTGAGCAACACCAAAGGCAAACCCTCAGGTCCCGAGCGTTGAAGAAAGTTTTTCACCAAAGCATTTTCAGCAAACACCATTGGTTGCTGAGCCAAATTAAAACGCTCAAGTTTCACTCCTTGTTGTTTCACCCACTCCGAATCCGCCGCAAAATGAACAAGTTGCTGATTGATGTCCACCCCACACACGCCAGTGCCGCAACACATGGCGGGATCAAACACTTGAATTGTTGTCATACACATCCTTTCTGTAGTGACTTCATGATAAGTGAATTGCGTTTTTTAATTTAAGATTTTCAATATTGATTTATTGAAACTATTGCAACGCAATCGCCTGAAACACATACAAGGATAGAATCACGCGGCGGCGATCAATGAAAGACATTGCGCACACAAGGAGCTTTCATATGTTTTTACGAATGGTCTACGACGACAAATTGGCGGAGGCCGCCTATGTGATCGGTTGTCAACGCACTGGTGAGGCCGTTGTGATTGATCCTGAACGCGATGTGGATCGTTATGAAATGGTCGCGGCAGCCAACGGCCTACGTATTGTTGCCGTGGCCGAAACGCACATCCACGCAGACTTTATTTCTGGCGCGCGCGAGTTGGCGGAAAAAGGAGCGAAAGTTTTTGTAAGCGACGAAGGCGACGCCGATTGGAAATACCAATGGCTCAACAAGAAAATTGGCGGCGGAAGTTACAACCATCAGTTGCTCAAAGATGGCGACATATTCATGATTGGAAAAATTCAACTCAAGGCAATTCACACCCCGGGCCACACTCCGGAGCATCTCAGTTTCATGGTCACCGACATTGGTGGCGGCGCTGACAAACCCATGGGCGTGGCCACGGGCGATTTTATTTTTGTGGGCGATGTGGGCAGGCCCGATCTTTTGGAATCGGCCGCCGGGCTTGTGGGGATCGCGGATAAATCCGCGCATCGGCTGTACGAGACCGTTGGAAATTTCATGAAATGGCCTGATTACCTGCAGGTTTGGCCGGGCCACGGCGCGGGAAGTTCGTGTGGAAAATCACTTGGCGCTGTTCCTCAAACCACAGTTGGTTACGAGAAAATGTTCAACCCATCCATCTTGGCCGCGCAAAGCGAGGCGCGATTTGTTGATTTTATTCTGGATGGTCAACCCGAACCGCCTTTGTATTTCGCCAACATGAAACGCGACAACAAAATGGGTCCAAAAGTTTTGGGCGGCGTGCCACAGTTGCAACACATCACCGCTGCAGAACTGCAATCAATTGATGGTCGAATGTGCGCCATCGTGGACACTCGTCCATGGGCTGATTTCAAAGCGGGACATATCGCAGGCGCGCTGTCATTGCGTCTTTCCAATTCATTCAACACGGATGCGGGCTCAGTCATTGACGAGCATGAAAAAATATATCTCATTGTTCAAGCTTCACGATTGGACGAGGCTGTGCGCGATTTGATTCGAGTTGGCTTGGACAACTTCGCTGGTTGGTTTGAAGCCAGTGATATGAAGCACTATGAAGCCGCGGGCGGAAAACTGGTTTCCACTGACGAAGTTTCGGTTGAACAGGCTCAATCTTTGCTTGCTAGCGAACACCCATACGTACTTGATGCGCGGCGAAAAACAGAATTTGCTGGCGGCCACATTCCTGGCGCAGTCAATATTGCGCACACACGTCTGCTCGCGCGAATGCAAGAAGTGCCAAAAGACCGAAACGTGCTTGTGAACTGCTTTGGTGGCGGGCGCTCATCGCTTTCATGCTCACTGTTACAGAAACACGGCTATCAGGTTGCAAATCTTGCCGGCGGCTTTAACGCGTGGCAAAAAGCGAAAGTATGAAAGGCTCATTGCGTCGCATATGAGCGCCTTGAAATCATAATTCAATTCAGAGAACCATATGAACTCAACAAACGACACACAACAAAATAATTTTTTAGCACAAGCAATCTCGGAAATTCATGACAAAAATAAATCTACAAACAGCGCTGTAGCCAATGTGCATCCGCGCGAAGTGCGAAAATGGCTTGAGTCTGGCGAAGCCATTTTGGTTGATGTCCGCGAGGCCGACGAGCATGCGCGCGAGCGAATTCAAGGCGCGCACCTTGCAGCACTGTCAACTTTCAATCCCAGCCAAGTGAGCGCCATGGCAAAACCCGGTCAACGTATTGTGATGCATTGTAAAAGTGGACGCCGCGCCACTGACGCCGCTCGCATGATGGCGGAGTTCGCAAGCACGGGATTGGCTATCAGCTCCATGACTGGCGGAATTGAAGGATGGAAAACCGAACAACTTCCTGTTGTACTCAATACCGCAGTTTCAAAAATCAGCGTCATGCGCCAAGTTCAAATTGTGATTGGTCTTGGAGTGCTTGCGGGCGCCGCGCTCGCATGGTTTGTTCACCCAGCCTTCATTGTAATTCCCGCGTTTTTCGGCGCGGGTCTCACTTTCGCTGGCGTTTCTGGAACTTGCGCCTTGGCGTCGATCATTGGAAAAATGCCTTGGAACAAATTGAATTCGGGTACCGATTCGTGTGGTATCTAAAACAGTCCCGATCATTTATTCGAATGACATTCACTGAAAAACAACGCCTCATTTTGGACACAAAGTCCATGCATGACAACTGACCAACTCCACATTCGCAACATGACGCAGACCTATTTTGAGCGACCGATCCAGACGCGTTCATAGCGGCGGAGTTCAACGGCGAAATGATCAGGGGCGGATCCATTGTGAATTACGGCGGATTCTTGGGCTTTATGCGCTTTTTGATTATCCATCCGCAATTTCGAGGGCGCAATTTCGGCCATCAATTACGGATCGCTCGACTTGACCGTTTGATCAAGCGGCTTGATGCGCCTGTGCGTATGGAAATGAATGGCGTGTTCAACATGCAAAGTTTTTCCGTCGCGCCCGAACAAAATGGGAACAACAACAAGATTGACAAACACCGCGATCGTGGACCAAAGTAGAACAGCAAGCCCCAAGATCACTGGAGTTCAAATGAAAGAAACTTGGCGACGACTGGATACATGAGTCGAAAATAGAAAATCACATAAAAACAAACGCTTGCGCGTAGCGCTTGCCTTTCACGAACCATGCATGAAACAGTTGGTCCAATTCGATCGAAAAATATTCAAAACATGTTTCTTGTAGGAATTGCGCGCATACAACAAATTTTAGAATTCATATCGCAAAGTTCCAAGCAAGGAATGGGTGTAAATTGCGTCAGCTTTTAAACCAATAAATGTGGAACCAATGGCGTTTGTGGAGAAACTTGCGGTGCCGTAGTTCAGACTTGTCGTGCCAAGAAATGCGTAGCCAAAGCCCAAATACAAATGGTTTGCCAATTGCCACTCAATGCCAAAGTTGGCTTGATACGCAAATGCAAACGCATTGCCGTTCACCGAAAGCGCGGCGCCTGGAGCAATTGCGGTGGCCTGCGCAGAGGTGATGTTGTTCACGCTGGCGTCGCTCCAAATACCACCCGCGCCCGCGCCACAAGTAAATGAAAGTGGATGTGTCTTGTCCCTGTTCAATGGCAGGCGAAACTTTCCATTGAGCATAAAGGGAACATTGTAAATATTTCCGTTGCCTTCTTGAAGAGGAATTGGAATGCGGAGAAATCCGCCAGTCGTGCCAATGACACTTCCTTCAACGCTACTGACGCTGTTCCAAATAAGTCCAGTGGCAAATTCCATAGCGAATGATTCGGTGAGTTGAAAGCCCACGCCTATATCAACTCGAGCGCCAGTATTTAAATTTATTTTGGCGCCGCTCAGACCGCCCGAGGTTGCGGTCTGCGTGTGGTTTGCAATGTTTATACTTTGCGTAAATGCCACGCCCGCGTCGCTTAGAAAATAAAATCTGTCGGACACGGTTTGGGGGGCGGGCGCTTGCGTTGGCGGCGCGCTTACTGGCGGCGCGTAGTCGCTGACATGGATTAGCGTGAAAGGCAATGTATCTATCAAAAATGGCTCGTTCGAATTAACACAAAACGCTTGGCCGCAGACAAATGCCCAAGTCAATACAAGGACAAACGGCCAGAAAATAATTTGAGATTGGCGTTTCATTTCTTAATAATAGGACTCTACCTACCGCAATTGCAAATTTCGTGCGCGGTGGAATAGAAAGTCTTCGAAGAATTGATTTTCTGTCAAGGTTCACGGCATTTGCATGTACATAGAGAACCGGACGTGCGCAAAATAATTCCACTATATTTTGGCAACAGAGTCCATACATGCCCACTGACCAACTCCACATTCGCAACATGACGCGCGCGGAACTTGATGTCATTATGGAGTGGGCTGCAAATGAAGGCTGGAATCCTGGTCTGCATGACGCGGACATTTTTTGGGCGACTGATCCTGACGCGTTCATAGCGGCGGAATTCAACGGCGAAATGATCGGAGGCGGATCCATTGTGAATTACAGCGGAGTCTGCGGCTTTATGGGCTTATTTATTGTCCATCCAGAATTTCGAGGTCGCAATTTTGGCCATCAATTATGGATCGCTCGACGTGACCGTTTGATCAAGCGACTTGATGCACCAGCTCGCATTGAAATGGATGGCGTGTTCAACATGCAACATTTTTATGCCAAAGGCGGCTTTCAGTTTCTTCACCGTGAATTGCGATTTCAAAGAGTGGAATCTGCGCGCGACAGTACATCAGCAACTCCGCTGGACATGGAATCGGACAGCACTCTTGTGAACTCAGCCACAATTGATTCACAAGTTTCTTCAGTTCATCAACCTGACTCAGACAACCCTTTTCCCTCTGCAACTTATTTCGCCGGCGTCAGTGTTGTTGATCTGTCCACAATTACCTTTGAAGAAATCAATCAATTCGATCAAGTCATCTTTATGGCGCCACGCTCTCAATTTTTACAGCGATGGATTTCACAACCTGCGTGCCACGCTCTTGGCGCAATGCGCAATGGAAATCTCACTGGCTACGCGGTTGCAAGACCATGCAGAACGGGCTACAAAATTGGTCCGCTCTTTGCCAACGATCCCGAAACCGCGCGCATACTTTTCCAATCGTTGCTGGCGCGCTTGCCACATCAGCAAGTGCAAATTGATGTGCTAGAGTGCAACATATTTGGCGTTGAAATGGTGAAACACATGGGTTTCACAGAGGTTTTTGGCTGCGCACGCATGGCCTTTGGTCCACCACTACCGCGGCCATTCCAAAATATTTTTGGCGTGACCACATTTGAATTGGGTTGAATACCAATTCACTTGGACGGGCTTGCCAAATCATGTTGGTGCGCACTCTTTGTGTACACCACAAATGTCGCGCGCGACTTGTCTTTCTGAAAATCAAATTCACACATATCGCTTGCAACCAACGAGACAGTTGCAACCGTGTCGCTCGGTCGAAGCGCCCTGAACTCCCCCACTGTGGCGCCGCTGCGATCGATATGAAAACAACCCGCCATGTGCACCACGTGAAATTTCTCGCGCGCCCTCGCGACAGACCGCGCCATGGTTGCGTCCCACATTAATTGCGACGCAAGAAACCCATCCAAGTCCTCGTCGGAAACAATTGGTGTGGGTTGCCCATCCTCTTGGCGCATTTCAACCATGATCGCGCGTAAATCCTCGCGGTATTCAGGGTGCTTCACCGACGGCGTGTCAAACAACGCGCGTTCCTCGCTGGTGACGGGCGGCAACGCCTTCATTCCATCCTTGGAAACCATGCGCACATATTTGCGCGGCGCGTTGGCCGCAATCACAACACCGCCGTTCACTTTCGCCGCGTCCAACACTGGCTGATACCACTCCACCCAAGAGTTTTTCCCAGCCCAGCTTGCGCTTTTTGTTTGATCGGCCAGTTGACGCGAATCGATTTCACCCGCAAGCCATTGATCAGCAGCCTTCTGCTCGTCGCGCTCCAACATTTCAATGCTCAGCGCGCCTCCATGCCAACCGTCAATCAACTCCCCAACAAGTTGCGCCTCTAACGCATGACCATATGCGTCGTCATGCGTTTCGCCAATAAACACAGCGTCGCAATGGACAAGCGCGCCAACCATGGCGCCCCATGTTGTGGGCGTGCCGTCACCAAGAAACAAGCACGTATTATCCTGCCGCACCTCCACTCGCACGGCTGGCTTTTCCACGGCGACGGCGGAAACGCACCCAAACATTGCCATTGAAAAGATGAAAAATGCTGTAAATCTATAAGTCGTTTGAATTATTGTCATGAATGTTCATTTCATTTTTATACAAGTACTGTCGCAAGTCATGCTCACGAAATACAGAGCGGTTTGTATAGTATTCACACAGGAGATCACGTGTACGGAAAACAAACAGAATGCGCCATAGGTTGCGCCAGTCGTCTGGCTGAAGTTTTTGACGGCGGCAAGACTCGGCTCAACGCCGCGGAAATTGCCGAAGCTCGTGGTTTACAACCTCCTTCGGTTGCGAAAATTCTTTCCGTGCTTTCCAAGGCTGGCATTGTTGATGGATCACGTGGACCTGGTGGCGGGTATGCCCTTGCGCGGCCACCCAAGCAAATTGCGCTTCGAGATATTTTTGAATTATTCGAGCGAAATGATCCCAGCACGAACTGTCCGTTTGGTGGCGGTATCTGCGGCGCTGGAGCTCCTTGCGCCATGCATCAAGAGTTGGTCGATGTGCAAAAGCACTTGGATGTCTTCCTAGACAAAACCACGCTTGAACCATTTCGCGTGGCGTATCAAGAACTTGGCCACAGACCTGTTCCATCTGGAACGCGCCCAACCGTTTCAAAGCGTGAAAGTTTCCGCGCGGCAAAACGCTCCCGCTCTTAATTCGGGCGCCGTCTGTGCGTGGCTCGGTTGAGTTCATTTGCCGTCTCTCGTAACGTAGAAGGGTGAAATCTACAACAACTTTCGGCATATTCAACGGACGCTTGTCACGCAATGGCAATGTTGTGCGCGCATTTATTTGTTGCGTAACGGCTTTGTTTGTGGGCAATGTCGCAAGCGCCTACGACGCCGGCGCGCTCACCGACAAAGCAAGTAAAGCCGCGCAGTCCGCGCAAGTAACTCCATCTCCGCGTATCGCGCAATCACTCAAGGCAAAGAACGCCACG
>Ga0194053_10001789_pt1 | contig 13487 bp, 9 predicted proteins | sample SepL228m_MetaG_FD_161684 | JGI IMG/M metagenome (GOLD analysis project Ga0194053, IMG submission 161684) | Anoxic zone freshwater microbial communities from boreal shield lake in IISD Experimental Lakes Area, Ontario, Canada - Sep2016-L227-8m | ecosystem: Environmental > Aquatic > Freshwater >... | reverse complement strand
ACTCGTCCGCCGCACCTGCGACCACGCCGTCCGGATCCCCATGCTGGGGCGGGTGGGGAGCCTGAACGCCTCCGCCGCGGCCGCCATCACCCTCTACGAGGTGGCCCGCCAGCGGGCCGAAACCGCAGCCAAAAGGCCGGCTTGACAAGGCCTGGGGCGTCCGATACAAGACGCCGCTCCGACGCCGGGGACGGGTGTTCCCTGCGCCGGCTGGCCAGAGCCGAATCATCTGGGGATTCGCTGGCGTAGCTCAGTTGGCAGAGCAGCTGCCTTGTAAGCAGCAGGTCGCGGGTTCGAATCCCACCGCCAGCTCCAGCTGGCTCGAAGTGGAAGCGTACGAAGGGTTGGTTGTCCAACGTTCGATGAGCTCACGGAGGGGTTCCCGAGCGGCCAAAGGGAGCAGACTGTAAATCTGCCGGTTCACGCCTTCGGTGGTTCAAATCCACCCCCCTCCATACAAAAGTGAAGGAATGAGGTTCGCGGGAATAGCTCAGTTGGTAGAGCGTCAGCCTTCCAAGCTGAATGTCGCGGGTTCGAATCCCGTTTCCCGCTCCAACCCGCGTGGAATCCGAGGAAAGGAAGAAAGGCCCTCTTAGCTCAGTCGGTAGAGCGCGTCCTTGGTAAGGACGAGGTCTCCAGTTCAATCCTGGAAGAGGGCTCCAGCATCGCGGACGGGGTAGTTCCCCGGACGATAGCCCAGTGAGGTCGAGAAACCATGGCCGGCAACAGAACCATCATCACGCTCGAGTGCACGACCTGCAAGGAGCGGAATTACAGCACCACCAAGAACAAGAAGAAGACCCAGGACAAACTGTCTCGCTCCAAGTTCTGCCCGCGCTGCCGCAAGCACGCGACGCACAAGGAGACGAAGTAGTCCTGGTACCGGGTATTCGAAGGCCAGTAGCTCGAACGGTAGAGCAGCGGTCTCCAAAACCGCGGGTTGGGGGTTCGAATCCCTCCTGGCCTGCCAGTTGAGCGGAAGGGCAGCATGGACAAGGCGCCGGGCGTCGAACCGAAGCGGGTCGTCGCGATCTTCTATTTCTTCGCGGCGGTGGTGGTCGGTATCTTCCTCGAGAAGATGCTGGCCCTCGCCTTCTCCTACGCCCGTCTCAACGACGTTGCGGTGCTGGGTGACGAGTGGACCGTCACCACGCTGCTCGGATACGCCATCGCCGCGGTTCTGGCGGTGCTGGCATGGCGGTCGCAGCGCATCCACGCGGTCTCCATGCAGGTGGCCCAGGAACTGGAACGTGTCTCCTGGCCCAGCCTGCGGGAGACGAGAGCATCCACCGTGGCGGTCGTGGTCTTCACCTTCGTGGCGGCGTTCCTGCTCGGGATCTTCGACGTCGTCTGGTCGAGGCTGTCGTCCCTCGTCTACTAGCAGGAACCGGGCGCGGGTCGCCCGGAGACGGTGCGCGAGCGCCGGGAGAACAAGGCAATGGCCAAGAAGTGGTACGCCGTGCACACGTACTCGGGCTTCGAGAACAAGGTGAAGAAGTCGCTCGAGGAGCGCGTGCGCCAGGAAGGCCTGGAGGACAGCTTCGGGGAGATCCTCATCCCCATGGAGCAGGTCGTGGAGATGGTGAAGGGGGAGAAGAAGACCTCCAAGCGGAAGTTCTTCCCCGGATACGTGCTCGTCCAGATGGAGATGGATGACCGCACCTGGCACCTCGTGAAGGGCACCGCCAAGGTCACGGGCTTCGTCGGAAGCGCGAAGATCCCGAAGGACGTGCCGGCCATCTCCGACGTGGAGGTTGCCCGCCTCACCAGCCAGATCTCCGAGGGCACGCTCAAGCCCAAGCCCAAGGTCCAGTTCGAGGAGGGCGATCAGGTCCGGGTGACCGACGGCCCGTTCTCCAACTTCAACGGCACGGTGGAGGAGGTCAAGCCCGAGAAGGGCAAGGTCCGCGTGCTCGTGAGCATCTTCGGCCGGGCCACCCCGGTCGAACTCGATTTCATGCAGGTGGAAAAAACGTAGTTCACACAGCGTGGAAGGGGCCTCACCCGCCAGACCACGCAGGGCAAGCCGCACGGCCCGGAAGGATGACGAGGGATGAAGAAGGTAACCGGACAGATCAAGCTGCAGATCCCGGCTGGCAAGGCCAACCCGGCGCCCCCGGTGGGCCCGGCGCTCGGCCAGCACGGCGTGAACATCATGGAGTTCTGCAAGCAGTTCAACGCGGCCACGCAGGCGCAGGCCAAGGAAGCGCTCATCATCCCGGTGATCATCACGGTCTACCAGGATCGCTCCTTCAGCTTCATCCTCAAGACGCCGCCTGCGTCCATCCTGCTGAAGAAGGCCGCCGGACTGCACACGGAGAAGAAGAAGGGCAGCGGCGCGCACGCCCCCGGCAAGGAGAAGGTCGGCAAGGTGACGCGCAAGCAGCTCGAGCAGATCGCCAAGATGAAGATGCAGGACATGACGGCGGGGAGCCTCGAGGCCGCGATGCGGACCGTCGAGGGCACCGCCCGGTCCATGGGCATCGAGATCGTCGCCTAGTCGGGAGACCCACGCACATGGCCCACATCGGAAAGAAGTTCAAGAAGGTCGCGGCCGAGATCGACCGCAACAAGCGCTACAAGCTCGACGACGCGCTCTCGCTCGTGAAGAAGACCGCGGTTCGCAAGTTCGACGAGTCGGTGGATGCCGCCATCAACCTGGGCGTCGATCCGAAGCACGCCGACCAGGTGGTCCGCGGCGCGGTGGTCCTCCCCCACGGGATGGGCAAGACCGTCCGCCTGGCGGTCTTCGCAAAGGGCGACAAGGCCCGCGAGGCCACCGAGGCCGGAGCCGACATCGTCGGCGCCGAGGACCTGGCCGAGAAGATCCAGGGTGGCTTCATGGACTTCGACAAGGTCATCGCCACCCCGGACATGATGGGCGTGGTGGGCCGCCTCGGAAAGGTGCTCGGTCCCCGCGGACTCATGCCGAACCCGAAGGTGGGCACGGTGAGCGCCGACGTCGCCCGCGCGGTGAGGGAGCAGAAGGCCGGCAAGGTCGAGTTCCGCGTGGAGAAGGCGGGCATCGTCCACGTGCCGTTCGGGAAGGCCTCCTTCCCGCCCGAGAAGCTCCGGGACAACTTCAACGCGATCATGGAGGTCATCTTCAAGGCCCGTCCCCAGACGGCCAAGGGTGTGTACCTCAAGGGCGTCACCGTGAGCACGACCATGGGGCCGGGCATCAAGCTCGACCCGGCCGAGCTCAGCGCCCATCACACGGCAGCATAGGAGCGATCGATTTCCAGGTTTGCCCGGCGGCACGTCGCCTCCGGGTGTTTCCTGGTCCAAGACAGCGGGCCTGCCCGTCCCCGGGTGCGAGAAGCAGAAGGGGAGGGTGGCCAAGCGGGCGAAGGGAGCCCGACCCGCCGAGACGGGAAGTTGCGATTGCAGCGTCCCCTGCTTGGCCAGGGGGTCGACGTACCGGGTGTCCGGTTCGCGGCCCACACATCGCCGAGCCGCATCGCGGCCGGCCGGGAAGAAGGTGAGAACGCTTGAACCGGACGGAAAAAGAAGCAGTCATCGATAGGCTCCACGCCAAGATGGCCAAGGCCAAGGTCGCCATCCTGGCGGAGCCCAAGGGGCTCAACGTCGCTACCGTCACCGAGCTTCGCAGGAAGTGCCGCGAGGCCCAGGTGGAGTACCGCATCGTCAAGAACACCCTGGCCATCCGTGCCGCCAAGGGCACGGACCTCGAGCAGCTGTCGGAGAAGTTCACCGGCCCCACCGCCCTCGTGATGTCCTACGACGACGTGGTGGCACCGGCGAAGATCCTCGCGGACTTCGCCAAGGACCGCGAGAACTTCTCGCTGAGGATCGCGGTGGTGCAGGGCAAGGTCATCGACGCGGCGGGGATCCTGTCCCTCGCGAAGTTGCCCGGGCTCCCCGAGCTGAGGTCGAGGATCGCCGGCGTCATCGCGCAGCCCGCGACGAAGCTGGTGCGGATGCTCGCGGCCCCGGGGCAGCAGCTGGCCCAGGTGCTCAACGCACGCAAGGAGCAGTTGGAGAAGCAGGCTTCTTAAACGGTACGTGAACCCGCCCGCGCCTCGCGCGCGGGCACGGACGCGGGGCGCGATGGCGCCCCCGGAAAGAAAAGGAAGACGAAGTCATGGCAGACCTGAACGCAATCGTGGAGCAGCTGTCCGGCCTCACCATCCTCGAGGCCGCCGAGCTCGTGAAGACGCTGGAGACCAAGTGGGGCGTCAGCGCCGCCGCCGCCCCGGTGATGATGGCCGCTGCCGGCGGGGCCGCCGCGGCCCCGGTCGAGGAGAAGACCGAGTTCTCGGTCGTCCTCACCGAAGCCGGCGCCAACAAGATCAACACCATCAAGGAAGTTCGCGCCATCACCGGCCTGGGCCTGAAGGAGGCCAAGGACCTGGTCGAGGGGGCCCCCAAGGAGGTCAAGGGCGGGATTCCCAAGACGGAGGCCGAGGAGATCAAGAAGAAGCTGGAGGCCGCCGGCGCCAAGGTCGAGATCAAGTAGTTTCGCGCGCGGACCGGGGTCGGATGGCCTGTGGCCGTCCGACCCCACCGCCCGGGACGGGACTTTTGACACGGGGGGCCAAGGCGGTTAGATACCCGCTCACCCCCCATGTCCATCCCCGCCCCCCGGCCTAACGGCCGGGCATGAAGTCATGAGCCGGCTCACGCCGGCTCGCCGTGCTTGTGACGAGACTCCTTCCGGGGAAAGAGGAACACGCTCGATGGCGCCGACGATCCAGAATAATTTCCGGGCCCGCAAGAACTTCGGGAAGATCCAGAAGGTGGCGGACATCCCCAACCTGATCGCCATCCAGAAAAGTTCGTACGACAAGTTCCTGCAGGCCGAGGTCCCGCCCGAGAAGCGGGACGACACCGGCCTCCAGGGGGTCTTCAAGTCGGTCTTCCCCATCAAGGACTTCAACGAGACGAGCTCGCTCGAGTTCGTGAGCTACCACCTCGAGAAGCCGAAGTACGACGTGGACGAGTGCCACCAGCGGGGGATGACCTTCTCCGCGCCCATCAAGGTGGTCGTCCGTCTCGTGGTCTGGGACAAGGACGAGGAGACCGGCGCCCAGTCCATCCGGGACGTGAAGGAGCAGGAGGTCTACTTCGGCGAGATCCCGCTGATGACGGGCAACGGCACCTTCATCATCAACGGCACCGAGCGCGTGGTGGTGAGCCAGCTGCACCGGAGCCCGGGCGCCTTCTTCGATCACGACAAGGGCAAGAGCCACAGCTCCGGCAAGATCCTCTACAACGCCCGCATCATCCCGTACCGCGGCTCCTGGATCGACTTCGAGTTCGATCACAAGGACATGCTGTACGTGCGCATCGACCGGCGCCGCAAGCTGCCCGCCACCGTGCTCCTGCGCGCCATCGGCTCGGTCCCCGACACCGCCAAGAAGGACCCCATCGAGTTCCACGGCACGTCGGAGGAGATCCTCAAGTACTACTACGACACCGAGACCATCCGGATCGAGGGGAAGGGGAAGTACGAGCGGGACGTGGTGCCCGACCTCCTCAAGAGCCAGCGCGCCACCCGCGACATCAAGGATCCGCGGACCGGCGAGGTGATCGTCAAGAAGAACCGGAAGTACTCCGATTCGGCCATCAAGAAGCTCGTGGCGGCCAAGGTGAAGACGCTGCCCGTCGAGCCGGAGGAGGTCTACCAGAAGTACTCCGCCGAGGACGTGGTCGACGAGGGAACCGGCGAGGTCCTCCTCGAGGTCAACGAGCAGGTGACCGAGGAGAAGGTGGAGGAGCTCCGCAAGCGCGGCATCACCGCCTTCCAGGTGCTCTTCATCGACGGGCTCAACGTGCTCCCGTCGCTCCGCGACACCCTCGTGCAGGACAAGGTGGCCTCCCCCGAGGAGGCGGTGATGGAGATCTACCGGCGGCTGCGCCCCGGCGATCCGCCCACGCCCGACACGGCCGGCTCCCTCTTTCACAACCTCTTCTTCAACCCGGAGCGCTACGACCTCTCCAAGGTCGGCCGCCTGAAGCTGAACTACAAGTTCGGCCTCGAGGAACCGCTCGACAACCAGGTCCTGACCAAGCGCGACATCCTCGAGGTGGTCCGGTTCCTCATCGACCTGAAGAACGGGTCGAAGGAGCGGGACATCGACGACATCGACCATCTCGGCAACCGGCGCGTCCGCGCGGTGGGCGAGCTGCTCGAGAACCAGTACCGCATCGGTCTCGTCCGCATGGAGCGCGCCATCAAGGAGCGCATGAGCCTGCAGGAGATCGAGACGCTCATGCCGCACGACCTGATCAACGCCAAGCCGGTCACGGCGGTGATCAAGGAGTTCTTCGGCTCCTCGCAGCTCTCCCAGTTCATGGATCAGACGAACCCGCTCTCCGAGGTGACCCACAAGCGGCGCCTCTCGGCCCTCGGGCCCGGAGGCCTCACGCGGGAGCGGGCCGGCTTCGAGGTGCGCGACGTGCACCCGACGCACTACGGCCGCATCTGCCCCATCGAGACGCCGGAAGGTCCGAACATCGGCCTCATCGCCTCGCTCTCCACCTACGCTCGGGTGAACGAGTACGGCTTCGTCGAGACCCCCTACCGGAAGGTGGAGGAAGGCCGGGTCACCGGCGAGGTCCACTTCTACTCGGCCCTCGAGGAGGAGAAGCACACCATCGGGCAGGCCAACTCTGCGCTCGACAAGAAGGGCAACTTCACGAGCAACGAGATCTCCTGCCGCAGGGGGGCGGAGTACGTCCAGGTGAGGCCCGGGGAGGTCGGGCTGATGGACGTGTCCCCGAACCAGCTCGTCTCGGTGGCCGCAGCGCTCGTTCCCTTCCTCGAGAACGACGACGCGAACCGCGCCCTCATGGGCTCGAACATGCAGCGCCAGGCGGTCCCCCTCATCCGCACGGAGGCGCCGCTCGTCGGCACCGGCATGGAGGCCATCGTGGCCCGCGACTCGGGCGTGACCGTGGTGGCCCGCCGCGACGGCGTCATCCAGTCGGTCGACGCCGGCCGCATCGTGGTGAAGGCGGACGTGCCCACCGCAGCCACCGACGTGGCCAACGAGGTGGACATCTACAACCTCATCAAGTTCCAGCGTTCCAACCAGAACACCTGCATCAACCAGAAGCCCATCGTGAAGCCGGGCGAGCGGGTGAAGAAGGGCGACGTCATCGGCGACGGACCCGCCACCGAGATGGGCGAGCTGGCCCTGGGCCAGAACGTGGTCGTCGCCTTCATGCCCTGGCAGGGTTACAACTTCGAGGACTCCATCCTCCTCTCCGAGCGGCTCCTCAAGGAGGACGTCTACACGTCCGTCCACATCGAGGAGTTCGAGGCGGTGGCCCGCGACACGAAGCTGGGCAAGGAGGAGATCACCCGGGACATCCCCAACGTCGGCGAGGAGGCCCTGAAGGACCTCGACGAGGCGGGCATCATCCGCATCGGCGCCGAGGTGAAGCCGGGCGACATCCTGGTGGGCAAGATCACCCCCAAGGGCGAGACCCAGCTCTCCCCCGAGGAGAAGCTGCTCCGGGCCATCTTCGGCGAGAAGGCCGGCGACGTCCGCGACAGCTCGCTGCGGGTGCCCCCGGGAGTCTCCGGGACCGTGATCAACGCCAAGGTCTTCAGCCGCAAGGGCGTGGAGAAGGACGAGCGCGCCAAGGCCATCGAGGACGCCGAGGAGGCGCGCCTCCTGAAGGACCAGAACGACGAGATCCGCATCATCCAGGACTCGGCCTTCCTGAAGATCCGCAAGCTGCTCACCGGCAAGGAGGTCGCGGCGCGGCTCGTCGACGACAAGGGCGAGCAGTTGCTCAAGAAGGGCGACACCCTCTCCGACGACCTGCTCGACAACGTTCCCCAGCGCTACTGGGGCGAGATCGCGGTGGCCGGCACGCAGGACGTGCAGGAGAAGGTCCGCAAGATCGTCGAGAACTTCGAGGAGCAGCGCGAGCTGGTGAAGCTGCTCTTCGGGGAGAAGATCGGCCGCCTGAAGAAGGGCGACGAGCTCCCGCCCGGCGTCATCAAGATGGTGAAGGTGTACGTCGCCATCAAGCGCAAGCTGGCGGTGGGCGACAAGATGGCCGGTCGCCACGGCAACAAGGGCGTGGTCTCCCGCATCCTCCCCGAGGAGGACATGCCCTACCTGGAGGACGGTCGCCCGGTGGACATCGTCCTCAACCCGCTCGGCGTGCCCTCCCGCATGAACGTCGGGCAGATCCTGGAGACCCACCTCGGGTGGGGCGCGCGCAACGTCGGCTGGCGCGTCGAGGAGATGCTCGAGAAGAAGTTCGGGCCCGACGTGATGCGCCGCTACATCAAGAAGGCGTTCGAGGGCGCGGGCGCGTCCAACGAGCGCATCGTCGCCCTGATCGACGACATCCCCGACAAGGAAGTTCCCAAGCTCGCCCAGAAGATGGTCCGCGGCATCTTCACCGCCAGCCCGGTCTTCGACGGGGCTCACGAGGAGGAGATCCGGGGCGTGCTCTCCCACGGTTCCGCCACGATGCAGTCGACCCTGTTCGACGGGCGCACCGGCGAGGCCTTCGACCACGACGTCACCGTGGGCATCATGTACATGCTGAAGCTGCACCACCTCGTCGACGAGAAGATCCACGCCCGTTCCATCGGGCCGTACTCCCTCGTCACCCAGCAGCCGCTGGGCGGCAAGGCCCAGTTCGGCGGTCAGCGCCTCGGCGAGATGGAGGTCTGGGCCATGGAGGCCTACGGCGCCGCCTACTCGCTGCAGGAGTTCCTCACCGTCAAGTCGGACGACGTGGTGGGCCGCACCCGGATGTACGAGGCCATCGTCAAGGGCGAGAACACGCTGGAGTCGGGCCTGCCCGAGTCCTTCAACGTGCTCATCAAGGAACTCCAGAGCCTGGCGCTCGACGTCGATCTCATGGAGTCGCCCGAGGCCCTGAAGGCCCGGGAGCAGGCCGAGGCGGAATCCGATCCGCTCGGCCTCTCCGCCCCCAAGAAGAGCGCCTAGGCGCGAACGAACCGGAACCCGAACGCTACATCGAGGGACGCTACGTGAAGGATATCTTCAATTTCTTCGAGAAGCCGAAGGACCCGACGTCGTTCTCCGCGATCCGCATCTCGCTGGCCAGTCCGGACAAGATCCGGCAGTGGTCGCACGGCGAGGTGAAGAAGCCGGAGACCATCAACTACCGGACCTTCAAGCCGGAGCGGGACGGCCTGTTCTGCGCCAAGATCTTCGGCCCCGTGAAGGACTACGAGTGCAACTGCGGCAAGTACAAGCGCATGAAGCACCGGGGCGTGGTCTGCGAGAAGTGCGGCGTCGAGGTCATCCAGAGCAAGGTGCGCCGCGAGCGGCTCGGGCACATCACGCTGGCCACCCCGGTCGCCCACATCTGGTTCCTCAAGTCGCTGCCCAGCCGGATCGGGAACCTGCTCGACATCACGCTGAAGGATCTCGAAAAGGTTCTTTACTGTGAGTCGTACATCGTCACCGACCCCAAGCAGGCGAAGGACCTGGTCCGGGCCCAGCTCCTCAGCGAGGACCGCTACCAGACCCTGCGGGGCGAGCTGGGCGAGGACGCCTTCGACGCCGGCATGGGCGGCGAGGCGGTGCTGGCGCTGCTGCGCCAGATCGACGTCCACGGGCTCTCCGACACGCTGCGGGCCGAGATGAAGGAGGCCACCTCCGACGCGAAGCGCAAGAAGATCGCCAAGCGGCTCAAGGTGGTGGACGCCTTTCGCGAGTCGGGCAACAAGCCCGACTGGATGATGCTCGAGGTCATCCCGGTCATCCCGCCCGACCTGCGCCCGCTGGTCCCGCTGGACGGCGGACGGTTCGCCACCTCCGACCTGAACGATCTCTATCGCCGGGTCATCAACCGCAACAACCGGTTGAAGCGGCTCATGGAACTGAGCGCCCCCGACATCATCATCCGCAACGAGAAGCGGATGCTGCAGGAGGCGGTGGACGCCCTCTTCGACAACGGTCGTCGGGGCAAGACCATCACCGGCCCGAACAAGCGGCCGCTCAAGTCGCTCTCCGACATGCTGAAGGGCAAGCAGGGACGGTTCCGCCAGAACCTGCTCGGCAAGCGCGTCGACTACTCCGGCCGCTCCGTGATCGTGGTGGGACCCGAGCTGAAGCTGCACCAGTGCGGGCTTCCCAAGATCATGGCCCTCGAGCTCTTCAAGCCCTTCATCTACAACAAGCTGGAGGAGAAGGGCTACGTCACCACCATCAAGAGCGCGAAGAAGATGGTGGAGAAGGAGCGTCCCGAGGTCTGGGACATCCTCGACGACGTGATCCGGGAGCACCCGGTGCTCCTGAACCGCGCCCCCACGCTGCACCGGCTGGGCATCCAGGCCTTCGAGCCGGTCCTCATCGAGGGCAAGGCCATCCAGCTTCACCCGCTCGTCTGCACCGCCTTCAACGCCGACTTCGACGGCGACCAGATGGCGGTCCACGTGCCCCTCTCCACCGAGGCACAGGTGGAGGCCCGCGTGCTCATGATGAGCACCAACAACATCCTGTCCCCGGCGCACGGAAAGCCGATCATCGTCCCGTCGCAGGACATCGTGCTCGGCATCTACTACATGACCCGCGAGCGGGCCTTCGCCACCGGGGAGGGGAAGATCTTCTCCAGCCCGGGCGAGGTCCGGTCCGCCTACGACCAGGGCGAACTCGACCTCCAGGCGCGCATCACCGTCCGCATGGACAGCGCGCGCGTCGAGACCACCACCGGGCGCGTGCTGCTCTATGACATCGTCCCGAAGCGGATCCCCTTCGAGGCCATCAACAAGGTGATGGACAAGAAGCAGCTCCAGAGCCTCATCGACCTCACCTACCGGCTCTGCGGCGAGAAGGAGACCGTGCTGCTCGCCGACCGGGTTCGCTCGCTGGGGTACGGGAACGCCACCCGCGCGGGCATCTCCATCTGCCTCGACGACATGCTGATCCCGAAGGCCAAGGTGGCGCTGCTGGAGAAGGCCACCGCCGAGGTAGACGAGATCCGCGGCCAGTACTCCGAGGGTCTCATCACCGACGGGGAGCGCTACAACAAGGTGATCGACATCTGGGCCCAGGTCACCGACGCGGTGGCCAAGGAGATGATGGGCGAGATCGGCTTCGAGGTCGCGGAGGGGGAGAGCGACGACGGGAAGAAGGAGGCGCGCAAGCTGCCGTCCTTCAACCCCATCTACATCATGGCCGACTCGGGTGCCCGAGGTTCGGCCCAGCAGATCCGGCAGCTGGCCGGCATGCGCGGCCTGATGGCCCGCCCCTCGGGCGAGATCATCGAGACGCCCATCACGGCCAACTTCCGCGAGGGCCTCAACGTCCTGCAGTACTTCATCTCCACCCACGGTGCGCGCAAGGGCCTCGCCGACACGGCGCTCAAGACCGCGAACTCCGGCTACCTGACCCGCCGCCTCGTCGACGTGGCCCAGGACGCCATCATCACGGAGTTCGACTGCGGCGCCATGGACGGCATCACCCTCGGCTCGCTGGTCGAGGGCGGTGAGATCATCGAGCCCATGGGCGAGCGCATCCTCGGCCGCGTGGCGCTCGAGGACATCGTCGATCCCTTCTCCGGCGGCGAGCTGGTTCGCGCCAACGAGGAGATCGACGAGCAGAAGGTGAAGCTCATCGAGAACTCCGGCATCGACCGGGTGAAGATCCGCTCGGTGCTCACCTGCCAGGCCCGTCGCGGGATCTGCGTGGAGTGCTACGGACGTGACCTGGCCCGTGGCCGCAAGGTGAACATCGGCGAGGCCGTCGGCGTCATCGCCGCCCAGTCCATCGGCGAGCCCGGCACCCAGCTCACGATGCGCACCTTCCACATCGGCGGCGCCGCCACCCGGCGTTCCGAGCAGTCGAGCGTGGAGAACCGCAACCCCGGCGTGGTGAAGTTCGTGGGGGTGAACGTCGCCCGGAAGAAGGACGGCACGCTCATCGTCATGAACCGCAACGGCGAGCTGGTCATCAACGACGAGCAGGGGCGCGAGCGCGAGCGCTACGGCGTCGTGTACGGCGCGCGCCTCCTGGTGAAGGACGGGGAGTCGCTCCCCAAGGGAAACCAGGCGCTCGCCGAATGGGATCCCTATTCGGTTCCCATCCTCACCGAGGTGGCGGGTCACGTGAAGTTCGGCGATCTCGTCGACGGCGTCACCTACGCCGAGCAGGTGGACGAGATCACCGGCCTGGCCCGCAAGGTGGTCATGGCGTCCAAGGACCCGGACGCCCGGCCGCGCGTCTCGATCAAGGACGACAAGGGGCAGACCAAGAAGCTCGCCAGCTCCGACGCCGACGCACGCTACATGCTGCCCGAAGGGGCAAACCTGGTGGTGGGCGACGGCGACGAGATCGACGCCGGCGACGTCATCGCCAAGATGCCCCGTGAGACCACCAAGACGAAGGACATCACCGGCGGTCTTCCCCGCGTGGCCGAGCTCTTCGAGGCCCGCAAGCCCAAGGAGTATGCGGTCATCTCCGAGATCGAGGGCGTGGTCGCCTTCGGCAAGGACACCAAGGGCAAGCGCAAGGTGATCATCACCCCGGAGATCGACGGCAAGCTCCGCCCCGAGCACTTGAAGGAGTACCTGATCGGGAAGGGCAAGCACATCAGCGTCCACACCGGCGACCGCGTCCGGGCCGGCGAGGCGCTCATGGACGGCGCCGCCAACCCGCACGACATCCTCCGGGTGCTCGGCGAGAAGGAACTGGCCCGCTGGATGGTGGACGAGGTGCAGGAGGTCTACCGGCTCCAGGGCGTGAAGATCAACGACAAGCACATCGAGACCATCGTCCGGCAGATGCTGCGGCGCGTGCGCATCCTCGAGGTCGGGGACACGAGCTTCCTGGCCGACGAGCAGGTCGAGAAGTGGGTCTTCGAGGAGGAGAACGAGAAGGTGATGACGAGCGGTGGGCGTCCGGCACAGGGCGAACCGCTGCTCCTCGGCATCACCAAGGCTTCGCTCTCCACCGAGTCGTTCATCTCGGCCTCCTCCTTCCAGGAGACCACCAAGGTGCTCACCGAGGCCGCCATCAGCGGCAAGGTGGACCACCTGCGCGGCCTGAAGGAGAACGTCATCATGGGGCGGCTCGTGCCTGCGGGCACCGGGCTCTCCGCCTACAAGCACCTCGACATCGAGGTGGAGACGCCGGTGGACGCGGTCGAGCAGGCCGAAGAGGCGCTCGGTCTCGCAGCGGGCGACGACTAGTCGGGGCCCAGCACGATGAAGGAACGCGGCTCGGGGCGAAGGTCCCGGGCCGCTCCCTTTTCGCCCCACTCGGGACGCCCCTATCGGGACAGCTAAGACCGGATTATCTTGGGTGGCCTGACCGTTCCCAAAGAGTACCGCAGGTTTCCTGATTCACCGCGTCACGCCGCGTATACCCGTTAGAGTCTCATAATTGCAGGTATTTGTGGTGCCCAGCGCCGTCATATCAAGTACTTGCGATGGGTGGTTGACTCCTGTAGTCCATATTCGTAATATGCCGTCACGTCACCGCCGGCTTTCCGGACTACCCGGCAGATCGCACGGACGGTGG
>Ga0194053_10001785_pt1 | contig 13509 bp, 11 predicted proteins | sample SepL228m_MetaG_FD_161684 | JGI IMG/M metagenome (GOLD analysis project Ga0194053, IMG submission 161684) | Anoxic zone freshwater microbial communities from boreal shield lake in IISD Experimental Lakes Area, Ontario, Canada - Sep2016-L227-8m | ecosystem: Environmental > Aquatic > Freshwater >... | reverse complement strand
GTTGATCCCGCTGCCGGACCGTGCGATGTCTTCCAGCGGGGTTGGGAAGGTCCGCACGTCAGCCGATGCCACCAGCAGGTTTGCCAGTCCGCTGGCCGCACGTACGTCGATCACGGTCATGGTTGCCTCACCCAGAGGAATTCGGTCACCGGGCTGCCCGCAAGCCGGGCTTTGGTCTCGTATTTGGTGGTCGGCCGATCTATTGAGATCGGCAGCGCCTCGCCCGGAAGTACCCGGCGCAGCAGCTCCTCACCGTCGCCGACCTCGGCGATCTGCTCGGCGTAGCCGGCATGGTCGGTCGCGGCGTGCAGGACACCGCCGGGGCGTAGCCGCTCGGCGATGAGGGCGATGGTCTGTGGTTGCAGGAGCCGCCGTTTGTGGTGCCGGGACTTCGGCCAGGGATCCGGGAAGAAGATCCGCACCCCGGTGAGTGAGCCGGAGACCACCAGATGCTCGAGCACATCGACGCCGTCACCCCGGATCAACCGGATGTTGGATACGCCTTCGCGGTCGATCCCGCTCAGTAGCTGCGCCAGCCCGCGACGGTAGACCTCGACGGCGATCACGTCGATATCGGGCTCGTCGCGCGCCATGGCCAAAGTCGACGTACCGGTGCCGCAACCGATCTCAAGGACCAGCGGAGCGCTGCGGCCGAACCAGTCCGCGGTGTCGAGCGCGCGCGGCGGCTGGGCCAGTGTCCCCAACCGGGGCCACAGCCGCTCCCAGATCTCCTGCTGTGCTTCGGTGATTGCCGCGCGTCGCGAGCGGAAACTGGTCACCCGCGGATAGGGATGCGTCGGTGTTCCGGGCGTGGTCGAGCCCGCCTGACGCTGCGAATGCATTGAACCATGGTGGCGTATGAACTGCGGCGCACCACCACCAGGACGCAGATTGATACCCAACAGTTGCCTTGATGACTGACTCGCGTCCCACCTGCGGGGCTGCCACCATGGCGCGATGGCCGAGCACCCGTTTGCCGCAGTGCTGGCAGCCACTGTGAGTGCACCGCTGCGGGTGGGCGTGGCCGGGAGGTCCGGTGCCGGCCGGGACACGGTGCGTCGGGCCTTGCGCGGCGCCGGCGTGGTGGTGGCCGATCCTGGCGAGCCCGCCGATATGGACGTCTACGTCTTCGTCGAAACCCTCACCCGGGAGGACACTGCCGCACTCACCGCGGCCCGCCCGCCCGCCGTGGCGGTGCTCAACAAGTCTGATCTCATCAGCTTTCGAGGTGCTGGACCCATGGTGGTTGCCAATGCGCAGTGCAGAGAGTTGGAGCGCCGCACCGGTGTGCCGACCCGGCCATTGGCCGCGCTGCTCGCGGTGGCCGCTTCAGATCCGGCCGTCCTCGACCGATCTCTCGTCGACGCCCTGCGCGCGGTAACGATCGATCCCGCCCGGCTGACACCCGCTATTCGACGGCGACTGCTGTCCGAGCTGGACCTTTTCGGTATCGCTACCGCCTCGGCGGTGCTGTGCGGCGGAGCGGATCGAGCGATGCTGGCTGCGCTGCTCCGCAGCGTCAGCGGTGTTCAGGCCGTCCTCGACGAGATCGATCGGGCTGCCGCGGCGGTGCGGTACCGCCGCCTGATCGGCGAGCTCGTCGGGCTGGCTGAGCGGGCGGTGGGACCACGGGGTGCCCGAGTGGCCGATTTTCTCGCCAGTGACGCCGTTGTACTGGCGCGGATGGCCGCCGCGATGGACGTGATGCAGGCCCAGGACCCGCCACCGGGTCCCGCCGACGGGGGTACCGATCACCTGCGCCGGGCCATCCACTGGCAGCACTACGCACGGGGCCCGGGCTCGGCGTTGCATCGCGGCTGCGGCGCTGATATCGCCCGCGGTGCGCTGCGGCTGTGGCTGCGGGAGGGCGGAATCCCCGAGCCGATGACATGAGCGGAAACCGGGAGATCATCGCGGTGATCGGTCCGTCGCTATCGGGCGTGACGAGCGTGGCCGGCGCACTGCGCGAGCGGTTCGGTCGGTACCGCGTCGTCGAACAACTCCGGTCCGGCGAGCAGCCGGTCGCCGTGGTCTTTGTCGTCTCCGCCGCCGCCCCGATAACTGAGTCCGACGCGCAGCTTCTCGACGCCGCTGCCGTGAACACCCATGCGGTGGTGGCGGCGGTGTCCAAGATCGACGTTCATCGCAGCTGGCCGCAGGTGCTCGCCACCAATCGGGCCATCTTGGCGCGTCACGCGACCCGGTATGCCGGCCTGACCTGGGTGACAGTGGCGGCCGATCCGCATGTCGGGTCACCGAAGCTCGATCAACTCATCGAGACGGTGCGGGCGGCAGTGGCCGGCAGCGGGCGAAACCAGCGAAATCTGTTGCGCACGAGGGAGTCTCGAGGGCAATCGCGGGCAGTGCGGGTTCTGGCGGTGCGCAGTCACGTTCAGCAGGCGCGGGTGCGCATCGCAGGGCAGGCGCGTGTCGCATGCGTGGCTCTGCGCACGGAACTGCGCCACGAGGCGGCCGAGGTGGCCCGGGGAGGAATTGATCAGTTCTGCTCCGGAGTGCTCCGCCGGGCCGAACGGGTGGCTGCCGAGGTTGACGCGACGGTGACCCGGCAGCTGATGGATATGGCTGCCTGCGTCGGACTCGCGTCGGTTGATGCGGCGATACTGACCCGGTCGGCAGTGGCTTTTCCGGCACTCGAGTCCACCCTGCCGCGCTTTGTGCGCCCCCGGGCGGAGAACCGGTTGACCATCCTGCTCAGTGCTGGGTTCGGATTGGGTGTGACTCTGACCGCCGGCCGCGTGCTCGCCGACCTCGCGCCCGACTGGGCCCGGGCTGTGACCGTGGGTGCTCTGGTAGCCGGGTCAGTGCTCACCGGGTGGGTCATCCGAACCCGCGGGCTGCTGGCTGAGCGTGCGGCACTGGACCGTTGGGTGGCGGAGGTGACCGCAGGTCTGCGGTCGGTGCTGGAAGATCACCTGCTGACGGTGCTGCTGGCGGCCGAATCCGCCCTTGCAGCCGCCGCAGCCACCCGCGAGTTACCCGCCTGGCGTGGTTGCCCGATCGAGCCCCGGAGCGATCGGACATAATTGGGGATTAACGACGGGTGTCGCGCCCGCGTTAATCTGCACCGAAGTCAATAAACTGCACGGAACCTAAGCGGGAGACACCGATGACCTCAGCGACCATCCCCGGTCTGGAGAACGCACCGACCAAGCATGCCGGCCTGCTTGCCTGGGTCCGCGAGGTTGCCGAGCTCACCCAGCCGGATCGTGTCGTCTTCGCTGATGGCTCCGAGCAGGAGTATCAGCGGCTCTGCGATCGGCTGGTAGCCGCCGGTACCTTCACCCCGCTGCGCGACTCGGAGGACCCCAGCTCGTATCTCGCCCGGTCGACTCCGTCGGATGTCGCGCGCGTCGAGTCCAGCACGTTCATCTGCTCGGAGCGCGAGATCGACGCCGGACCGACCAATAACTGGATGGCTCCCGACGAGATGCGGGCCACCATGACCGAGCTGTATCGCGGATGTATGCGTGGACGCACCATGTATGTGGTGCCGTTCTGCATGGGCCCGCTCGGCGCCGATGATCCCAAACTCGGAGTTGAGCTCACCGACTCCGAGTACGTCGTGGTGGCGATGCGCACCATGACCCGAATGGGCAAGGCTGCACTGGAGAAAATGGGTGCCGACGGATTCTTCGTCAAAGCCCTGCACTCGATCGGCGCGCCACTGGAGCCCGGGCAGAAAGATGTGCCGTGGCCGTGCAGCGACACCAAATACATCAGCCATTTCCCCGAAACCCGCGAGATCTGGAGCTTCGGATCCGGTTACGGCGGCAATGCCCTGCTGGGCAAGAAGTGCTACTCGCTGCGGATCGCCTCGGTGATGGCCCGCGATGAGGGCTGGCTGGCCGAGCACATGCTGATCCTCAAGCTCATCTCCCCGGAGAACAAGGCCTACTACGTCGTGGCGGCGTTCCCGTCGGCCTGCGGCAAGACCAACCTGGCGATGCTGCAGCCCACCATCCCCGGCTGGCGCGCCGAGACACTCGGAGACGATATCGCGTGGATGCGATTCGGTAGGGACGGCCGGCTGTACGCGGTGAACCCGGAGTTCGGCTTCTTCGGGGTGGCACCGGGAACCAACTGGAGTTCCAACCCGAACGCGATGAAGACGATCGCGCGCGGCAACACCGTCTTCACCAACGTCGCGCTGACCGACGACGGTGGCGTGTGGTGGGAAGGCCTGGAGGGCGAACCGCAGCATCTGATCGACTGGAAGGGCCAGGACTGGTCACCGGAGTCCGGTTCGCCTGCGGCCCATCCGAATTCGCGCTATTGCACGCCGATGTCGCAGTGTCCCTCGCTGGCGCCGGAGTGGGATGACCCGGAGGGCGTGCCGATCTCGGCGATCCTGTTTGGCGGCCGGCGCAAGACGACGGTGCCACTGGTGACCGAAGCTCGTGATTGGCAGCACGGAGTGTTCATCGGGGCCACGCTGGGTAGCGAGCAGACTGCCGCCGCCGAGGGCACGGTCGGCACCGTGCGCCGTGACCCGATGGCCATGCTGCCGTTCCTGGGCTACAACGCCGGCGACTACTTCCAGCACTGGATCGACCTCGGTAAGAACTCCGACTCCTCGAAGTTGCCGAAGATCTTCTTCGTCAACTGGTTCCGTCGAGGTGGCGACGGTCGCTTCCTGTGGCCGGGTTTCGGTGAGAACAGCCGGGTGTTGAAGTGGATCATCGAACGCGTCGAGGGAAAAACCGAAGGCGTACCGACCCCGATCGGCTTTGTGCCCGCCGTCGGCGATATGGATCTGAATGGGTTGGACGTCGCCGAGGCCGATGTCGCCGAGGCGTTGACAGTCAATCCAGACGAGTGGCGCGCTGAGCTGCCGCAGATCGAGGAGTGGTTCGACTTCATCGGCGAGCAGCTGCCCACCAGCCTCAAGGACGAGTTCGACTCGCTCAAGCAGCGTTTGGCCGACGCAGACCGGGGCTAGGGGCTGCGGGTGCTGTCTCGGCGGGCGTGGTTCGCAGCCGTCGGCACGACCGCGGCCACTATCGCTGCGGGTTGCGGACGACCGGAGAAGGCGTCCGCGCCCACCGAGGTCACCCATCCGGTGATCGCCGGGGCCGATCAGGCATTGGCGGAATTACTCAACGGAAACCGTCGGTTCGTTACGGCGACGAGGGAATATCCGGACCAATCGACCCGGGTGCGGCAGGCGCTGTCGACGTCACAGAAGCCATTCGCGGTGATTTTGACGTGTTCGGACTCCCGCGTTCCCCCGGAGGAGCTATTCGATCAGGGCCTCGGTGACCTGTTCGTCGTGCGACTGGCGGGCAATATCGTCGACGAGGCAATTCGGGGCAGCATCGAGTACGCGGTCGAGGAACTGGCGACTCCGCTGATCATGGTGCTGGGGCATCAGAACTGCGGCGCGGTATCGGCAACGGTGAAGGCATTGCAGCCACCGTTCACCACACCCCGGGGCGCGGTGGGCACGTTGATCCAGGCCATCACCCCGGCAGTGGAGTCGGTGCGGGGCCGGCCGGGGGACCTGCTCGACAACGCGGTCCGGGCCAATGCCGCCCAATCGGCCGACCAGATCAGGACATCACCGGGTCTCACGGCCGCTCTGGCTTCGGGAACCGTCAAGCTCGTCGTCGGGTACTACAGCCTGCAGGACGGCACCGTCAGCATCATCTGAAATCGACGTCGCTGCCTGTCGTAGAGTGCACCGCATGCAGATCCGCGAGCATGCGCAAGCCACCCCCGATAAACCCGCCGTCATCATGTATCCCTCCGGAATCACTGTCACCTTCGGAGAACTCGAGGCGCGGGCAAATCGGTTGGCACACCTATTGCGTCAGGCCGGTTTACGCGAGGGTGACGCCGTGGCGATCCTGCTGGAGAACAATGAGCACTACCACACCGTGATGTGGGCGGCCCGTCGCGCCGGCCTCTACTACGTGCCGATCAACACCCACCTCACCGCGGCCGAGGCCGCCTACATCATCGACAACAGTTCAGCGAAGGCGATCATCGGCTCCGCGAGATTGCGACCCGTCCTCGAGCACCTCGGCGAGCACCTTCCCAAGGGTTTACCGGCATTGCTCCTCATCGCCGGCGGTGAACTGGACGGCTGGCTGAGTTACCCGGAATGCGTTGCTGACCAACCTGATACACCCATCTCCGATGAGATCGAGGGTGACCTGCTGCAGTATTCGTCGGGTATCACCGGGCGACCCAAGGGCATCAAGCGGGCGCTATCGCACCTGCCGCCGTCGGAGGCGCCCGGGTTGATGACCGCGCTGGTCAGTTTCTGGGCAAGGCCCGACGGGGTCTATCTCAGTCCCGCTCCGCTCTATCACACCGCGCCGTCGGTCTGGTCATTGACGATGCAGGCCGCTGGCATCCCGGTGGTGGTCATGGAGAAATTCGACGCCGAGGGCACCCTCGATGCCATCGCCCGTCACCGGGTCACCCATGGACAGTTCGTCCCGGTGATGTTCACCAGGATGCTGAAACTGCCTGAGGCGGTGCGCAATTCCTACGACGTCTCCAGCCTGGAACGCGTCATGCATGCCGCCGCGCCGTGTCCGGTGCCGATCAAACAGCAGATGATCGAATGGTGGGGTCCCATTGTTGATGAGTACTACGCCTCCTCGGAGGCACACGGCTCGACGCTGATCAGTGCCGAGGAGTGGCTGACGCATCCGGGCTCGGTCGGCAGGCCGATGGGCGGGGCCGTGCACATCCTCGATGAGGAGGGCAACGAACTCCCAGCCGGGCAGCCCGGTGAGATCTACTTCGAAGGCGGCAACACCTTTGAGTACCTCAACGACACCGAGAAGACAGCGGCGTCACGTCATGAGCGCGGCTGGTCCACCGTCGGCGATATCGGCTTCCTCGACGAGGAGGGTTACCTCTACCTGACCGACCGCCGACACCACATGATCATCTCGGGTGGGGTGAACATCTACCCGCAGGAGGCCGAGAGCCTGCTGGTCACGCATCCCAAGGTGATGGACGCCGCGGTGTTCGGCATTCCCGACGACGACATGGGTCAGTCGGTCAAGGGCGCGGTGCAACTGGTCGACCACGCCGATGCGACCGATGAGTTCGCTGAGGAACTCTTGGGCTGGCTTCGAGATCAACTGGCGCACTACAAATGCCCACGGTCGATCTCCTTCGAGGAGCAACTCCCGCGCACCGACACCGGAAAGCTCTACAAGCAGAGCCTGATCGACAGGTACGGGTCGTCACCTACCACGTGACGGGCAGCGCACCCAGGCCGGATCCCAGCGAATCGATGTTGACGCTCAGTCCGGCGGCATCGACCATCAGTCGCATATCCGGAAAACGTGGGATCAACTGGGCAAGAACCGATTTCAACTAGAGACGAGCCAGCGGTGCGCCCAGGCAGTACCGCCTACCGTAGCCGAACGACATGGGAGTCGTCCCCTTGCGGGTGAAGTCGACGACGTCGGGATGGGCGAAGAACGCCGGGTCGTGGTTGGCCGATCCTGGGTCCAGTATCACCAGATCGCAGTCGGTGATGGTGACGTCGGCGATGGCGACGTCCTCGCGCACGTAGCGGGGAATGCCGGGGTTGGCGTTCATTGTCACGCGCATCGACTCCTCGGTCGCCTTCCGAATCAACGACGGATCCTCCAGCAGAGCCATTGCGAGAACAGCGATTTCGGTGTCCTCGAGGTCGTCTTCGGTGCACAGCGATGAGATCACGTCGTCTCCAGGTCGGCGACGCTTGTCGGCGACGAGGCTGACGCCGTAGTCGATCAGCGCCGCCATGCCCTGTATGGACTCAGTGGCATCCGGCTCAAAGGCGCAAGCATGGACCCAGACCTGAAATGTGTCGCGATCGCTGTAGGGCACGCCTAGTAGTTCGCAGATGATCAGGACCGGCAAGGGCAGTGCGAGTTTGGTGTGCAGATCCGCGGGTGGGCCGGCCGCTGCCAACTGGTCCAGCAGGTCTGTGGTGAGTGCCTCCACCTTCGGCTTCAACGCCTGCTGGCGGCGGACAGAGAAGTGGGGATTCAGCAGTGAGCGCATCCGCTCGTGGCCGGTGATTTCCGCGTCGTAATCGCCGATCGGACCGCCGAACAAGGCCGACGCCCGGCTACGCGGAGCGGTGGCTGGGCAACGGTGCGACCGGCCAAGGCGGTCGTCGTCCAGCAGTTCGCGGCGGCGTACCCGGTGACCAGCTAGGCCTCATCGCCGACCGGGGTGCGCACCCGGTGGATAGGCCCGGCGGCCCTGACCGCACGCAGTTCGTCTCCGGCGCGCGGGGGATGAGGCTGCGGAAAAGGCAGGTGAGTGGACAGGATCGTTCGCAGGCCTAGTTGCCCGTCCGGTTCGCGGCTGTGCGGGAGGCACGATCGCGTTTGGCGGCCTTGCGGTCCGGTGCGGCGGTGTCCGCCGTATCGGCGGCCGACGGGGAATCGACAGCGGCCGTCGAGGTTTCGTCCTCAACAGCTGTTGTCGGAGTCGGCTCGGCGAGCCGGGTCGTTGCCCTGGCCACCGATGCGGAACTTGCGGCCGCTACTGGTTCCGTCGCCAGCGCACTCCTGATCGTCCACTGCGCGGCCTGCACCGCCGTACGGAAGCTGGGTACGAAGTTGGCGGGAATGTCGGTCGTGTCGACGATCGGACCGGTCTGCACGCCCGCTCCGGTAGTCAGGTTGAGCAACGTGCCGGGAATTCCGGACGGTCCCAGCAATCCGTCGACGGCGGCATTCCAGGCGCCCTCGAAGTTAAGAGTCGAAAGGTCGGACACCACGCCGGTGGTGATCGCGGCGATCTGCTGCGCCAAAATTGAGGCGCCGCCAATCGCCGACCCGGCGAAGGTCGTCAGAATCTGCGGCAGCGCGGCGACCACCGCGCCTGCCTTGGTCACAACATTGCTCACCACGTAGCTTCCGGCGTCGAGCACGCTTTGCGCCGCCGCGACGATCGGACCAATGATCGCGTCGGTGATCACGGTGAGGGCTTCGGCGAACTGGCCCGCCGCCGCCAGCTGGACGGTGTCGAGGGCAGCCGCGGGCAGGTCCCACACGCCCGTCGCCAACTCTCTGGCTGCCAGGTTCAGTCCGCTAAGCACGACGCTGACGTAGTCCTCGACGTTGAGCTGGAATTGCTGAACGGCCGGCAGGTACGCCTCGGCGGTGAAGTTCGGTAGGAAGCCCACGTAGAAGTAAGAGCCCAACTCGCGCGTGTAGTAGAGCCCCGCGTTCAACACCTGCCCGCCGTTCTGGTCGAACCCGGCGTAGGGCCAGTTAAGCGCGCCGCCGTCCTTACCAAAGTTCCAGTAGCGGCCGAAGACGTAGTTCTCGGCCAGTTCCCCGGAGTCGAGTAATGCCACGATGGGGTCCTGCCATGCAGACAGGGCGACCAGGTTGCTCGATGGCACCGCCAGTGAGGCGAGCAGCCGGTCGGCATTGTCGGCCGGTGCGCTGATCAAGGCGGCCGCGGTGACGGCGGCAACTGTGCCGGCAGTCAATGGCGCGCGCAGTGTGTGAATCATCCTGGACCCCTTCCTCAGTGTGTGGGAGATGTTAATCCGCAAATAGCCGAATGACACACTGATTGCTGTGACTCTACATGGCCATATCGGCAGCGGTGGACCCTATTTCGACGACCTGGTGGTTGGGCAGGTCTTCGATTCGGCGCCGTCGATGACACTCACTCCCGGCATCGCGGCCGCCCATCAGGCAATCGTGGGTGACCGCCTGCGGCTGGCGCTGGATGCGGAGTTGTCACACGCCGTCCTCGGTGAACCCGGGCAACTGGCCCATCCTGCGCTGGTGTGCGATATCGCGATCGGCCAGTCCACTCTGGTGACGCAGCGGGTCAAGGCCAATCTGTTCTACCGCGGACTGAGCTTCCACCGGTTCCCGATGATCGGCGACACCCTGTTCACCCGCACCGAGGTGGTGGGCCTGAAGCAGAACAGCGCCAAACCCGACCGCCCACCCACCGGTCTGGCCGCGCTGCGGATGACCACGGTCGACCACGTCGGCCGGCTGGTTCTCGACTTCTATCGCTGCGCGATGCTGCCGTGCAGCCCCGATGCCGGCGACACCGGGCAGAGTGACGACCTGTCGCGGATCGGTTCGGGTGTAGCGCCCGATATCGATCCGACTCGACACTGGGATGCTGATGCGTTCCGAAGACGGGTGCCCGGCCCGCATTTCTCTACTGAAATCACCGATACGGTGTGGCGCAGTACCGGGGACATCGTCAGCTCCGCCCCCGAACTCGCCAGGCTCACACTTAATATCGCTGCCACCCATCATGATTCGCGCACAGCCAGCCGGCGCCTGGTGTACGGCGGGCACACGATCGGACTCGCCTTAGCCCAGGCCACTCGACTCATGCCCAATCTGGTGACCGTGCTGGGCTGGCAGTCCTGCGATCACACCGGCCCGGTGTACGAGGGCGACACCCTCTACAGCGATTTGCGCGTCGAGTCGGCCGAAGTGTTGCCCGGAGATCGCGGTGGCGTGGTGGTCCTGCGCTCGCTGGTGTACGCGGTCGGCGAGGGCGCGGATCGGCCGGTGTTGGACTGGCACTGGCGAGCGCTGCATTTCTAGGCCGTCGGCGCCCGACCGGTAACCTTGCGGACGACCCGAAAGGACCCTGCGAGCTCCGATGATGAACGACAACCTCGTGGTTGACACCGCCTACGGGCCGGTTCGTGGAATCGACGTCGGCCGTGCCATGGCGTGGAGGGGCATCCGCTACGCCGCCGCGCCGATCGGTGACCTCAGGTTCCGGGCGCCTGAACCACCGCAACCCTGGACAGAGGTGGCCGATGCCAGTCGGTACGGGTTCGTGTGCCCGCAACCCTCCCTCCCGGTATTTCCCCTCGACCTCGGTGGGGTGGAGAACGAGGACTGCCTGAGCGTGAATATCTGGGCTCCAAAGGGCACTACACCCGGCGACGCCAAACCGGTGATGGTCTGGGTGCACGGCGGCGCCTTCGTGCTCGGGTCGGGCAGCCAACCCCTCTACGACGGCAGGCGACTGTCCAGCGAGGGTGACGTCGTGGTGGTCACGCTCAACTACCGACTGGGGGTGTTCGGCTTTCTTGACCTCTCCGGAATGGGCCGCGGGAACTTCGATTCCAACGTCGGCCTGCGCGACGTCCTCGCGGCACTGGCGTGGGTCCGGGACAACATCGCCGCATTCGGCGGCGACCCGAACCGGGTGACACTGTTCGGGGAATCCGCCGGCGCCGGCATCGTGACCTCTCTGCTCGCAATGCCACAGGCCGCAGGACTGTTTGGTGCCGCGATCGCCCAAAGTTCCCCGGCGACATCGGTCTACGAACATGAACGCGCGCAACGGGTCACCCACCTCGTGCTCGATCATCTCGGTATTGCCGCGGCTGAGGCCGAGAAGTTGGTCGACGCGGACATCCGTGCGCTGATGTCGGCGACCGACAAGGTCTTCGCCGAAATTCCCGTCAACCATCCGGGCACCGTCGCGTTCGTCCCGGTGGTCGACGGCGATCTCCTGCCCGACTACCCGGTGCACTCGGCCCGTGACGGCCGGACGCTTCCGGTCCCGCTGATCATCGGAACCAACAAGCACGAGGCCGCGCTGTTTCGGTTGATGCGCTCACCGCTGATGCCGATCACCCCGCGCGCGATCACCTCGATGTTCAACGACATTGCCGCCGAGCAACCCGATATGGCGTTGCCCACCGTGGAGGAACTCGAGTCTTCTCACGCGCGCTACCGCGGCAGTGGGCGCGGCCTGAGTATCGCCAGCGATGTGGGTTTCCGGATGCCGTCGGTGTGGCTGGCCGAGGGGCACAGCCAGGTCGCACCGGTTTACCTCTACCGATTCGACTATGCCACTCCGATCATGAAGGTGCTGCTGGTGGGCGCCGCGCACGCAACCGAATTGCCCTATGTCTGGGGCACTCTCGGGGCTCCCAAGGATGTCACCCTCAAACTTGGCGGGACGAAATCCGCCAAGGCGGTATCCAAGCGTATCCGGTCACGGTGGGTGAACTTCGCGGCGACATCGACTCCCACCGGACTGGCCGGTGAACCGGAGTGGCCGCCGTACGGTGAGCCGGATCGCTCCTGTCTGATCATCGACAACGCCGATCGGATCGTTCAGGACGCCGATGAGAAGATCCGGAAGGCCTGGGGCAGCGACATCCTGCACTTCCGCTGACGCGGTGTTTTCGGCAGGGTAATTAGTGCGGCAGATCCCGGAATGCGCTGTCGCGGTAGGGTTCCGGCTCCTTCGGCAGGCCCAGCACCCGCTCACCGACAATGTTGCGCTGGATCTGATCGGTGCCGCCGCCGATCGAGGTGAAGTAGGCGTTCAGGGTGCGGAAGGTCACCGCGTCGCCGACCGGGTTGTCCGATCCGGTGAGCATCGACTCGGGTCCGACGATCTCGGTCTGGATCCGCGCGGTCTCATGCAGGATTCGCGACATCGCGATCTTGCCCAGTGCCATCAGGGTGGCCGCCTCGGTGCGATCGGTGGTGGTCTTGGCACGCTGGGTGTTCCACCGGTTGACCGTCGCGAGGGACTCGGCCCGGGCGATCTCCTGGCGGATGTGGGCGTCGCCGAGAACGCCTGCTGCCCTGGCCATTCCGATCAACGAGTCGGCGTCCGGTTTCAAATCCCGGGTGGATTTGGCGGTGCGGGCCAGGTCGCCCATCAGTCGGCGTTCGTAGGCCAGGGCCAGTTGCAGCACGGCCCAGCCGCCACCGGGTTCACCCACCAGGTTGGCGTGCGGCACGCGCGCGTCGGTGATGAACACCTCGTTGAACTCGGACTCACCGGTGATTTGGTGGATCGGCCGGATCTCCACACCGGGTTGGCGCATCGGGAAGATGAAGAAACTGATGCCCTTGTGTTTGGGTACGTCCCAGTCGGTGCGGGCCACCAGGAGCCCATAGTCAGCGGTCTTCGCGAACGACGTCCAGACCTTCTGCCCGTTGACGATCCAGTCGTCACCGTCGCGGTCGGCGCGGGTGCGCAGTCCGGCAAGGTCCGAACCCGCGCCCGGTTCGCTGTACAGCAGGCACCATCGGGTCTCCCCGCGCACCGATGGCGGGATCAACCGCAGCTTCTGTTCCTCTGTGCCCAGATCGCGCACGGTGCAGGACAGCATGTCGGCTCGGTCCGCTCCGGTGCCGTATGCGCCGACGTTGGCGAATTCGGCTGCGACGAGGCGTGATTGCGCACTGCTAAGTCCGCGACCACCCCACGCCGGCTCCCAACTCGGTGCCGACCACCCGGCGTCGAACACCTTCCGACTCCACTCGGCGCGGCCCAGGGCGGGATCGACGTTGTCCGCCAGCCAGGCGCGCACCTCAGCGCGGACGTCGTCGTCGGTCATATCGGTCATGAGTTGTCCTCCCGTAGTCGAACGTAGCGTTCTCGGTGCCAGTTCGAGTCGCCGAAAATCTGCGCGTCGGTGCGGGCACGACGCAGGTAGAGGTGCGCGGGGTGCTCCCAGGTGAAACCGATCCCGCCGTGGACCTGGATATTGGT
>Ga0194053_10001784_pt1 | contig 13519 bp, 8 predicted proteins | sample SepL228m_MetaG_FD_161684 | JGI IMG/M metagenome (GOLD analysis project Ga0194053, IMG submission 161684) | Anoxic zone freshwater microbial communities from boreal shield lake in IISD Experimental Lakes Area, Ontario, Canada - Sep2016-L227-8m | ecosystem: Environmental > Aquatic > Freshwater >... | reverse complement strand
GATCTGGCCATTGCAGGAATCAGAAATTTTTTTGGTAATACTAGTGTTTTTTTACTATCTGGATTTTTTGAAACAACAGTATTGGATGACGTGGCATTTATGAAGATTTTATCGTCTTCAATTTTTTCAATCTCCCAGAATTTATTTGGGATAAACCAATAATCAACCGGGCGAGATGCATTTTCTGTGATAATTTTAATGCGATCACTTAAATCCGTTGAATATTTTTGTTTTTGAAAATCATCCAATTGATTTTTATCGATAGGAACAAATTTGTCATACAATAATATGAGAATATTACTGGGATTCACTCTCCACTCCATGCAGGGTTTTTTCTGTATTTCATTTTGTGGAATCAGCTGAACAAGGAAATCATCGGTTTTTTGGCTTGTAGTGTCTACTGATTGAATTTCACTTACAAGTTTAGGGATATCTTTTGATTCAAGGGAGCCGAATAATTTTACCAGACGAACATCTTTGTCATAATTTTTTTCCAATATTACAATAATTTCCTGATCTTGGGAATCTGAAAACGATTCATCGATATCAGAAGCCTCGATTAAAATTTTTAATCCGAATTTTTCATTAAAAAGTGCATTCCATACCTCAATCATTATCTCGCTATTGATCGCACCGATTGGTAGTACAAAGGCAATCGAGCCGTTTTCCTTTTTTACAAGTGAAGGAGCGATCAATAAAAAAAATGCATAGAGATTGATACGTTTGAAATCACATTGGATATCGTATTTTTTTACAATATCCAGATTCTTCAATACTTCCCGGGTATTGAGTGGTAATCTTGCCCCTCGCGTGAATGGAGGATTTCCTAAAAGAATATCGACCCGGTAATCTTGTATCGGTGAAAAAATTGGTGAGACCGTTTTCGTTCCATTAGCTGTTAATTGATCGTGGGGCATAAAACGAGTTAACCCAGAAATCAAAGCAAATGCATCTGCAGGATATATGTTAACCTCATTAGTCCATTTTGCAGGATCCTGGATCGCAAGATTTACTGTCGACATCATTGCGGCGATGTCGGAAATATCTGATCCGTGAATCTGTTCGAGAAGTTTTGTGTGTTGATGTAACCCCAAGTGTTTCTTTTTGTGATATGCCTTTACAAGAAGAGTTCCTGATCCACATGCTGGATCATAGATAAGTTGATTTTGATCGAAAATCGATAATTCGCAAAGTAATTCAGCGGCTTTGTCTCGTGTATAATACGCAGCAAATTTTTTACGCGTTTCAAATGGCATCAAACGCTGGAAAATTTCACCAATGAGATTTTGTTTGATTACAAATGATGCAGAAATTCCTTCGAATTTCTGGACAATTTTTGATAAAACATCTTCAGCATCGTCATCTAAATGAGAAAAAATATCGTGCTTTTCATCAAAAATAGATTTGAAATCAAAATTATTTCTGGGGACGTCCTGAATTATATCTTGAATCTGGGATGGAAAACCATGGGCAATTCCTAGTGGACGTAAAACTGGATATTCATGGTATTGTTTATCGAGTCGCTGTTCAATTATGTGATTTCTAAGAACACAATAGAATAAGATTTGAGCGATGCCGATATACGCAGCACTTCGTTGAAAAAAGAGATCGCGATCTTTCTTTTCTTGTTCAGATAGTTCTTTGACCTTAGCATCTTTCTCTAATTCATCGCTTAGTCTTAGAATGTGTTCCCATTTGCCAGCATCTACACGTTTTGTGTAGACCATGAGATCTTCAATTGTATCTTCAAGAAATTTGATAATTTGATTTGCGTCATACCCAACGGAAATTTTTGTGAATTCTTCTATCTTTTTAGCTACGAAATGTGCAAGTTCCTCAAAATTATCTGCTTGGTAGACGTCAGAATGGACTAATCGACATTCACGCGAAAATTCAAAAAATCGAATATCTTTGTAATTTGTTAAAAATCCGATTCGACAATTAGCTTTTTTCAGATATCGTTTTAATTGATCTGTATGTTTCTCTAAAACCTGTTCGTGAGGGTGTTTTGTTTCAATCACTGTTACGATTGCCTCATCATAGGATTCAAAAGAGATTTCCTCATTAGATATCCGAGAAACTTGGTCGGAACGAAAAATGAAAATGTCACCTTGTGACTTTTTCCCATCACTTTTTCCAATACTCAATTCTTGAAAAATTCGAAATTGTATTCCTAATTGTTGATTTAGATGTGAAATAAAATCCGGACGTTCAGTGTGTTCCGTGATTTTGAATTTTTCCATTGAGCCTAAGATTGTGCTGAATGTTTTTTTAATGTTTGTTTCGGTTTTCATTCCGGTATTTGAGTTTTACTTGAGTGGAATCTCATGTTCAGCAAGGTCCCGCCACGCCCCCTTTGGCACCATGATCTCGAATCGGGCTCCTTTGCCCGGCTCGCTGGTTTCGCGGATGGTGATTCCGGTGATTGAGAGGATGTTTCTGGATTTAGAAAAGATCAAGCCCGGCGTTCTTCCTAAACCCACTATCCTCTGCAAAATATACCCGCACCGTAACCCGCATCCTTTAGAATCTGGAGCAAACCCATCAGTAGCGTCAGGAGTAATAAGGGTCATGAAAACGAAACCGTGAAAAAATTTCCTTACTCGCCCATCAGCCAGTCTTCCCGTGAAATACCGGTCTGTCGGATAATTCTCACGATAAGATCCACACTGATCTCAGTGCGATGTGGATTTGGTATGGTGAGAACGAGATCCCCGCGGATCATATACGGGTGTTTCCCACCCTGAAATGGGCCGTCAAAACCGATTATTTTCAGTCTCCGGACAAGTTCTGCCCATGACACCGGTGAAATTTTATGCCCTGACACTCTGATCCAGCCTTAAGACTTCCTCAATAGTGCAATTATCTATCGGGGGAATAGGAAGTCCACGCCGCAGTCGGACAATAATCCAGCCATCAGTCACTTCCATCAGATTCGCGCGACATTCTTCAAGAGTTTTCCCGGTTGCATATACCCCTGCCAGTTCAGGAATCGCTCCATAATAGGGCTCCTCATCCTCGATGATCTCATACCGTGCATGGGCAAGGGCTTTTTCAATATATTGCAGGATCATTGTATCTTCATTCTCCGGTGCGGCCATAAAAAAAGGCGACCGTAATAGCTAGATGTTTGCAGCATCAGTGTAATAAATCCTCTTTTAAAAAAACCATGTGATTCCGATGACTGGTAAAATTGTTAAATCCGTTATCCGTAATTATTTATCGAACCGGTGTGCCAGCTTTAGTTTCACCCGTTTCTGTCTTTTTTTCATCCATTATGCCTCAATCCTTTTGATACGCCACGCCCCCTTTTAGCACTGTCATCTCGAACCGTGCGGTTTTACTTGTAAAAATTATTCGTTGCATCTTTTTGTGAGTTCGCATCCGCACGCATCATAAAAATCCATGAGTCGGATCGTTGACCGTGAAACTCATAGGGTACATGCACCACTATACCTCGACATTGACTTAAAGAAAAAGAAAAAAGTAAATATTTACAATACGTATCATCCGTACATGACAGAATCAGAATGTGCCACCAAACGGATACCTGTATGCCCGAGCACGTGGGAAAGCGTTCACCAGCTCAGGATGCCAGGACAAACCTATGACGATGTAATCAGGGAACTTATCCGGACCAACTCCGAGACCAAACTGATCGAAGAGACAGAACGCATATGTAAAAGAGGTCATTTTGTGGAGTATAAACTTTGACCTTCATACTAAAGATTGACGAAGATGATGCGCTGCCCTTTATCAGACAACTTCCTGAAAAAAGTAGGCGTATCGTCGATTCTAAAATAAAACTCCTGGCAGAAGACCCCTACCCCGGCAAAGGAGGAGACAAAGAATGTCTTACCCTACGCGATGGCGTCAAGATTTATCGCCTTCACATTGCCAGAAGTATCACGGTATTTTACAAGATTCGTGATGATACGGTCTTTATCACAGAGGTTTTGACCATCCAGCAGGCTCATAAAAAATATAATCGGTTATAATTTTTTGTTGATTTATACCCGATATCAAAACGGTAGACCAACCAGATAACTCACTTTTAAAAAAACCAGATCAATCCGGTTTGTGGATCGGATATCTGTGCAGCAGGTGATATGAAACATTCCCCCCATTTATCCCTCCTCGGAGACCTTTTGGAACCAGGGGGTATGTACCAAGAGTGAAAACAAACCCAATTGGGGTTTAGATTAACGGATTTCGGTCCGGGAGTGTTTCCTTCCCTTTGACCGTGCTAACCCCCAACCACTCCGACTTTTGCCTCCCAATAGCGTACAATAGCGTTTTACAACTCGAAGGATGTCACCCCGTTTGGCCTGAATCTCAAGGAAACTGTGTATTTTAAAAAAGTGTGTAAAAGTGTACGGTTTTTTGCAGGTATATGGCAAAAAACACCTCCGGAATGGGGAAACTGAGCCCGCAAAGGGTCCGGATTCGTGGGTAGGAGATACACTATCCGGTACCGTCGACATCGACGGTGCTCCGGACACAAAAAAACCTGATTGTTTTCATGTTTAGTGGATCAAAAAGGAATTGGCGAAAACACGATCACCAGGATCCCGTGGCAACCTCAAAACAGCCCTTCTTTTCCCCGCGACCGTGCTAACCCCCAACCCCTCCGACTTTTGCCTCCCAATAGCGTACAATAGCGTTTTACAACTCGAAGGATATCACCCCGTTTGCCAAAATACGGTCGTATTGGGCTTGAAAAACGAGGGTCGCCAAGGCCCTTTAAGCACGTTTGGTTTTTCCCGGTGGTTTACCTGTTTGAGGGGAGATTTGCCCTGCAAAGGGTCGTTATCGAGGTCGTTTTTTCCGGGGAGTTGGGAAAAATGGGTATATTACCCGACATTTGAGTTCTACGGGGGTGGGTTTGATGAGCAACGAGGCTTTTTTGCATCTGCTTCCGTGGGACTCCCCGAAAATATAAACAAAAATAAATGCAAAAAAATCATTATCCTGCATCGTTCCCCAGTTCGTACACTTCTTTTTTTACAGTCTTCCGTTACCCCCAGTCCTTCCACTCACGTGGCTTTGGTAAGTCCTATCGCACTCCCGATGATATTTGCCGAGATCTTCATTGCTTCAAGTTCTTCTTCACACCATATCCGCTCACGGCGATCGATAAAAACGAGCAAACCATACAGCGAGTCCTGTACCCTGACAGACAGGACCGCAAGTGATGAGAAATTATACCCACTAAAAAATTCTTTATCATCACCGGTAAAATCCGCAAGTGTGAGAGTGACCGGAATTCCCTGTGAGATTTCAAAAAAACGGGTGTCCAGCCCGAGCCTGCCAAGATCCAGACCGGTAACTTTTGTATCGCCCTTGAGCGGAGTTGAATGATCGGCGAGCCATTCATCGGTCAGCGTGATGGAGTGCCTATCCTCTGGCAATTCGGTGATGCGGAACATGGCAATACGATCAATCTCCATTGCGTTACCCAGCTGCTCAAAGATAGAAAGGAAATCTTCTGATGCATTATGCGTACCCTCCTTTCTTTCAATGCGGTGCTTCTCCGAAAACTGTCGTAAGAACCACTCAACGCCAAACCCAAGAGCCATGAGAATTGCGTCGCGCTTTTTGATCTCTTTTTCCATGCGGTGCCGGAAGAGCCCGATCTCGATATTGGAATAAATTTCTCGATCATTAAAAGGCTTGACAATATAGCCAAAAGGTGTAGTCAGTTTCACACGCTGGAGGAGTTTATCGTCCGCATATGCAGTCACGTAGATGACCGGAATATCTAAAAGTGCATGAATCCGTTCGGTAGTTGTGATCCCATCGATCTTACCTGCGAGCATGATGTCCATTAAGATGAGATCCGGGTGCTTTGACATCGCAATATCAATTGCATCTTCTCCGGTACTGGCGATTGCGATCACGTCATAGCCAAGATTGTTAAGCGTTAATTTGAGGTCTTCTGCTACAATAAGCTCATCTTCGACAATCAGGATTTGTATTTTTCTCATGAGGAAGTCTCCTTTGTTGCTGACGGGATGAACATCTCAAATGAAGTACCCCCGGTGCTGTTTAGTTCAATGCTGCCATGCACCTGCTGAATGAGAGTGATAATAAGGTGAAGTCCGAGCGTTGAGGTATTTCTCCAGTCCAGTCCTTCCGGTAACCCCACACCATTGTCCTGCACTGACAGGGTGATACCGGCAGGAGTGCGCCGGCCCTTGATGGTAATCTCCCCGCTCCATCCTTCGGGAAATGCATGTTTGAGTGCGTTTGCCACCAGTTCATTCATGATAAGTCCAACAGGAATTGCCCGGTTGATATCCAGTGATACATCTTTGACATCGATGACCAACCGGATCCGATGGGGATCGGTAGCATATGCGGTGATGAGACTGGTGGTAAGTGATCGGATATAATCGGTAAAATCGATGTTAGCAAGATCTGTAGAACGGTAAAGTTTCTCATGCACAAGCGCCATCGAACGGATGCGGCTTTCGCTGTCCAGCAGAGCGTGAATGGTACCAGGATCGGTGATCTGCCGGTTTTGTAGCCGGATTAAACTTGTGATGATCTGGAGATTATTTTTTACACGGTGGTGGATCTCGCGCAGGAGTATCTCTTTTTCATTCAGGGACGCTGTGATTGTTTCTTCAGCGGCTTTCCGGTGCACGATCTCCTGTTCGAGTTCTGCGGTTCTCTGCAAAACCCGGGATTCGAGTTCCCGGGTGAGAGTCTGGAGTGCTTCTTCAGCCACTTTGCGCCCGGTGATATCCCGGAAATACCACACCCGGCCGTAATATGTTCCGGCCTTTCCAGACATCGGAGCCGAATACCGGTCCAGGATCCTCCCATCTTTTAGCAGGATCTCTTCATGACTCTTTTCTGCCTTGTGATTATAGAGATAATTGATCCTGTCAAGAAATATTTCTGGATCTGCAACTTTTTCTATAACATATTGCACTGCACGTTCATCCGATCGAGAGGATATGATATCACCGGGAATATCCCACATGTCGATAAATCTCTGGTTATAATTAAGAATTTTTCCGATTTCATCCACGATAAGAATACCATCAAGTGATGTCTCCTGCTGGGTAGAGAGAAGGATATTTTTGAATACAATTTCTTGTTCTGCTACTTTGCGCTCGGTGATGTCTTGTCCCTGTGCGATGGTGGCAAGCACTGTTGTGCTATCGGGAGTCAGGATATTTGCCGAATTCCAGAGGATAGTCCGGACACTGCCATCTTTGATGAGGATAGGTATCTCAACAGTCTCCCAGCGTTCGCCTTCAAGGGTCTTTTTGATCTGAGAAAGTGATCGATCTCTGCTTTCTTTTGGGAACAGGATATCAAGCGACTGCCCGATGACTTCCTGTTCTGACCTGCTGGTCAGGTTTTCGAATGCACGGTTGAAGCGGGTGATCACAAAACCGGGATCCCATACAATGATAGGGGCATTGGCGTAATTGAACAGGCTATTTAAGTATTCATTAGTTTCCCGCAGCGCTTCATCAGCCCGTCTCCCGGAGACTGCCTGCCTGATCTTATGCGAGAGATCGGCAAACATCAAATCGGGATCGCCTCCTTTCTGGAGGTAGTTGTCTGCTCCTTTGTTGATGGCCTGAATGACTTCTTCTTTGCCTCCTTTGCCGGTAAAGATGATGAATGGGATCTTCCCAATGCAGGTTCGCACTTCAGAAAGGAATTCGATACCGTTCATACCCGGCATCTCGTAATCTGATACAATGGCATCGAATTGTTCTCGTTTGAGGAGTGCTAATGCAGCGGGTGCCGATTCTACGGATACAACTGAAAAATCCCCGGATTGCTCAAGAAATATCTTACCAATTTCAAGGAGTGTTGGTTCGTCATCGACATAGATAACCCGGATCGCCGCTGCCATTATGCATCATCGCCCTTCATCCGGTATCCCCCGTTTGGCACCGCGATCTCGAACCTCGCCCCTTTCCCGGGTTCACCGGTCTCCCGGATGGTGATGCCGGTAAGCGAGAGGATCTCGCGGGAGAGGAAGAGACCAAGGCCGGTGTGTTTGCCGAATCCTTTCGTGAATAACTTTTTTTTATCCTCCGCACTGATGCCATTGCCATCATCCTCCACCGCGATGACCAGCACCCCATTGTCTTTCCGGGTCGTCACGTGAATGGCAGTCATCTTCTCCCCGCCATACCGCAGGGCGTTATCAACAAGATTGTAGAACACTTTCTCCAGCAGCGGATCCGCATACAATTCCAGATCAGGATCTCCACTATCAACGCTTATGTTCCGCATCGGGAGCCGGGGAATGACATTTTTGAAAATTGCAGTTACGTTTTGCCAGATCGGGGCTTTCACGCCAAGATCCTCATAATCCTTGGTGAAACTGATCTGGCGGGTGATAGCATCAGCAATTGTCTGCTCCTTGCCAATAAACTCCTTTAACTCAGCCGGGTTATTGATTGCATCACCACTCAGTGAAATATAGGCGTTCAATGCCATCAGCTGGTTGTTGATATCGTGCCGGGTGATACTTGACAGGAGGCTTAGTTTTTTGCTGGCAAGGGCAAGTGCCTCTTCCACCCGCTTACGCTCAGTGATGTCCTGAAATGTCCCGGCAACGTTTATCGTCTTTCCATCGACAGAGTGGGCTTTGCCAATAGCATGCACCCACCGATGGTTTCCCTTCGCTGTTATGAACGCAAGTTCCCGATCAAACGGTTCGCCAAGTTCAATGGCACGCCGGAGTGCCTCGGCGATTACCGGTCTCGCTTCTGGCGCGTAGAAACTGATTCCCTCCTCTGCTGTAGGCATAAATCCGGGCTCAACTTCATGGATCCGGTAAACTTCTTCTGTCCATACCTGTTTCATCGTAGCGACATCGAGTTCCCATCCCCCAACCCGTGCCATCCTGCCCGTCTCATTAAGCATCTCCTCACTCTTTTTCAGTGCATCTTCCGCCCGCTTGCGTTCGGTGATATCGTGAAATGCCCAGAGCCGCCCAAAGCATTTCCCGTTCGTATCCAAAACCGGCGCAGAATACCTGTCCAGAACCATCCCGCTCTTAAATTCGATCTCGTCGAGACTGGTCTCGCTCGGATGAGCATAGAGGTAGGTAACCTTTTCAAGAAATTGGCTGGGGTCTTTGGTCAGGCTTACCACATGCTTGAGCAACAAGGTGTCATCTTCATCGTTAATTATGTGCCGGGGGACATTGAAGAGCTCAAAAATTCGCTGGTTGGAGATCACCCGCTTCTGATGTTCATCGATCACCAGAATTCCGTCAAAAGAGGAAGTCAGCTGTGCCTCAAGTAACGCGGTCTTTCGTTGCAGTTCCTCCTCAGCAGTCTTCTGTTCGGTGATGTCCCAGTTGGTACCGATCATACGCAGGGGTTTGCCTTCTGAATCACGCTGGACGATGGCAAGGGCCCGGATGTAATGGGTGCTGCCATCCGGCCAGAGGACGCGGAACTCGATATTGAATTCTTTCTCTCCATTGAGCGCCATCTGGATTTCCACGTCACCCTGCAACCGGTCATCCGGGTGAAATCCTGCCTGGTAGGCATCATATGCGCCGCTAAACTGTTCCCGCGTGATCCCGTATAGAGCAAACATCTGGTCATCCCAGATCAGCATGTTATTGACGACATCAAAATCCCAGATACCCACACTACCCGCCCGCGTGGCCAGAGACAAGCGTTCGGATAACTGTTTAAGGGCTTCCTCTGCCTGCCCGCGTTCGGTAATGTCGCGGAGCGTTCCTTCAATTGCGGATGGTTTTCCCACATCATCGTAGATCACGTGGCAACTGACTGATGTCTTGATATAATTGCCATTCTTATGCAGGAGTGTAACTTCGTAATCCTTCACCTCGCCTGTACGTAATAATTTATCAATCAGTTTATTCCTCTCTTCCGGGAAGGGGTACAATTCGTTTGTTGAATGACCAATCAGTTCTTCTGGTGTCCACCCGGAGAGTTTTTGCACGGATGGCGAGAGCGTGGTAATTATTCCATTGATATCAGTCATGTAATAAAGGTCAGTAAAATTATTGAAAATAGACCGGTATTTCTCCTCGCTCTCTTTTAGCGCATTCTCCGCCTTCTTGCGTTCAGTGACATCCCGGAGGACATGGACGCTGCCGAGAACTGCACCCGAAGGATCCCTTATTGGTGATACGGTCAGGAAGAAATCCCCGTTTAAATTATCCTCGTGGATATCGATAGAATGACTCTGGCCGTCCTTAAGCAGTAACTGGTGCGGACAGATCGCCGGGGGGTTTTGTGTGTGATGAACAACTTCATAGCAGGTCTGTCCCACTGCATCTTCAGGCGAAACACCCAGACGGTCAGCCATCGCCTTATTCGCCTGAACGATCCGGAAATGGTCATCGATAATGGCGATCATATCCGGAACCGCTTCGAATGTGAGTTCCCACCGCTCCTTTGCCCTTAAGATCTCATGCTGGAACCGCTGGCGCTCGGTGATATCGTGGGCAATGTCTGAGATACCGATAATTTCTCCGATGCTGTTGAAAATGGGAGATAGCGAAAGTGAGACCTGTATGCGTGTGCCGTCTTTTTTAATCCGTTCGGTATCGACACGCTCAACAAGTTCCCCCTGTCGGATCTTTTCCAGCAGCAGGCGTTTTTCTTCGTGCCGCTCGGGAGGGATGAGACTAAAGACGGAGTTTCCCACCATTTCGCGTGATGTATACCCATACAGGAGTTCCGCACCGGTATTCCAGTCAGTGACAATGCCGTTTAAAGTTTCACCGGAGATGGCGTCTGCGGAGGATTTGACTACCGATACCAGTCGGCGGCACATCTGGGTATCGTGATGCATTCGTCCGCTCAGGTACGAGACTACCCCGCCAATTACGATAAATACGCCGGAACGGGCGATCGCAGAAAGCATTTCGACCGTTGTGGGGGTGACGACGGTAAATGACATTGCGCAATAGACGACCGATAGACCAATGGCAAACAGAACACCGCGTCGTGGAAAATAATACGCGGTAATGATGATGGGGATGTAAAACAGGTGCGGAAGCACATACGTGATGCCAAACGTGAGCCCGTATACATTCAAGATAAGAATTGCAATTGAACTCACGATGATAAGTGCCGGAATCATGTACGGTTTTTTCAGAACATCGTCAAAGAATAAAAAATCCATGCCTGCAAATCCCGATTAATTAATGTCTGTCTCTTTTTATAAAGGCTTAAACATTGGCGTTAAAATGACAAAACAAACTGGCCAAATGGGTTAATGGAGCGAGTTCCCTTACATCATCAGACATTCCCGGATAACTGCAATGGTCATTCAGAAGATTCCGGAATACGTAATTAAATTGCAGGCATGATAAACCGAACCGTGCTCCCTTGCCCGGTTCGCCGGTCTCCCGGATGGTTATGCCGGTGAGCGAGAGAATCCCGTGCAAGGATTGTAAAGAGAATCCGGTACTCGTTATTTCCCTGGTAGATACGATTTAAACTATCCGTTTCCCCACACTCCATTTTTTTAAAATCCGGTGATGAACCCCGGCTATCTCTCTTTTTTCAGAGTTGAGACAAGGTCATCACTGTCACCCAATGGTTTTTTCAAAAGAGTCTTAAGTGATGCGAACCGCACTTCACGATCCTCATCATGCAGTCCCTCCATGAGAGCAGATTGTGCCGTTTTCCCGCCGATGGATCCAAGCAGTTCTGTGGATGCACGCCGCACCTCTGGATCCTTGTCGGTTAAACCACTCGTGAGAATTCCGACAGCAGCATTTCCGGATTTTCCCAGTTCGGTCCATTTTTTCTGGGCAAAAAGAAAGAGAATGCTCTGGTGCTCGTTTTCAGGATGCCAGTCTTTCGTTTCAAGGTTTGATGCAGCCATTGCTCTCACATCAGAATCAGAATCCTGAAGTAATGAAAAAATAATCTGGCTGTACACCTCCGGCTCCATACGCGATAATACCGTAAGTGCACCCATTTTCACTTCAGGATTCTTGTCTTTGAGCCCTTTTACAAGAGATCGTTCTGCTGTCACTCCGATTTTTACAAAGGTGCTGATCGCAATCTCACGGACATTCGTATCCGAATCTAAAAGAGCTGTCAGAAGGGCACTGACTGCCCTGTCGATCTTGATCTCTCCAAGAGACAGAACAGCAGTCGCCCTAACATCAGGCGAAATATCAGAAAGAGCAGAGGTCAGAGCCCGGATTGCAGTAACCGTATGGAATTTTCCCAGCGCTTCTGCTGCCCGTATCCTTACCTGTCTCTCTACATCGTCTATTAAGCAGGCACAGAGCGGCGCAATTGCTGTTTCGTTTGCAATCATTCCCAGTGATAGTGCAGCCCGCCACCGGAGCTCTGCATCATTGTCTTTTAATGCTTCGATCAGCGAATCGATCCCCCGGACATCAGTGAGAATACCAAGACCTTCTGCTGCTTTCCACCGGATTGCTTGTGGTTTATTTTTGTCTTTTAAGGATTGGATAAGCTGGAGTATTCCCTCTTCGGGAGATTTTTCCAATGTACAGACCGGGCTGCTGACAGGTTCATTCATTTTCGGTACCGTGGTGCCACAGGTTGGGGCTTCGACCGGTAAAGCGGCAGGAAGTGATCCCTTCAGCGATATCTGCGGACCTTTTGCTCTCTTTTTTTCCGGCTCTTCCTGCGGTTTGAGGAGTCCCAGTCGTTCAAGATCCTTCCACTGGTCTGTTGCAATAAGGTAGAGTTTGTGCTCGTTATCATTGGCAGGATGCCACCCGATCTTATCGAGACCCAAAGCCGCAGTCCGCCGGAGATTAGTGTCTGGATCATCCAGCATCTGTACAAGGATTACCGGCAGGTGTTTATCCCGCAACCGGATGAGTCGGGTAACCGCAATCAGGCGAACACGGATATTTTCATCAGCGAGGGCTGATATTGCAAGTTCTGTTGCCTCATCTCCTTCGAATTTTATGATCGCTTTTATCGCAGCAATGCGGACTTCCGTATCGGGATCTTTGAGGGCAGGGGCGATATGGGGGAGGACGGAGTTGCCACCAATCTGCCCAAGGGCACTAATTGCATTTATCCTGATGAGCGGGTCATCATCTTCGATATATGATATGAGATTTTTAACTGAATCCGGATGGCGGATCATTCCCATAGCCGATACAGCAGAAGGACCAAGGGCATCATAATACTCAATTGTCTCTTCCAGAAACGGGATCGCACGCGGATCTGCAAGTTCTCCCAGTGCAATGACAGCTTCCTCCTGACACCGGATATCGTGATCATTTAAGGAATGGATGAGCGGGTCAAATGCTGCAGGTTCTCCGGTCTTTCCGATGACCCAGAGCGCCCTTCGCCTCACATCTTTATCCGGGCTTGCCAGGGCTTTTATCATCTGGGGAAGGACGTCTTTTCCCAATTGGCGAAGGGTCTGTGTAACCTTATCCCGGATCCCGTAATACGGATCTTTGAGCTGTACGGCGAGCATGTCAGCAGCTGGTTCACCTATGGCTGCAAGATCCAGCCACCGTTCCTTTGCGATGAGGTACAGGATC
>Ga0194053_10001779_pt1 | contig 13536 bp, 14 predicted proteins | sample SepL228m_MetaG_FD_161684 | JGI IMG/M metagenome (GOLD analysis project Ga0194053, IMG submission 161684) | Anoxic zone freshwater microbial communities from boreal shield lake in IISD Experimental Lakes Area, Ontario, Canada - Sep2016-L227-8m | ecosystem: Environmental > Aquatic > Freshwater >... | reverse complement strand
TCTGAGGTGGACCCCGGAATTCGGACCAGTTGGTAAGCTATAAAAAGCGGTGGCGTTCGGGTGTGGAAAACCACAACCTGAAAGACCATCGAAAATGAAAGCCAAACGCAGAAGACACGACGCAGTATTCAAATCCCGAGTGGCGCTGGAAGCGCTGAAGGGAGTGAAAACGATCCAGCAGATCGCGACCGAGTATGAGGTGCACCCGGTCCAGGTCTCGGAATGGAAGAAAACCCTGCTTGAAAGGCTTCCCGAAGCCTTCGAGGGGAAAAAAGGAGGCCGGGGAGGAGGTGGGGATTTCGAGAGCGAGCGCAGCGAGCTGCATTCCAAGATCGGGGAACTGACGGTGAAATTGGATTTTGCGGCAAAAAAATCCAGACAGCTTGGCCTGTGAAAAGGGCCGGGCTGGTGGAAAAAAAGCATCCGCAGTTGAGTGTGAGAGCGCAGTGTAAAATCCTCGGGGTTGCACGCTCGGCGTTGAACTACAAGCCGGTGGAGGAGAGCGCGGAGGATACGCGGATCATGCGGATACTGGACGAGATCTACACGATGGATCCGAGCATCGGGAGCAGGCGCTTGACGACGTTGCTGGAGCGCGACCACGGGATCAAAGTCAATCGGAAGCGCCTCCAGAGGCTGCGGCGCAAAATGGGGATCGAGACAATCTGGTGTCGGCCCCGGCGCACGAGCATTCCAGACAACGGTCACCGGAAGTATCCGTATCTGCTGCGAGGTCGGATCGTGGAATACGCGGACGAGGTCTGGTGTGCGGACATCACGTATATCCCGATGCCGCACGGGCACGCCTACCTGTGCGCGGTGATGGATTGGCATTCCCGCAAAGTGCTGGGCTGGGCGGTGAGCAACACGATGGACGCCGCGCTGACGGAAAAGGCCGTGGCGGCCGCTGTGGCGCAATGCGGGAGCCTTGCGGAAATCTTCAACACCGACCAGGGAAGCCAGTTCACCTCGCCGGAATGGACGGGAAGGATCGAGGGGCTGGGCATCAAAGTGAGCATGGATGGGAAGGGCCGGTGGATGGACAATGTCTTCATCGAACGGCTCTGGAGGAGCTACAAATACGAGGATCTTTACCTGAAGGAATACGCCACGCTCGCGGAACTGGAAGCCGGTATCAGGCAGTGGATGGAACGATACAACACCTGGCGGCCTCATCAGGCTCTCGGAAACAAAACCCCGGCGCAGGTGTATGAGAGTGCCAGGAAGCCCGCCGTCGCCGAAATGGAAAAAGCCGCATGAAAACCATCGCCGGAAACCTCCTCCCCCTTCCGCCATCCGATTTTTTTGCTCTTCCGCTGCAGGCCCGCGCAGGCCTCTACGCTACGCTCCGAGGCCAGCCGGGCCTTGCGCTCCAGAGCAAAAAAATCGGGGAACCATTCCAATCGGAGGTTGATACCTCCACAACCAACACGTAGAGTCCAAATCACACCCGCATGCCATAGCCTATTTTAGCTCCTGCTGGTTCGAAAACGGGGTCCACCCCACTCCTCCCGCTTGGGGATGTTGGGCGCAATGCCATCCCGGTTGCTCTTGAGATGGAGCGCATAGGTCAGCAGCAGCCTGCCATCAGGGAGCTGGAGGGCTGCGAATACATATCCTCGTGGTGGTGCGCCCGGGCCATTTCTCTTCCAATCCTCCGACCATGCTGAATCTGCCACGAACCGGGAGGCGATGGCCTGGTTCTGTGGAAGGTTGAAATGGCTGACGACATTCACCTTCAGGCTGGGGACCACACTCACCAATTCCTCGACGGCCGCCCAATCCCTGACCTCCACCACAATCAGGATGTCGGGCTTGAGCTGAATCAATGCCTCCTGTGCGGCCTTCATGTGTCTGGCCTGTTGTTCGGGGGCGGCATTCTGCCGTTTGCCGGGGAACCATTCCAGATTCCAAGCCACCACGCGGATATTGTCGGCCTGCGCAAAGGCGAGGGTCAGGAAGAGGAGGACTGCCGTCAGGAATCTGGTCATGGCATGCACATGATGTTCATATCATTGTTGAAGAGTGATAAGCGCGCTCAGTCACATTGAAAGGGGGTATCATCGAGAATCAACAAGGTGTAATCGCTCGATTCTATTTCAGCAGCGTTCATGCTCTCAAGAATTTTGTCTGTGGGTATTAAATAGCCTTTGCCTCTGAAGAATTCCGCGTGAATGTCAGAAATGCAGATGCCGCTTGAACCATCATGGCCAGATCCATCGAAGTTGACGGCGAAAAGTTGTTTTCCGCCTCCTCGTGGTTTCGCGAAGATGTGAGAGTGCTGATCGGTAAGGGTGTTCGTATTCGCCGAGTCCTGTCTGTATGAATTCTTGGTTCCCGGAATCGGCCGATAAACTTCATATTCAAGAAGCAAGTTATCGGTGCTTTCGCAAAGCAGTCGTCTGTAGTAGAACTCTTTGAATGACACCATAGTGATTGACTCAGTTCCTTGGCCTTGACTTTATGACTGTGGACACGGTTTGGAAAGGCAAGAGTAGTCCTAACAATACGTAGTGTGTTCGACGTTCATTCAGCGCTGTTGGAGGGCTCGCGCCTCGCCTCCGCTACCCCCTTACCGTTAGCATTTTATTGTATTCTTTGAGAGGGTGGCAAATCGATGGGGACAATGCGCCCGAAGTAGAAAGTGCGTATTTCGTTGTGTTTGAATCGATGCAGCAGGATGAATTTTCACACGATGAATGACCTTGTGCAATGAAAATGGAATACGCCTGAAAGTGTCTGCTTCTTGGTCGGGAGTAAATGACTCGTTCTCGGCGGGCGAGCGCAGAAGTCGGTATTCTCGCTCAAAAGCATACTCTGAAGGTTTGTAGAAAAATAGGCTGTTGTGGGAAAACTCGGTCCGAGGTTCGTTAACTGGTTTATATGTGACGCCGTGTTGCATAATCGTCGTCGGCAAGTGCGCCTGTAACGCAGCGACGGTTGTCGAGACGACGACACTGTCGCTTGAGTCAGTATACGCATCCCACATGTTGAGTGTGTCGTGCGTGTTTCGGTGCCAGCAGGAAATAAAGACGACCTTGCGGTGAATGTCGTGGTAAGTCGATGTTGTTCCTTGGTCTTCTTGAAATCTGTAAAGTTGTCTGAATATCCGATCCGATTGGGATGGTCTGCTCTGATTGCCTTGGGTAAAACGTCCCTCAAATGGATCTTTAAATCTGTCCGGGCGCGAGAAGTAGAGAGTTGACGTCACCAGCAAATCCTCAAACTTTGAAAAATCCAGATAGCGCCACAAAGTTTCAGTATTGGCTGCATGCCTATACGGCCAATCTTCCGCAAAGATCGGCGCTATTGGTCCGACAATTCTTCCGGAATTTCGATGAATAATTGCACGACCGAATGGCAGGGGCGTGGCCATATTTCCCGCTAACGTAATGTAGCCATTTTATTCAATGTTCTTTAGTTCCTCAATTGAATTTGACTTATCTTGATTAAAGAGTTGATTGACAGAACTCGGTCGAGTGGTGCCGGTGTAGCGAGCCCAGAAACCGAGATGAGAACAAACAGGCCGGGCCGCATATTGAGAGGGTTGTTGTCAGGGGGATTCATGCGGTCCTTTCAGCATTTCGCTCAGTTGTGCAATACTAGCAGCACTGAACTCATAGTTTTTCGATTTTCTGGCATCGATCGCCGAGTTTGTCATTGTTCCCCCAACTGCTTTGCTGTCCAGTCGAGTGCCGCTTTCAAATCAGATCGCCCGGTTCGTTCAACCTCCGCCCGCAATGCGCACATGGCATTACGAGCCTCTCGTTTGCCCTTTTCTGTCTCTCCCAATAGAATTAAGGCCAAACCACGATATGCTTTCACTGAAGCTAAGTCACCAGCAATGTCATTTTGGCCCTCAACATTGACCAGTCGCTCACGAATCTCGATAGCACGGTCGAGCAAAATCACCGATGCTTTGTTATCACCACTGTCACTAACTGTGTCGGCTTTCTGTTGATAAAGAAGCGCTAAGTTGTTGGCCAAGTCGCCGCGGCCTTCTACATTTACCAAAGATTCCAACATTGCGATTGCGATGTCATATAATGCAATAGCTGCCGGATAGTCGCCTAAGCTTCCAACTACGCCTGCTTTGCTCTTGTATAGACCTGCCAGGTCATTAACCCCTTCCTTACGGCCTTCAATATTGACCAGTCGCTCAATAATTGCAATGGCACGATCATAAAGAACAAGGGCTGCCTGTTCGTCTCCCAAGCCGATAAGCGCATCGGTTTTGTTGCTATAAAGTTCTGCCAGGTTTACAGACAAATCGCGACGGCCTTCAATATTGACCAGGCGTTCAAGAATTTCAATAGCGCTGTCAAACAAAACTACCGCCGCTTGGTTGTCGCCCATATCCATAACCGCAATAGCCTTATTTTGATAAAGAACTGCCAAATCGTCGACTAATTCACTTCTGCCTTCAACATTAATTAATTGCTCGCGAATCGCGATGGCACGATTATTTAAAACTATCGCCGATTGATAGTCGCCCATATTTCTAACTGCTATGGCTTTGGTTTGATAAATGCCAGACAGAGCGAGCGCTAGTTCTCTGCGCCCTTCGATATTGACCAGCCGTTCGCGAATCTCAATGGCGCGATCACACAAAATCACCGCGGTTTGATCATCTCCTGAACGCATAAGCGCGTTTGACTTATTTTGATATAGACTCGCAAGACTGTCGGCCAGATCGTTCCGGCCCTCGACATGGACCAAGCGCTCGCGAATCGCGATGGCACGGTCAATTAAAATCATTACAGTTTCGTTATCTCCTAATCGCACAAGTGCGACGGCCTTGCTTTGATATAGATCCGCCAAATTATTGGCTAGGTCACTCTGGCCTTCGACGTTGACCAGTCGCTCACGAATCTCAATGGCATTGTCAAACAACACCACGGCCGTTCGATTGTCGCCTAACTCTCCAACGACATTCCCCTTGTTTAAGTATAGACTTGCCAACGAGTTGGATAGCGCGTTTCGACCTTCAATATTGACCAATCGATCAAGAATCTCGATGGCACGGTCGTAAAGCTTCAATGTGCCTGATAAATCTGCTGCTGTTCTATGGACCAGTGCGGCATCGGAACATAAATCTACAAGATCAGTTTCCAAATCGCTTCGGCCACCAGAGATAATCCGTTCGTATATCTGCCGTGCTTCGTCATAGGCCGCTATGTCTGCAACCAACTGTCCACGCCTTGAACTCGCGAGTAAAGCAACTCTCTCCAAAGCTTCGGATGGGTTGCGACCTTCCTCGGTCAACGCCCGCTCTAGCCAAACCTGAGGGGCTGTCCATGACTCTCCATATCGCCCCCGGCGTTCCCCCGCTCCCACCTGCGGAGGAGTTCGTTTCTCAATTATATCCAAGGTGCGCAGATACTCTGTGCCGACCTTGGCCAAATACAAACTTGGCAACCAATTCACCAAGACATCCAATTTTTGATAGCGCCTTGCTGGGTCTTGATGAAAGCAGTTCTTTAATACTTCTGCCAATTCTACGGGCATTGCCGGAATGTTCTCTTCTTCACCGTTGTGCTCGAGATAGGCATCCAGTGCCTCCGCCGCCACTCGTCCTGATTGCCAGGTTACGCCACCCTGAAACATCTCCAGCACGCTTAGCCCCCATGACCAGACGTCGGTGCGGCGATCAAGCTTCCCGCCTGAGACTTGTTCCGGGGAGCAATACGCGGGAGTGTAGCCGCCGCTGCTCACGAGGATGCTCCGGCCAAGTTCAGGCTCATACCGCTCTCCCGTAGCTGCCCGCGCCCGCGCCAGCCCGAAGTCTGACACCATTGCCTTTAGCCCTTGGACGGCGACTTGTGCGTCATTCCCCATCATTACGTTGGCTGGCTTCACGTCCTGGTGCACCAGCCCCAATTCATGGATGCAATGCAGGCCCCACGCGAATTGGATGGCGGTGTCCAGGATGCGTTCCAGCGCTTTCTCTTTTCCGCCATCATACAGCTTTCCTGAGTCGATCCAGTCCTTGAGGCATCCCCCTTCCACGAATTCGGCAAAGATGAGGACTTCATCACCGACCGTGCGGAAGAACCGACACGGCACGAGGTTTGGATGTTCCGGCAGATCAATCCACGTTTGCAGTTCGGCCAGAAAGTTGCGCCGATCCGCATCGCCCAGCCCCTTGGCACGCTTAACGGCAAACTGCATGCCGGTTGTCTTGCTTTTGAGCAAATACACCTTTCCCATTCCACCCTCGCCGAGAACTCGTTCGACCACGAAGTCATCAAGAATCGTTTGACCGATGGACCATTCGCCAGTTGTGTTGCCATTATCTTTTTGCTGCTCTTTTATTGCTGGAGGCGTAGCGCTAATCTGATCGACTTTCTGGTGATCCTTCCAACATATATCCAAAAAAGCCTCTTGTGAGAGATTGCAATCAAAATAACCGCAGTTATATGATGTTTTTGTATATTTAACTACATGCAGAACGCTTTTATTATCTATAGATCTCATAAGAACATAGATGTCACGCGCATTGGTAGCCGTATTATGCAACACCACAAGAAAACAAGGGGCATTAACAATGTCTTCGTTATTGGCTTTTTTTAGAAGCCATGGATTTGGAAAAGCCAGTAAATAGTATTGGTGGACGTCGCCTATTTTTCCTTTTTTCCTTTTAAATGAAAAATGATCATTCGCCAGTCTTTTGTGAAATAAAAGACCGCATTTAACTGCGAGAAATACCGGCATTCCAAACTTATTGTTCCACCGATAAAGAAACTCTTCCCATGAATTAATAATGAGCTCAGGCAGATAGATAAATGCAAACTCAAACCCAATCTTTGCGATTTCCTCGTCATTTGTGATTGAGCCAGGTCCGCACATTAAGTATCGGACTACAAAGTCCACCCGCACTTTTTTTGCATCTTCCTTTTGACCTGCCGTATCAAGATCAGTTGCTTTTTTGTCGATAAAATTAAATTCATCTTCAAAAACACTAAATTCCGGTCCTTTTTCGCTTTCGATTATTGTTGATAGCAGTGAAAAGCCACATGGAGCTTTCGCTGAGTTTCTTTTGTTGTATGGTGAGATGTAAAGAGTTGTAAGCGCTTGGCCATTGGGATGTGATATTGCATAAATATCAATTGGCTTTGTGTTAACATCCGAATATGTTGACCCGCTCCTTTCATAAACAACTTTAGCGCCGTCACTGTATCGAAGTCGCGCAAGATAACTTGTGCTGCCGATCGGCGTGTTGGTGGGAATGGGGTTGCTTGCATCCCAACCAAACTCGCCGTTCCCTCCGGGAATCTCATCCGTATCGCATCCGTCTTCACACCCTGCATTCATCATTTCATAAAGTGCCTGCTGCTCTTGAAATATAGGATTCTGCTTGAGTTGATCTAACAACGATTCTGGTTTTTTTGGTTTTAGAAAGTCGAAAAGGCCCATAAAATATTTCTTTAATTATCTTTGCAGCGGTGCCATTTGTAATTGAAAGGAGAATACTACGTTTGGAGTGTAAATCGTCAACAAGCCCTGCGTCAGTCTACTCCCGGTATCCATACACTTTTTTCATGCTCCAAGGGGCGTCTTGAATTCCCTTTCCGTCGGTTACACTGATGGCGATAGATCCTGTCGAAAGCGAGGGAATTGACACCGGTTCTGCGAAATCCCGCGACCATCGGATGGTTCCGTCTTTTTCCTTCGCGGATATATTCACGACGATCCGGCTGACCACCCACGAGCTGCCATTGTAAAGCTTCCCAGAGAAGAGGCTGCCGTAAGAAAGTCCGGCGTTCCCTGTGATTTTGGCCGCCTCCTCGGGGGGCAATTCCTCCTCTTTGCTGGCTTTGGCAACGTCGTTGCCGCGGCCCAAGGGTATCCACCCGCTGCCGGTTAGAACCTCTGCATGGCCACTGAAGCGATCAATCCGCACCGGACAACTGGAACCGCCACTCCTGAGATAAGAATTCCGATACTGCGTCGGCCATACAAAACACGCGAAACCGGCAGTGAGGGCACATGCGGCGGCTATCAAGATGGGCGTTTTGATGTTCATTCTGAGTGATCCATACGGTTGAGCCTGAAAACCGTCAACCAGTCGCCCGGAAAACGACGGTTCCCTCTTTCAGACTTGCCACAACAGGCCCCGATTTTATGCTGCCGGCGAGGATGGCCTCGGCGAGGGGCTTGGATATCAGGCGTTCGATGGTGCGTTCGAGTTCCCTGGCTCCGTATTCCGGGCTGCATCCTTCCTTCACGATTAAATCAACCAGCTCGGGGGACAGGGAAACCACGATTTGGCGGTCGGCGAGGCGAGCGTTCAGGGCGGCGAGGCATTTCCCCACGATTTCGCGGATGTTGGCCGGCGCGAGTTGGTGGAATTGGACGATGGAGGACAGGCGGTTGACCAGCTCCGGGCGCAGGTGTTTTTTGATGGCCGACTTGATGCGTTCGTCCATCCTTGCCTGAATCTCGGCGGCGTCCTCCGGCTTTGCGCCGAAGCCCATTTCTTTCTTTGCCGAGAGTTCGCCCGAGCCGAGGTTGCTGGTCAGGATGATGACGGCGTTGCGGAAGCTGCATTTCCGGCCGTTCGCATCGGTGAGGGTGCCTTCGTCGAAGATTTGAAGAAAGATGTCGAGCACGCGGGGGTGGGCTTTCTCGATTTCGTCAAAAAGCACCAAACTGTATGGCCGGGTGCGGACTTTGCCGGTGAGTTGGCCTTCCTCGTCGCAACCTTTGTATCCGGGCGGGGCACCGATGAGCTTGCTGACGCTGTGCTCCTCCATGAATTCTGACATGTCGAACCGGATGAGGCTTGATTCGTTGTGGAAGAGAAATTCTGCGAGTGCCTTGGCGAGTTCGGTTTTCCCGGTGCCCGATGGGCCGACGAAGAGGAACGATCCAACAGGTCGGTTGGGATTGCCCAGCCCCGTCCGTGCCAGGCGCACGGCCTCTGAAACCGTCTTGATGGCTGCATCCTGCCCTTTGACCCGTTTGCCAAGCGCATCCTCCATTGAGTGCAGCCGCTGGCCCTCGTCCTCGGTCAATGTGCCGACGGGGATCTTGCACCGACTGGCCACCACCGCCGCAATCTGTTCCCTGTCCACCCCAGAGTGTCCAGGTTGGCCGGAAAACGTCAAAAACCTCGCCTGGGCGCAGGCGGTATCGAGGAGGTCAATCGCTTTGTCGGGCAGGCGGAAGTCGGGTAGATATCGAACCGACCACTCAACGGCAGCGGAAATCGCTCCGTCCGTGATTTTGATTCCGTGATGCTCTTCCATCCGGGTGCGGATGCCTCGCAGGATTTCCAGTGCCTCCTCTGGGGTCGGTTCCTCGACATCCACCTTCTGAAACCGGCGTTCAAGCGCGGCGTCCTTTTCGATGTGGAGCCGGTATTCCGCGACGGTCGTCGCTCCGATAACACGGATCTCCCCACGGGCGAGTGCGGGTTTCAGGATGTTCGCCGCATCCATCGAGCCCCCGGCCTTCCCAGCACCCATCAGCGTGTGGATCTCGTCCAGAAAGAGGACGATGTTGGAATCCGCCGAGGCTTCCTTGATGACCGCCTGCATGCGTTCCTCGAACTCCCCACGATATTTTGTTCCGGCGACCAGCAGCGACATCGAGAGTTCGATTATCCGGGTGGCTTTGAGTTCCTCCGGGACTTTTCCTTGGGCGATCCGCTGGGCCAGGCCCTCGACAATGCCGGTCTTCCCAACACCCGCCTCACCGACAAGAATGACGTTGTTCTTCCGGCTTTGGAGAAGTGTCTGGGCGATGCGGAGCATTTCCGGCTTTCGTCCGATCACCGGAGCGAGCTTCCCATTCTTGGCAAGCCGGCTCAGGTCACGGCCAAAATGTGCAAGGGCTGACGGCTTTTTCGGTTTGGCCACTGGCTTGGCTTCACCTGCAGACATCCCAACCGGGTCAAGAACCCTGTTCGCATCAGCCCCATCCGCTCCATCCACTAAGACGCAGCGTTCAAGAGCAAGCTCCATCGCTTTTCTATCCCCGCCAATGAACGCCAGACACTCATCAAAAACTGGGTCGGGATTCTGCAAAAGGCTGAACAACACATGAACCGGCTTTATGGAGCCGCCCGCGAATTCCTCTGCGAGGTGCTTCCCGGCAGTGAACGCAGCTCGTAAATCTGGATGACGGTGAAGAGGACGAGGAGTGGGTTCGCCTTCTTTGCCAAGGTGACCGCGCAATACTCGGCGGAGTTTGGAAGGTTTGGCATTTCCAGCAGCAAGCGCTTTCAGCACGGCTTGGAAATCTTGAGCAATTTGTGATTCCTGATTCTGAATCTCTGGCTTCGCATCCTGAAGAAACTTCGCGTATTCAAGATCGCAGCACTTGCAGCAACCAATCCAGAAATGGTTCGGTTGAATCGATTCAACCCCTGCCGCCGATGCTTCAATTTCGGCGATGGACCAGGCAATATTGAGGGCGGCGTTGATCACGGTATTCTCCCCTTCAGTGCCTGAGCTTCGCCGTTTTGAACGTAAACAGATGCGATAATTCCCTCAGTGATCTCCAATGCAACTCGGAGATCGTCACCAGACGGGTTGAAGTTGCGATGGATGGCCGCATGCCCGAGTTCGAGTGTAGCCTCAAGCGTCTGACGTTGATTAGTGCCGACATGTCCTGCACTCTGAAATTTGTCCAAATTCCTCTTGAATGACCCTTGGTCGGCAACCTTGTCAATCATGGTCTGTTCAAGAAGGGCACGAATACCCATGGCAGCGAGCGCATAGCAACCAGTAGTCGAGGCGTCATATATCTGTCTAAGCAGTCGTGCGACAAAATGATCGCCATTGGCAAAGACTCCGTTCGCCAGCCAATCCGGAATCTTTCGATTAACTATTGGCGGGTAATACGTAAGCGTTGGAATCAAACGGCCAGCAAAATCCGTATTTTCACTAAACCAAGATGTAAAAAGAATCCGTTTCGTATCGCAACCACAACATTGAAGCAACTCATACACGTATTTACCATAGATTGTTATCTCTCCAACCATAGCGGATTCCTCCAAGACTTCTGACCAATCATCAGAATGTGAAAAAACAATATGATGATTTGTTTCTTTGAGGCACTCGTTACAGTGCGCCTTTTTTATATCGACTTGGATTGCCATGCTTTTACATTATCAAGTAGGCATTTGAGTTGTCATTGCCCTGCGTTTATCACATTTCAGGTAATCATTCCAACTGTTATCGAGGAAAGATTTAATGGAAGGGTCATAATCAAATGAAGCAATGCCACTCGAAGTTCTAGAATCTTCAACTTCACGAAGTGCGTTTTTATTGTTTAAAGACTTTTTCAATACATACATTATCTTCCTATCGTTGTTATGATTGTGGAAGAGAACAAAAAAACATGCGCTTTGCGAAGTCAGTTCTCCGCTTATGGTTTTGAATTGCCATGGATCAGGAAACCTAACTAAATAATAATTGTGTGTGTCGTTCATTTTTCCGTCAACCGCGTCAAACGCGTTCAATTGTTCGGCTGTCAGTTTCTTATTTGTAGCTGGAAGGCTTTTTACAGCTAAACAAACTGAAAATGGAAATGGGCATTTCCAGTAGTATAAAAACTCGTCCCAATGATCTATAATTAAGTCAGGCAAACAAACAAACGCTAAGTAGAATCCAATTTCAACCAAATCTTTTTCAGTTGCACGCTCCCCCGGACCTTTTGCGAGATATTCTTTGCAAAAGCTTATAACTTCTTTTTTTACATCATCGGTTCTGCCAACGGTTTTAAGGTTAGACGCCTTTGCAACAGCGTCTTCGAATGTGAGCTCAAACATTTTGAATATATAAAACGGATCATGTTTGAGTTTTCTCTGCAACTCGTACTGTTTAGTGTCCTTTTTTTTAAATAAATTAAATAGGTTCATGTTATTTAGAATAGTTTGCTGAATATGCTTGTCGATTGTCTGTAACCTTTGAGAAGGGATGCTTCCAATGCTTTATATGATGCTGGTCTTTTGTGTAAATCAGGGTGTATCATTGAAAGTATCGCTTGATGCATTTTGGGATGTAATCCACTCGCCTTTAATTGCTCTTTTGCGCGGTTATAGTACATCTCTTTTTTAATCTGATATATTTGGTAACTTTTATCGCAATATGTTTCGAGGGGCATTTTTCCTGTCAGCATTTCGATTAACATCATACCCAGGGAATATATGTCGGATGCAATAGATGATGCCGCCCCCTCAAAACGCTCAGGTGCCATATAAAGTGTCGTTCCCATACCATTAAGTGTGTCAAACGCTGTCGCTATCGCGGCCGTTGAATTGTTAGCTTGTATAAGTTTTTCTTGTTTGATTGATGCAATCCCCCAATCGGAGACCCTATATTCATACGGGCGCATTTTTTCTTCATTGGGTTTGTCTGCTGGAGTGCTAAGTCTTTTATCAAATAAGATATTCTCTGGTTTTATGTCCAGATGAACAACTCCATCTTTATTAAATGCATACTCTAGTCCTAATAGGGCACTCTCGGCTACTATCATCGCCTCTTTTAATGAGAAAATTTCTGTCCTTTTCATTAAATCTCGCAACGAGCCTTCATGGCGTCTCATAACCGCTATCCATCCGCACTCAGGAGAATCGATGATGTCGATTAAAGGAGCGATGCATCTATGCGAAAAGCCGGCCCACACTGTCAACTCGCGCTTAAATAAATCAACTGCATTTTCTGATGACATTGATGTGAGGGGAGCTTTTAAAACAATATTTCCGCCCAAATCATTGGCTTTAAAACTATAGGCGCTCGTTTTTCTCAGTATTATGACTCGGCCCATTCCCCCTTTTAACACCTTCAAAACCACATACGAAGAGTCGCCGATGTCTACGGCATCTTTTGGTTCCAAATCGGACAATGATTTCTTTTTGTAAGCAATTTGTCTCATTGTTTTACAGTTATAGTGATGGAGCCTGTTAATCCTACGCGTGCCCTATTTTAAAGAGTTTAGGAGAGCTGCGGCATCAGGATATCTATCCTTGTGATTTTTTTTGACTGAGCCATCTATTGTCTTGGCGAGATTTCTTGGAATAGATGAAATCCGTTTCAAAACTGGAACCACATCATCATTCAAAATGACATCCATCGGGTCCCGTTTGTCAGGGAAGTCGAATGGGAACGCGCCAGTAAGCAAATAATACATCGTTGCCCCCATGCTGAACACGTCGCTGACGGGTTTGACGTATTTGAAATTGATGATCTGTTCCGGCGGCATGAAGACCGGGGTGCCTGCCGTGCTGCCAGTCATGCTCATCCCGCTGAGACCGGCCATCTGGAAGCTCTTTGACATTCCAAAGTCGGAGACGTGGGCAGCGCCTTTGTGGATGAGGATGTTCCCCGGCTTCAGGTCACGGTGGACAAATCCTTTGCTGTGCGCATGGGCGAGACCTTCGAGGGCTTTCAGCGCATGGGGCATCAACTGCTCGGGCGGGTGCATGACGGCAGAATTATAAAGAACAGATACAAGGGAGATTTTTCTTGAAAATGTCTATGCGCGAGACATATTCGGCTTGTGCATGAAAAAATCGCGCAGCAACGC
>Ga0194053_10001778_pt1 | contig 13544 bp, 9 predicted proteins | sample SepL228m_MetaG_FD_161684 | JGI IMG/M metagenome (GOLD analysis project Ga0194053, IMG submission 161684) | Anoxic zone freshwater microbial communities from boreal shield lake in IISD Experimental Lakes Area, Ontario, Canada - Sep2016-L227-8m | ecosystem: Environmental > Aquatic > Freshwater >... | reverse complement strand
GTATTTTAGTCTCCGCCAGAACCGATGGCACCGCCAAACTGTGGAACTTGGACGTCCTGGAATCTCGCCGCGAGGGCTGGAGCGTCCCCACGAACGCCTCGCCCCTCGCGCCGCTGCCCGATGGCAGTGCAATGGTCACCCTGGACGGCGTCAACCACCAGACCCAGTTGAGGAATTTGACGAATGGCGCCCCGCTGGGAGCATGGCCGTGGGACGATTTCGCGCGCCGTGGCTGTCAGGATGCGCAGTTCTTTATCGAAGGGGAAACCGTGACCGGGCGCGCCACTAACGGGCTGCTCCATTTTTGGAACTTGCGCACCGGGCAATACCAACGTTCGCTCAATTGCGGCAGCCTGGAGTTCGTTCCGTGGCGCCTTTCGCCCGACCGCCGCTGGTTGGTGGCAATGGCCGGCAACCTTTGGGTCATCGACCTGCAAGGCGAACGCGCGCCGTTACCGCTGCCCGATTCTTTCCCTGTCTCCGCCACGTTCTCGCGCGACAGCCGCTGGCTTGCCTATGGCGGACCCGCCCCCGACTACACCGTCACGATCTGGAACCTGGCCGGCGCCAAACCGCGCGCCCGGCTAACGGGCCACCGCTGGTTCGTGCGCGCCGCGCGCTTCTCCCCCGATTCGCGCCTGGTGGCCACCGGCGCCATGGACGGCGAAGTGCGCCTCTGGACCGCGCCCGACGGTCAACTGCTTCATCCGCCGCTTAAGGGACACCAATCCCGCCTGAACTACCTCCGGTTCTCCGCCGACAACCGCACCCTCCTCACCGCCGGCGAAGACCGGACCATCCGCTGGTGGAACGTGGCTACCGGCCGGGAAATGCTCTGCCAGGCGGAGGCCCGGATTCCCTCCGCCTACTCCGAAATCTACCACGGCCACCAATCGGTCGAAACTGACTGGAACCCCACCCGCAACCTCGTGACCTGGCTGGAAGGTGCCCGGCAAGTCCATGCCGTAGCCGTGCCGACCCTGGCGGAGATCGACGCGATGGAGCGCCAGAACCCGCTGCTGCCCAACCAGGCCATCCCCCCGTAGCGGCGTCCAGCCGGCCTCCGACACTATTCTTCTGGAAACCCCGGCCGCTCCGGCGAGCCGCCGCCCCCCACCACGGCGCCTCCAAATCGCCACATCCCTTTTCGGATTTCGGCCTTCCCTTCTCCCGGTATCAGGGCTGATGGATCATGAGCCATCGATTGGCTTGGTGGTCGGCTTGCCAGGTCGGATAAGTGCGCTCACGCGCACTGGGCTGCTTCTGGGCCCAAGCCACAAACAAGCTGATGCTCACCCGGTGAAAGAACCCCAAGATTTCCACAGCGTTAGGGTCGTGGATGCGCAAGGGGTCATCCAAGGCCCAACAGTCCAGCCGCTGATGAGTTCCATTCTCGATGCCCCAGTATTGGCGGTTGTTGTCCAGGAAAGCTTCGGTCCCCATTTGAGCGGGCGTGCGGCTGGTCGCCAGCCAATCCATTTCCGGCTTGGGTTGCGTATCTATTTCCTTTGGGTGGGCGTCGCGTAAGAGCAACCGATTGAACCGGGCCAGCTTGCTGCCCTTGGGAGCAGGATTCTGCTCTCGGAATGCTTTGGTTTGCTTCGACAATATCTGGTCAGGAAAACGGACTGGATTATACAAGCAAGGCCCTTTGGCGACCTTGTTGAAGGCGCGGACCAAAGCCGCGGGCACAGCAGGGTCCAACTGGGCTCCCTCAGGGGGAGAGAGTTGCTGGCGAATCTTGGTTGGCAGAGCCGCTCGCAGGGACTTGGCCAGCTCATGGCTCGGGCAAGCTAGCTTAGCGGCCAAGGCGGTGGGGTTGTTGAGGTTCTGGGCCACAAAGGCCGAGCCTGGGCAACTGCGCGTCCGCTGCAGTATGCCTGAGAGCTTGGCGCAGGCGATAATGCTATAGATGGTGGCCAACCGGTGCCGCTTGCCTTGCCCTTTGCGGGTGTCGGTCAAGCCTCTAAACAGATCCAACAGACTGGGCAAATTCTCGCAGGAAATCCCGCAGCATGGCTTTTCATAGGCTTGCCAGGATTGGGATAACACCTCGGCGGACAAAAGCGCCGCAGCGTCCGCAACCAGCGACTTGACTCAGAGTTGCTTGGGCCGATCGTGGCGGGTATAGAAATCCTCAGCCACGCGCCCGAACCCATCGGTCGACCCCAGCAGCTTCCAGCCCACGGCTTTGTAAGCGGTGACGCGAAAGAGTTGACTGTCCACGAAGTGAAAAGACGCGGCCGACCATCCCAGCAGAGCCACCCATTGGCCTTGATAGGTCAGGACGTATCGCAGTTGCTCACCCACCAGATTGGCGTTCTTGAGATAGTGGTGTTCGCAGACCAAACTGTTCCAATGCTCGATCTGCTCCGGAGCGACAACCCAATGCGCCTCCAACGCATCTAAAATGGCCGGTAATTCGTGTTTCGGCAGTAAAAATGTGATTGCCATGCCCCGATTAAAAAGGAAATCGAAGCGTTTGTTCATTGTTTTACAGCTCTTCTTGAATGCCATCAGCCGTTTCCTTCATGTCTTGAAACCACCCTGGGGCGCCGATGAGCAATTATACCATCTTCTTTTCGAGTGACCTGAAAACCTGGAAGCCCTTGACGAAAGTGACACCCACGAATGGCAGCGTGACTGTAATTGACCCGACCACGGGGCTAAAACAGCGTTTCTACCTGGCGGTGCTAGCGCCGTAGGCCGGGCTCGCGATTGCTGCCGGGTCGCACGCGGTCCCCTTCTCTGCTCGGGCGGGGGAGGGGTCCTGGTCTTGAAAGGCAACGCTGGTGAGCATTTCGTCGTCGCCGAATTGCCAAAGTACAACGTGGTCGCCGCGCTCGCACCAAAGAATGCGTCGGGCCCTGCTGCACACGGTCTGCTCCATATTTGAGCCTCTATCCTTCCCTGAAATCGGTCCTGGTCCCCTTTTCCCAAGGAGATCCTAACGCGAGGCATTTGGCCTCAGGGCCACCATCATTTCCGGCAGGTGCGGCACACTCGGCCAGAAAGACATTTCGCGCAAGATTTCGGTTCCCTCCCCGTAAGGACCAGTGAACGTCAAAACTAACACGTATGAAAACACAAAACAATAAGGCTGTAGTGAGAACTGATAATGCGAACCACGGCACTGCTGCGATGGCCGGGAACAAGCCTAAACAAACCACTAGGCCAGGCGTCTCGTCAGGAAACAACGGATATTGTGACTCGATTGCCTGGCCGGCCTGTCCCGGTATTTTGGGCTGAAGAAAATCCTGTAACCCCGGTCAACGTTCGCGTAGCATGGGATGAAGGCATGAAAATCATGAATTGCCCACAAACGACTCGCTGGAGCGCCAGCTTGACCACCGCGCTGGTGATCCTCCTCCCAGCCTGCGCCGCCAACCTCAGTTGGAATGCCGCCGTCAGCGGCGACTGGAACACCGCCGCCAACTGGTCCCCCGCCCAAGTGCCCACCAGCAGTGACACCGTGTTCATCGCCAATAACCCTCACCAAGCATACGATTCATTCCAGTATAAACCACAGTATAAACCACAGTATAAATGCTAGAAGCTAGAAAGAAGATCATGAATACCAGATCAGATACCAGTCGCAATCCGCAATCCATCTGCAGGAATCCACTCGCCAGCGCCTTGCGCGCGTGGGGGTGGGGTTTCCTGTTTTCAGTCGTCGCTCTCGGCGGCTTCGTTGCCATCGGAGGGGAGGAGGACAATCTAAAAACCGGCCCCAGCCTCCTGGCTCCGCAGCCGGATAACTTGCAGGCATGGACGGCTGCTCGAGACGCCCGGATCGCCGAGAAACAACAGTTTCTCGCGAAAACTCCTGCCGCTCCAGTCGGAGGTGCGCCAAGATCCGAGGTGACATCAGAGACGGCACTTGTGCCTTTGGGCGCGACGCCGAAATATTTGTCCAGCACCGGCGTCGAGAACTTTGAAGCTGCGTGGCCCGATTCCTACTGGACAGTCACCGGCTGGCCGACTTGGAATGACGTGAATTGCATCACCCCTTATGAAGGCTCCTGGTCCGCCTACTGCGCCGGCTCATCCAGCAGTTGCGCGGGATATTACAACAACATGGATGCCGTGATGTACACGGAGTGCAACTACTATGGTTACTCTAGCGCTGGCAACAACAGATTGTATTACAAGATCAACATACCATCGATTGAATCCTGTTGCGATTACTTAGAGATCAAATGCGAAGGCTACACGAGCCAGCCCCCGTCTGGCGGAGGCACCCCAACTGCCACGTACACAGCTCGGTGGACTAGTGCAACCAGTGGATGGTCGTCATGGTACACGCACCTTCCTAGCACATTTGACTCATGCGGTTACGTCCGAGTCAGCTTCCGATTTCATTCCGACATCAGCAATACCGGTCAAGGTGCTTATCTGGATTATATCGAGTTCAACAACCGAACCGACACCGCGTTATATCCCATTTATGGGGGATTCCATCCATGCAGCTATTTGATCTCGCCGACGAGCGGCAGCATCGCGGCATGCGGTGGCAGCACGAGCGTGAGTGTCAGCGCCGACAGCGGGTGTAGTTGGACTGCGAGCAATCCTTGCAGCGATTGGCTGACGATGTCGCCCTCCAGCGGCAGCGGCAGCGGCACGGTGACCCTTTCAGCCAGCGCCAACAACAGTGGCACCAGCCGCAGTTGCACGCTGACCATTGCCGGGACGAGCTACACGGTGACACAGCCGTCCGCCTCGATTTCCTTGTATAACGCGTGGTGGAGCAATACAACGGATGTGGACGGGGACGGTTGCGTGGAAGGGGTCGCGCAGTTGCACTGGGACGCAGACTACAGTTGTTCCGAGAGCGTAAGCGTGTTTGTCAAAATCTATTACAAAAGGAACACTGATAGCACCTGGATTCTGCGCACCACCAGCACTTGCTTCACGATTACCGGCGCGACCGGGGTTACTCATCATTTTAGTTATGACATGTTGGACGGAACGTGGGACTATCGTGTTGATTTGCTCTATTGCGGAGAAACCACTGTGCAGGACACCTTTTACTTGCTTGATCATTGCGAGGAGACTTGCGGCTACTCGATATGGCCGACCAGTTGGAGCCCGTCGGTCAGCAGCGGCAGCCAGGTGGTGACGGTGACAGCAACAACGAATTGCAGTTGGAGCGTGAGCAATCCGTGTACTTCGTGGCTGACGGTATCGCCCGCGAGCGGCACCGGAAGTGGTTCGGTGACCGTTACGGCCCAAGCCAATAGCAGTTGCAGCTCGCGGTCATGCAGCGTGGCGATTGCTGGGAAAACCTTCACCGTCAACCAGGCGGCGGGTAGCGGCACGTTCACGATCAGCCCGACCACTTGGAGCCCGTCGGCCAGCACCGGCAGCCAGGTGGTGACGGTGACAGCGGCGGCGGGTTGCAGTTGGAGCGTGAGCAATCCGTGTACTTCGTGGCTGACGGTATCGCCCGCGAGCGGCGATGGAAGTGCCTCGGTGACGGTTACGCCCCAAGCCAATACCAGTTGCAGCACGCGGACATGCAGCGTGACGATTGCCGGGAATACCTTCACCGTGAATCAGGCGGCGGGTAGCGGCACGTTTACAATCAGCCCGACCACTTGGAGCCCGTCGGCTAGCAGCGGCAGCCAGGTGGCGACGGTGACAGCATCGGCGGGTTGCAGTTGGAGCGTGAGCAATCCGTGTACTTCGTGGCTAACGGTATTGCCCATGAGCGGCACCGGAAGTGGTTCGGTGACGATTACGGCCCAAGCGAATACCAGTTGCAGCACGCGGACATGCAGTATGACGATTGCCGGGAATACCTTCACCGTGAATCAGGCGGCGGGTAGCGGCACGTTCACGATCAGCCCGACCGGTTGGAACGCCCCGGGGGGCGGCGGTAGCCAGGTGGTGACGGTGACGGCGGCGGCGGGTTGCAGTTGGAGCGTGAGCAATCCGTGTACTTCGTGGCTGACGGTATCGCCCGGGAGCGGCACCGGAAGTGGTTCGGTGACCGTGACCGCGGCGGCGAACAACACTGCCAGCACCCGCTCCTGCACGGTAACCATTGCCGGACAGGTCTTTTCGGTCACGCAACCTACAAATCCTGTAGTGGGACCATGCTTCGTTACACGACAGCTACCGGCGGGTTACACGCCCGGTGTCAGCTTGACGCTGACAGAGGCCGCAGTTCCATCACAGAACACCAGCGTTTATGCGGTAGAGGATCTGCCGCCAGCGGGATGGGGCGTGGGCACGATTAGTGATGGAGGCACAGTGGATGTCAATGGTAAAGTGAAGTGGGGGCCATTCTTCGACAACGCGGCCCGTTCGCTCACCTGCCAACTCACGCCTCCTATCGGGCAAACGAACCGTGCCTTCTTCAGTGGCACTGGCTCGGCTGACGGGGTCAACTGCTCCATTGGCGGCAGTAATTACCTTGACGCAATCGTTGTTGTGGCTCATCCGGCGGACGGGCCTTGTGCCGGTGATATGTATATGCGCATTGGGGAAGTAACAGCCTACGGAGCGGCCTGGAAGAACGGGACAACCTGGGCTTGTCAGCCGAATCCCATCCCGATCAGCTACGTGACCCGCTGCGGCTACCTGTGGAAGAACGGGGAGCATTATTGCAGCGATCCCTTGCAGGCTGCGCCGTTGTGCTGGTACAACTGTGCCAAAGGAGCCGGAGTCGAAGGAGACAAGGGTGCCAGCATAGTCACTTCGTCAATCAACGGTTGCACGGTTTGCCTGACAGCAACTCCAGACGCCACTACCGGTGTTTATGCAGTCGAGGATACGGTCCCCGCCGGCTGCACGGTCTCCGGAATTACGCAAAACGGCAGTTTTGATGCGGTCAATCATAAAGTGAAGTGGGGGCCGTACTTTGACAACACTCCGCGGACTCTCTGCTACACGCTGAGCGCGGGTTGCAGCGGGACGCTGTCTGGGTTGGGAAGTTTCGACGGGGTGGATGTCGCGATTACGGGGCAGCGGCAGTCGTGCGGCGCAGGGCCAGTGTTGTTGTCAATGGACATCTATCCGGGGGTGACGCTGACGGGTACCGTAGGACGAACGTACCGGGTGGAGTGGAGCCCGGTGGCCTCCGGAGGAACATGGACTCCCGTTGCTACGGTGTTGCTCACCAACACGACACAACTGTGCGTGGACACCAGTTCGCCGTGTCGCACCAATCGTTTCTATCGGGCGGTCCAGATGCCATAATGGTGGAAATGAGTCTCAAGCTCCGTCGATGGGAGCTAACTTGCAGCAAGTGGCCGGGCGCGACAATACGCGTCCGGCCATCCTTGCCACAAAGGCAGGCAACCTTAGAGTGTGTTTCAAAAGACCATTGAGACGCGTTGCAGCAGGTTTGGAGTTCCGCCCTTAGGCGGTTTCTGTGATGCGCCGCCTAAAGGCGGGACTCCAAACTGAGTTTTCAAACAGGCTCTGAATGAATGCAACGACCAGTTTATGAACATTTCATTCCAACTTGTCAAAACTGCGTGTGATGTCAGACAGAGCCTGCTCATCTCAGTGGTTTTTCTGGGCGCTCTGGTGTTCGGGTTTGCCCAGGATGCGAACAGCGTGCGAGCGGAACATGCGACCATGCATTTCACGCCCGAAGAAAAGCACCTGTGGATGGCGGAGCATTTACTGGCACCGCAACTCGCCGCCGGAAAAAACGCAGCGAAGGATTTTCCCAGTTCGCTAACTCTGCTGGTCCGTTCGCCATACGTGCCCAGCGAGCGGGACCATGGAGCCTCCTGTGGGAACTGTTGGCAATGGGAGGGGACCGGGATCATGGAGATAGCTCACGACGTGCAGAGTGGGGTGCATGACCGGCTATCCGTGCGGCAGCCAGTTCAGTTGTCTGGTGAGCAACGCGGCGGACACGGCGAGCAGCCAGACCGCAATCCTGACCGTGACGCCCCCGATTTCTAGCTTTGTGAAAAGATACTTGCCGGCGGGCTATGTTGTGGGCGTCACCCATGCGGTGTTACTGGCGGCAGTGCCCCCAATCAACGCCAACGTTTATGCCGTTGAAGACCAACCCCCGCCAGGTTGGACGGTTGGAACGGTCAGCGATGGCGGTAATTTTGATCGTTTCCAAGGGAAAGTGAAATACGGGCCGTTTTGTGACAACACCGCTCGAACTCTGACATACTTGGTGACGCCTCCTTTAGGCACCGGCGGGGGCGTGACATTTGCAGGCACGGGGTCGGTGGACGGAAAAGATTCGGCGATCGACGGAGACAGCTATCTGGATGAGTTTCCGGACCATCCTGCAGACGTCAACGAGGATTGGTGGATAAGCATCGGCGAGATCACGGCGTATGGATCGTGCTGGAGGACGGGGTGTATCTGGCCAGCGCCGCCGAATCCCATTCCGATCAGCTATGTGACTCGTGGCGGGGCGCTTTGGCGAGGGGGAGAGTGTTATCAGGTTGACGCTGGGGTATCGGATGCGCCGATGTGGTGGGTCAACTGCACCAAAGAGGTTCAACTTGCAGGAGCGAATGGGGGAAGTGTGGCCCAGTGTGTGGTCAGCGGCGATACGGTTACCGTGACGGTGATCCCCGGGCCTGGTGTCAGAACCTTCGCGGTGGAGGATGCCGTTCCGCCGGGCTTTGTGATTTCGGTGGCAGCTCCCGCTGAAGGTGCGTTTGACCAAGTGAACCTGAAGGTGAAGTGGGGGCCATTCTTCGACAACCAACCACGGACCCTGAGCTACGGTTATACCCCCCCCCGGCTGGGTTCAGCGGCGCGGCCCTGCTGGCCGGGGTGGGGAGTTTCGATGGGGTGGACATTTTCATTACCGGGGATCGGCAGGTGGTGGTTGACAGTGGAGCGCCGAAGTTGGCGATCGATTTGCGTCGGGGTGTGCAGTTGACGGGGCCATCGGACGCACCTACCGGGTGGAGTGGAGTTCGGTGGTAACGGGAGGAACCTGGACACCGGTTGCAACGGTGGTGTTGACCAACACTAGGCAGTTGTGGGTGGACTCCAGCGCCCCAGGCCGCAGCGGCAGCAACCGCTTCTACCGCGGCGTCCTATTGCCGTAGCGGCTCTTGCAATGGCCGAACTATTCAGATGATACATAACATGTTAAGATAGATATATGATGACGAACCCATTCAATAATCGGGTCCTCGGCCAGAATGGCCGGGCGCATTTGTTTGTTGCCTTAGTCTTGTCAGTTGCAGTGCAGGCCTCGGCCGGGCAGGGGACGCGGCCGCTCAGCCTGCAGCAAGGCGTCAGCCCCGTGGCCGCCATTCAACAGGTGGCCTTGCCACCGACAGATGTCAGCGCCGAGCTGGCGGCTGATGCCAAGTCTGCGGTGCATGTGCCGCTGCGCTTCGCGGTCGCCGTGAGCGTGGAGCTGACACCGGCAACTTCCGGCACCTGGGAGCAACTGCCCGATGGCCGGCTCTGGCGATTGCGCGTCGTTTCCACCAACGCGACCGATTTGAATTTTGGTTTCACTCAGTTTTGGATGCCGCAGGGAGGCACACTTCATGTCATGTCCGAAGGCGAGGATTACTATCAAGGGCCCTACACTGCGGCAGACAACACGCCGGCGGGCGAGCTTTGGACGCCGCCGGTGCCGGGGGATGCCGCGATCATTGAGTTGTTTGTGCCGGCGGCGAATACGGAAGAGCCGCGGTTGCTGCTGACGCAGGTGGCAACGGGTTACCGGGACTTGTTCCACCGCCGCAAAGACCTGAGCAGTGCAAAGGCGGAATCGTGCGAGATAGACGTGGTCTGCCCGAAAGGCGCACCGTGGGCCAATGAGATTCGCAGCGTGGCCCGCATCATGATTGACGGGACCTATCTTTGCAGCGGAACACTCATTATGGATGCGGCTGGGGATTTTCGCCCGTTCTTCCTGACGGCCAACCACTGCGGCATCACCTCCGCCAACGCCTCGAGCGTGGTGGTCAATTGGAACTACCAATCTCCCACCTGCGGCCAATACGGCATGGGCGCTTCGGCGACCGACAATCAGACTGGGGCGATCTTTCGCGCGGCTAAGTCTGACGTGGATTTCTGTTTGATTGAGCTAAATCAAGCTCCCCCAAGCAACTATCATGTCTATTTCGCCGGCTGGGACCGTTCCGGGACGGCTCCGACTGGCTGTGTCGGCATCCACCATCCCAACGGCGATGGCAAGTGCATCAGTTTCTCCTCCAATCCCCTGACCACCGTCAACAGTTGCATCGGCACGGGCGGCAGCAGCACGCACTGGCAAGTTATCTGGACTTCAACGGTGACCGAGCCGGGGTCTTCCGGCTCCGGAATATGGAATCCAACGACGCGCGAAGTAGTCGGAACCTTGTCGGGCGGAAGGTCGGATTGTGCCGTGCCGACCTCGCCCGATTGCTACGGGAAGTTTTCTGCCGCCTGGGCCAGCGGCACTTCGGCTGCCAACCGCTTGCGGGACTGGCTCGATCCGCTGAACAGCGGCGTGACGCATGTTGCAGGTGCTGACCCGAGTCCGGTGGCGGTCGTGATTCCGGTCGGAGCCACCCTGGTGGCCGAGGGCTGCCTGCCGACCAACGGCGTGGTGGATTCCGGGGAGGTCGTCAGCATCAGCTTCGGCCTGCAGGCTGCGGGCACGGCGCCCACCACCAATCTGGTCGCCACATTGCTGGTCACCAATGGGGTCACGGCACCCAGCGGCCCGCAGACTTACGGAGCGCTGACGGTTGGGGGAGGCCCCGTGGCGCGCTCGTTTATGTTCATGGCTGCGGGTGCCTGTGGCGAGACGATCACCCCAACCCTTCAGCTTCAGGATGGCAGCAAGAACCTTGGCACAGCGACTTTTAGCATGACGCTGGGCGTGGCGAGATCTTCGCTGCTTTTCTCCCAGAATTTCGACGGCCTCACCCCCCCAAGACTGCCTGGTGGATGGACGACGTCCGGCGAATGCCTGTGGATTACCTCCACCGCCCAGCGCGACACGCTCGCCAACTCCGCCTTTGTCGCCGACCCAAGCACGAACACCGACAATTTGCTGGTCTCGCCCTCCATTTACATTAGTTCCGCCAATTCTCAACTCACGTTCCGTCATTACTATAATACAGAATCCGGCTTCGACGGCTGCGTCTTGGAGATATCCATTAACGGTGGAGGCTTCAGCGACATCCAGGCGGCGGGAGGCTCGTTTCTCAGCGGTGCCTACAACGGGCAAATCTCCTCGAAGGATGGGAGTCCCTTGGCGGGCCGATCCGCCTGGACGGGCAACTCCGGCGGGTTCGTGACTACGGCGGTAACGTTGCCCGCGGCGGCGGCAGGCCAAAACATCCAGTTACGCTGGCGTTTTGGAAGCGATAGCGGCGTGGGCGGCATCGGCTGGTACGTGGACACCGTTTCGATCAACATTGTTAACTACAACTGTTGCGTTGCCTCGGTGCCGCCAGCGATCACCGCCGGGCCTGACAGCCTGTCCCGGAATGCAGGCACGACGGCAACCTTCACCATAGCGGCCATCGGCCAAGACCCGCTGCGTTATCAGTGGATCAGGAATGGAACGAACTATTTGAGCGATGGCGGTAATGTGTCCGGCGCAACCAATGCCACGGTGACGTTGTCCCCGGTGTTCAAAGCTGACGAAGGCAGCTACAGCGTGGTGGTGACGAACGTGGCGGGGTCGGCCTCCAGCAGCAATGCGGTGCTGACGGTGATTGATCCGGTGGTGAACGCGCAGCCGCAGAGCCAGTCGGTGGTGGGGGGGGCGGACGTGACATTCAGCGTCGCCGCGACGGGCACCGAGCCGTTGGGTTACTACTGGCGGTGCAACGGGACGCCGATTGCCTGGGCCAGCGCCTCAAGCTATACGATCCATAACGTACAGGTATCAGACAGCGGCAGCCAGTTCAGTTGCCTGGTCAGCAACGGGGCGGGCATGGCCACGAGCCAGCCGGCCACGTTGATCGTGACACCGCCGGTTGTCGGCTTCGTGACTCGGCACTTGCCGGCGGGTTATCTGGGCGGGGTTTTGTTGACAGTTTCGCTGGTGTGTGCGCCCCCGGTTGGTGCCAGCGTCTATGCGGTGGAAGACCGTCCGCCGACGGGATGGATTCCTGGACTGGTCAGCGATGGCGGCGTATTCGATGCGGTTTCGGGCAAGGTGAAGTATGGTCCGTTTTTTGATAACGTGGCGCGCACCCTGACCTACCAGATTACTCCGCCGGCGGGGATAACCAATCGGGTGTGTTTTGTGGGGGCGGGATCAGTGGACGGGGTGGATTTGGTCATCGGCGGGGACAATTGTTTGGATGTGGCGCTGACGCATCCGGCGGACTCAAACGCGGATTGGCAGCTTGTGGTGAGCGATGTGACGGCGTATGGGGCGGCTTGGAGGAACGGGACGGACTGGCCGTGGCCGCCCAATCCGATACCCATTGGGTATGTGACGCGTGCCGGGGCGCTCTGGAGGTGGGGGGAGTGTTATCGCTACGATGCCTCACAACTTCCGCCCCTGAGCTGGGTTAACTGCGCCAAAGACGCCGCATCTCAAGGAGCGAAGGGATTGAGTACAGCTAGTCGGGTGATTAGTGGTAATGCCGTCACCTTGACGGTGACGCCTGTCGGCAGCGTCAGCGTGTATGCGGTGGAGGAGGGTGTTCCGCACGGGTTTGTGGTTTCGGGAATTGCTCCTGTTGGCGGGGTGTTTGATGCCGGAAGTCGGAAGGTGAAGTGGGGGCCGTGGTTTGACAACTCTCAGCGGACGCTGACCTACACGCTGACGGCGTCAGTTGGGATTAGCGGGAACGGCACACTGGTTGGGGCAGGCAGTTTTGACGGGGTGGACGTTGCTGTCACAGGTGATCGGCAGATGGTAGCAAGTGACGGTAATCCTCCGCAGTTAGTGGTGAGTTTGTATGCCGGAATGGCGCTTTCAGGTGTCATCGGACGATCCTATCGGGTGGAGTGGAGTTCAGCAATCAGCGGAGGAATTTGGACTCCGGCTGCCACGTTGATGCTGACGAACATGGCGCAGTTGTGGGTGGACACTAGCGCCCCGGTTCGCAGCAACGGCCAGCGCTTCTATCGCGCCGTCCTAATGCAATAGCCAGTGTTTGAAATAGCCGAGAACCCAATGCATGCAGTGGCAACGGTTATCTGCGGACGGTCTGTGACTACGCGCATCTCAACCCGGTTCAGGCGAAGCTCATGCGGCCCGGGGCGCGTTCGATGGGAGATACACCCGATTTCAGGCTCAGCCGGGTTGAAACCTGGCCAGGTAATCGCTCGGTGTGAGGGTGGGGACGTGAGAGAGTTTGTAGCTAGAGCCTGTCCCAAAAATACGATTGTGGGTTGTTGCATAAGAAGAGCTTGAGTGTAGATGAGCTGTCATAATGTTAATGTGAGGCGATCCTTGCTTGGTCTGGATGTTGTGTCAAAACCGGCTAGCGCGGTACAGACCCCTCCCGTCTGTAGTGCATTTGAAAACTCGCGCTGCGGCCTTTAGGCCGCCTTAGCCGGAGCCTGTGCCTGCGCCATGCTCTGGCGCATCCGTGCCAGCACCCACAAGTTATGCACCAACACGATCCACGTCA
>Ga0194053_10001777_pt1 | contig 13545 bp, 11 predicted proteins | sample SepL228m_MetaG_FD_161684 | JGI IMG/M metagenome (GOLD analysis project Ga0194053, IMG submission 161684) | Anoxic zone freshwater microbial communities from boreal shield lake in IISD Experimental Lakes Area, Ontario, Canada - Sep2016-L227-8m | ecosystem: Environmental > Aquatic > Freshwater >... | reverse complement strand
CTCCCAACCTGTCGGGCCTCCTGCTCTCGCCTCAGGTTTCGACCCAGGGTGCCGGTGGAGGCACTGTCAACGTCGTGGGCCTCTTCACCTTCACGGATGGAGGCGGCGATCTGAGCGGTCTCACCCTCACCTGCTATACCCCGGCGGGGGCGGTGGCCGCAACCGCGACCGGCCCCATTCCGGGTGGTGCAGCCACGAAGGCCGGGACCGCCACGCTCCAGCTGGACCTGAGCACGGCCTCGGTCGGCGACTTCAGGATCGAAGCCTGCGCCACCGACGCTCTGGGGGGGAAATCAAACACCCTGACCAGGACGCTCTCGATCGAGGGTGCCCCCTCAGCCTTGCATTCACCGAGCCTTTCCGAGCTGCAGTTCGCTCCCGGCAGTGCCGTGCAGGATGCAGGCGGCGGCAGTGTCGTAGTGGCGGGCAGTTTCAAATTTTCGGACGCGGGTGGTGATCTCATGTCTTTCACGTTGTCCGCGCAGTATGCCGACGGAAGCCCAGCCGGAGCCTTTACGCTCCCCCTCTCTGGAGCAGCTGGTGTGACCGCTGGTGTGATCCAGTTCTATCTGCGCGTTCCGAGCGGGATGGCGACGACCTTCCTGCTGGAGGTCTCCACCGCGGATCAGCAGGGCGCGCAGTCCAATACCCTGGCTCAGACATTCTGTATTGAAGGGTCGACATCCCTAAAGACGGCACGTGAATCCAAGGCCCTGCCGATGACCGAAAACACGACCGAACGTCCCCTTGTCTCGTTCCTGGGAAGTCAGGTCTCAACCTCAGCAGATTTGCGCACCACTGTCCCGCCGTCGGTTCAGGAAACGATGTAGGCACCCGAACCTGTCGAGAGCAACTTGCCTTCGGCGTCCAGGAATTCCATGCGGGTAGAGGCCACCCGCGAGCCCAGGCGCATGACTTCGGCGCGCAGCTCAAAGTGCTCGCCAACACCGGGACGCAGGTAGTCGATGCGCAAGTCGATGGTGCCCAGCTTGGCGAAGCGGTGCAGCCGCTCCAGCGGCGACTCGTCCATATGGCGCGCCCCGATGGCGGCCATCACCGCCAGACCGCCCATGGCGTCTAGGCCCGCGCTGATGACCCCGCCGTGGATGCGGTTGTAGGCATAGTGGCCCACCAACTCATTGCGCATAGCGATCCGGCCCACGGCACGCTCAGGGGTCAGCACCGCGATCTTCAGGCCCAGGAGCCGGTTGAAGACGATCTTCTCCTCGAAGATGTCCTTCAGGCCCGCGATGAACTCGGGTTCGAACTCAATCAATGAGGGTTTCTTGCTCGGCTGGGGCATGACCTGATTATCACCTGTTGGCGCAGGACCGGGCTCAGAAGGTAACTGCCCCGGAATGCAGAGTCTGAGCTCACTGGGCCGAGGCCCGGGCTTTCAACTCTTCCTCCGTCAGGCCGAAGAGTGGTGCCACCTGACGGCCCCGCAGGGTGGCCATGAGGTAGAGCTGACCCCGGTGATGGGCCTCGTGCTCCATCATGGCCCGCAGGCACTTCCATACGGTCATCCGCGTCCCGCCGCCATTCACGCAGGTCGCCAGGAGGTCCGCCTCGGTGAGTTTGCCAAAGATGGCCATGGCTTCCACATGGCAGCGATCCAGGTAGGCCCGCAGGGACAGCAGGTCCGGGGCCAGCTCCTGGCCGTGTCCCGGGTAGCGGCTGGGGCGGCCCGCCACGCACTCGGACCACATGAAGCGCTCGATGCTCGCCAGGTGGCGGAAGAGATCCCCGAAGGTGAAGGAACCTGGCGCGGGCGCCCAGTCCAGGTCCGCGGTTTCCAGCGCCTCCAGCACCCGCACCGTGCGCGCCCGGGCATTGAACCAGTAGCTAAGGAAGGACGGCAGATCGTGGACCATGGATCACCCCGGGGACCGGAACAAAGGTGGGAGCGCAGCTGCCCCCGCCCTGGAAGGTAAGGCGAGGCACCCCCCAAGGGAAGACCGGCCCTGGCACTGCCCCGGGATTGAGTCACGGTTCCCCCGGCATCTCCCCTCCTGCCCATGTCCCACGGTCATACTGTCCCCTGGAGGACCCCCATGCTCTACCGGAAGCCCTGCGGCAGCGTCCTGGAGGCCATCGGCAACACGCCGCTGGTCCGGTTGCGCCGTGTCGTCGAGCACCTCCCGGCCGAGATCTTCGCCAAGCTTGAGTTCATGAACCCCATGGGCAGCAGCAAGGACCGTATTTCCAAGTATATGATCGAGGCCGCCGAGCGGGATGGCCGCCTCAAGCCCGGCGACCTCATCCTTGAAAATTCCTCGGGCAACACAGCCATGGGCCTGGCCCTCATGGCCATCCAGAAGGGCTACCGCATCAAGGTGGTGGTGCGCGACACCATCTCGCAGGAGAAGCTGAACCAGCTGCTGGCCCTGGGGGCCGAGGTCCATAAAGCGGATACCAGCCTGCCGCCGGAGCACCCGGACAGCTACAACAACATCACCCCGCGCCTGGCCCGGGAGACGCCGGGGTGTTACTTCCCCGACCAGCACGGCAACCGCGAGAACAACGCCGCACACTACCACGCCACCGGTCCCGAGATCTGGGAGCAGATGGAGGGGCGCATCGACTACCTGGTGGCCGGCGCTGGCACCGGCGGCACCATTGGCGGCGTGGGTCGCTACCTCAAGGAGCAGGACCCGAAGATCAAGGTCATCGCCGTGGATCCCGTGGGCTCCGTGTTCTTCGACCACTTCCACGGGAAGAGGGATCTCAAGGCCGGACCCTACTGCCTGGAGGGCCTGGGCGACGAGTTCCTCATCGGCACCATGGACTTCGGCGTCCTGGATGGCATGGTGCAGGTGACGGACCGCCAGGCCTTCCACCACGCCCGGAAGCTGGTTCGGAACGAAGGCATCCTGGGCGGCGGCTCCAGCGGCGCTGCCCTGTGGGCGGTGCTGGAGGTGGCGAAGCGCCTGCCGGTGCAGGACCGCCCGGTGCGCATCGTGACGGTCTTCCCCGATGGCGCGGGGCGCTACCTGAGCAGCATCTTCAACGATGCCTGGCTGGCGGAGCGGGGCCTCCTGGAAGAAGAGGCATGACCGCCTTTTCCGGCAGCTACCTCGAGGCCATCCGACGGGCGCTCTTCGACGCCATGGAGGCCGATTCGCGGGTCTGCTGCCTGGGTGAGGACATCGGGGTCTACGGCGGCGCCTTTCGGGCCACGGAGGGTCTGCTGGCCCGCTTCGGCCCGGACCGGGTCCTCGACACGCCCATCTCCGAGCAGGCCATCGTGGGCGCTGCAATCGGCGCAGCGCTCATGGGCCAGCGGCCCGTGGCGGAGTTCCAGTTCATGGACTTCGCCATGCTGGCCTCGGACCTCATGGTGAACTTCGCGGCCCCGGCCCACTGGCGCTGGGGCGCCTCGGTGCCTGCCGTGTTCCGCGGCCCGGCGGGAGCTGGCAACGGCGGCGGCCCTTTCCACAGCCAGAACCCGGAGGGCCACTTCCTCGGCAGCCCGGGCCTCAAGGTGGTCGCGCCCGGCACGGTCCGCGACGCCTACGCCCTGCTCCGCGCCGCCATCGACGACCCCAACCCGGTCCTGTTCCTGGAGCACAAGCACCTCTACCGGCGCCTCAAGGACCAATGGGACGAGGCGCCCACCGCCCGCCTGGGCGAGGCAGCCTTGCGCCAGGAGGGCCAGCGCGCCTGCATCCTCACCTACGGCGCCGCCCAGCAGGTGGCCCTGGAGGCCTCGGCGGGACTCGATGTGGCCGTGCTGGATCTGCGCACCCTCTGGCCCCTGGACGACGAGACCATCGCCGCGCTAGCCCAGCGCACCCACCGGGTGCTGGTGCTCACGGAGGCCTCGCGCACCTACGGCCCCGGCGCCGAGCTGGCCGCCCGGGTCAGTGAGACCTGCTTCCCCTGGCTCGACGCCCCGGTGCTGCGGGTGGGCGCCGCGGACACGCCCACGCCCGCCAGCCCACCCCTGGAGGCGGCCTTCCTCCCGAGCTCCGCCCGGGTGCGTTCCGAGCTGGAGCGCCTGCTGGCCTGGTGAGGCTCTGGGCCGCGCCCAGCTTGACGCCTCTGCCCCATCCCTATCATTCTAAGGACTTGATCTTTGGCAGTCCCCAGAACGCTATCCAGAAAGGTGGAGGGAAAGGCCCTGTGAAACCTTGGCAACCTGCGAACGCAAGGTGCCAAATCCTGCCCCCGGGACTCCGGGGGGAAGATACCGAACCGCAGGAGACTGACCCTCGACCCTCTGGAAGCCGACCCAAGGACTGCCTTTCTCCAGGCGCAGCCATGACCCAGAAAACCTTCCGGCAGGCCCTCGACGCGGGCGAGTGCTTCCTCTTCGACGGCAGCACGGCCACGGCCTTGCACGACCGGGGGATCACGCTCCAGCGCAGCTTCGAAGAGTGCAACCTCAAGACCCCGGACCTGCTGCTGGCCATCCACGGAGAGTTCCTGGCCGCCGGGGCCCAGGTTCTCACCACCAACACCTGGGGTGCCAACCGAATGAAGCTGGCCGCCCGGGGCCTCGAGGACCAGCTGGCCGAGATCAACCGGGAGGGCGTGGCCCTGGCCCGGAAGGCCGTGACCCAGCAGGGTGCTGTCGCCTGGGTGGCGGGCTGCATCGGCCCCCTCGGGGTCCGCATCGAGCCATGGGGGCCGACGTCCTTCGAAGAGGCCCGCGCCTGCTTCCGCGAGCAGGCTGCCGTGCTCATCGAGGCCGGCGTGGACCTGATGGTGCTGGAGGCCTTCGAGGACCTCCACGAGATCCAGCAGGCCATGCTCGCCGTGCAGGAGCTCAGCAACCTGCCCATCGCCGCCCTCATGACCCCCAACGAGGAGGGCCAGGCCCTCTTCGGCGCCGAGCCCGAGTGGTTCATCAAGCAGATCGACGCCTGGGGCGCCGACGTAGTCGGGCTCATCGGCGGCAACGGCCCTGCCCCACAGCTGCGGCTGCTGGAGCGCCTCATGGCTATCACCACGAAGCCCATCGCGCTGCAGCCCAACCCGGGCATGCCCCGGATGGTGGATGGCCGGCTCATCTACGGCGCCACCCCCGAGTATCTCGGCGAGTTCGCGGGCCGGGCCCTGGCCGCTGGCGCCCGGGTGGTCGGCGGATGCAGCGGCACCACCCCGGCGCACATCCGGGCCATGCGCGGCGTCTTCCGCCAGGAGCGGGCCTTCGTCCAGGGCGGTGGTGGCTTCGAGCTGAAGCCCCACGAGCAGCCGCAGCCCGAGGTCCCCTTCGCCTACCGCAGCCGCTTCAGCCTCAAGCTGGCCCAGGGCGAGTTCATCCACACCGTGGAGCTGGTCCCGCCCAAGGGCATGGAATACGACAAGCTCGTGGCCAAGACCCGCCAGTGCCAGGCCCTGGGCGTCGACGCCATCAACGTGCCCGATGGGCCGCGCGCCATGGCCCGCATGTCCGCCCTGGCCACGGCCCTCATCATCGAGCAGCAGGTGGGGCTGGAGACCATCCTCCACTACGCCTGCCGCGACCGGAACCTCCTGGGCATGCAGAGCGACCTCCTGGGCGCTGCGGGCCTCGGCCTGCGCAACATCCTGGCGGTCACGGGCGATCCCCCGAAGCTGGGTCCCTACCCCCAGGCCACCGCTGTCTTCGATGTGGACGCCATCGGGCTGGTAAACATGCTCAAGCGCCTGAACACCGGGCTGGACCTGGGCGGCGCCGCCATCGGCAAGCCCACCTCCTTCAGCGTGGGCGTGGGTGCCAATCCCGTGGCTCCGGACCTGGAGCGGGAGAAGTCCCGCTTCCGCTACAAGGTGGAGGCTGGTGCGCAGTGGGCCATCACCCAGCCGGTCTTCGACGCGGAGCACCTCTTCCGCTTCCTGGACTTTGCCGAAGCCCTGGACGGCAAGGGCGGGATTCCAATCATTGCGGGGATCTGGCCCCTGAAGAGCCTCCGCAATGCGGAATTCATGGCCAACGAGGTCCCCGGCGCCTACGTGCCGCCCTCGGTGCTCGCCCGCATGGCCAGCCGGACCACCGCTGAGGATCAGCTGAAGGAAGGCCAGGACATCGCCCGGGAAGTCATCGAGCTGATCCGGCCCCGGGTCCGCGGCCTGCAGCTCTCGGCGCCCTTCGGCCAGGTCGAGCTGGTGGCACCGCTGCTGCCGAAGCCGGAGGCCCCATGGTGAGGGTCCACTTCCTCCTGGAGGACCTGCTGGTAGAAGCCCCGGCAGGCGCCACCCTCCAGCGCATCGCCGACGCCGCCGGCGCCGACATCACCTTCGGGTGCCGCACTGGCTCCTGCGGCACCTGCCGGGTACGCATCGCCGAAGGCCTGGAGCACTGCAGCGACCCTGGCGCCGAGGAGCGGGACTACCTCCGCAGCCTGGACGCGCCGCCGGACCAGCGCCTCGCCTGCCAGGTCTGCGTGCACGGAGACATCGCCGTGGACTACCTCGGACTCTGACATGACTACCCTCGACGCCCTCCTCCGTGAAAAAGTGCTGCTGCTGGACGGTGGCATGGGTACCCAGATCTTTGCGCGCTCGCCAACCCTGGAGGACTACGGCGGCGCGGCCCTCGAGGGCTGCGTGGACCTGCTCACGGAGCGGCGCCCCCAGTGGATTCGCGAGATCCACGAGAGCTACTACCGGGCCGGGGCCGACGCGGTGGAGACCAATACCTTCGGCGCGAACCCACTGGTGTTGAGCGACTTCGGCCTCTCCGCCAAAGCCTACGACCTGAACGTCCAGGCCGCCTCCATCGCCAAGGAAGTGGCCCGCAGCTTCGACCGGCCCCGCTTCGTCATCGGCTCCGTGGGCCCGGGCACCAAGCTCATCACCCTGGGCCATGTCAGCTACGCGGAGCTGCTGGCCTCCTACCGGGTGCAGATGGACGGCCTGCTGGACGGCGGTGCCGACGCCATCCTCATTGAGACGTGCCAAGACCTGGGCCAGATCAAGGTGGCCGTCCGGGCCGCCCGCGAGGCCATGGCCGCGAAGAAGCGGCGGCTGCCGGTCTGGGTGCAGGCCACGGTGGAGACCACGGGCACCCTGCTGGTGGGTTCGGACATCTCGGCGGTGCTGACGAGCCTGGAGCCCCTGGGCATCGACGTGCTGGGCCTGAACTGCGCCACAGGCCCCGACGAGATGCACGCGCACCTGCAGACCCTCAGCGAGTCCAGCCCCTTCTACCTGAGCTGCCTGCCCAACGCCGGGCTGCCCGAGAACGTCGGCGGCCAGGTGGTCTATCCCCTGGACCCCGCGGGCTTCGCACCCAAGGTGCTGCACGCAGCCAAGGAGTTCGGCATCGCCATCCTGGGCGGCTGCTGCGGCACCACCCCGGACCACATCCGGGCCTTGGCGGCGGGTGTCGAGCGGCTCAACGCACCGCAGCGGTCGCCCAAGCTGGAGCGCAGCGCCGCCAGCCTCTACCAGAGCGTGGCCCTGAAGCAGGAGCCCCCGCCCCTCATCGTGGGTGAGCGGACCAACGCGAACGGCTCGAAGAAGTTCCGCGACCTGCTGGCCGCGGAGGACTGGAACGGCATGGTCGCCCTGGCCAAGGAGCAGCAGCGCGAGGGCGCTCACCTGCTGGACGTCTGCGTGGCCTACGTGGGGCGCGACGAGACCCGCGACGTCGACGAGCTGCTGAGCCGGCTGATCTCCCAGGTCACCCTGCCCCTGATGATTGACAGCACCGAGGTGCCCGTCATCGAGCGGGCCCTCCAGCGCGCGCCCGGCAAGTGCGTGGTGAACTCCATCAACTTCGAGGATGGTGACGCCCGGCCCCGGCGAATCCTGGAGCTCTGCCGCACCTACGGGGCCGCGGTGGTGGCCCTCACCATCGACGAGCGGGGCATGGCCAAGTCCCGCGAGCAGAAGCTGGAGGTGGCCCGCCGCCTCTACGCCCTGGCCGTGGACGAGTACGGGCTGGACCCGGGCGACCTCATCATCGATCCCCTCACCTTCACCCTGGGCAGCGGCGATGAGGAGTTCCGCGGCTCCGCCGTGGAGACCCTGGAGGCCCTGAAGCTCATCAAGGCCGAGCTGCCGGGGGTCATGACCATCCTGGGCGTCAGCAACGTGAGCTTCGGCCTGAATCCCGCGGCCCGCCATGTGCTGAACGCGCTCATGCTCTACCACGGCGTGCGGCATGGCCTGGACATGGCCATCTTCAACGCGTCGAAGGTCATCCCCGTCGCCAAGATCGATCCCGAGGACCGGCGCAGCTTCGAGGACTTGATCTTCGACCGCCGCAGCGAAGGCTACGACCCCCTCAAGGTCGTCCTGGCCCGCTTCAGCGGCCGCAAGGCCGTCCAGGTGGAGGACCATCGCGCCGATCGGCCGGTGCTCGAGCGCCTGCGCGACGGCATCCTCGACGGCGAGAAGCAGGCCATCCTGACGGACGTGGACGAGGCCCTGCAGGGCCACGATCCCCTCATGCTCATCAACGAGGTGCTGCTGGGCGCCATGAAGGTGGTCGGCGAGCGCTTCGGCGCCGGCGAGATGCAGCTGCCCTTCGTGCTGGAGAGCGCCGAGGCCATGAAGGCCGCCATCCGGCGCATCGAACCCCACCTGCCCAAGGGCGGCAGCTACCAGAAGGGCCGCATCCTCCTGGCCACGGTGAAGGGCGACGTGCACGACATCGGCAAGAACCTGGTCGATATCATCCTCAGCAACAATGGCTTTGAGGTGAAGAACCTGGGCATCAAGCAGCCCATCGAGGCGATCCTCAAGGAGCTGAAAGCCTGGCCCGCGGACGCCATCGGCCTCTCGGGGCTGCTGGTGAAGTCCACGGTGATCATGAAGGAGAACCTGCACTTCATGGAGGAGCAGGGCCTGAAGGTGCCCGTCATCCTCGGTGGCGCCGCCCTCACCCGCGACTACGTGGAAGGCGACTGCCGCCGGGCCTACGCCGGACCGGTCTTCTACGCCGAAGATGCCTTTGAGGGACTGCGGCACATGCAGGCGTTGGTGGCGGGTGACTCCGGTGTTCCGGCCGCCGCCCCAGCCGCGGTCGCCTCTGGAGAGATCAAAATACTGAGGCGAGGTGGGGCGGCGGTGCCCCTCACAACCTCGGGGCAGAGCAGCTGGGTGCGACACGAGGAGGCTCCGCCGACGCCGCCCTTCTGGGGCGTCCGTGAGGACACCGCGACGACCGAGGAGCTCTTCGGCCACCTCGACGAGTTCGCCCTCATCCGCAACCGCTGGGGCTTTGCCCAGGGCAGCCAGAACGACGAGGCCTTCGCCGCAGTCCTCCGCGATAAGGCCGAGCCGCAACTGGCCCGCTGGAAGGCACGCCTGGCGGCTGCGCCCATGCTCGAACCCCGGGCCCGCTACGGCTACTTCCCCGTGCGCGCCGAGGGCGACGCGCTCCAGGTCTTCGATCCCGCCGAACCCACCCGGCCCCTGGCCCGGCTCACCTTCCCCCGGCAGACCGCGGGCCGGCGCCTCAGCCTCCCGGACTTCTTCCGGGCGGACCGCGCCGATGTGCTGGCCCTCCAGCTCGTGACCCTGGGGCAGACCGCCGCCGACCACGCAGCCCGGCTCTACAAGGAAGACGGCTACGCCGACTACTTCGCCTTTCACGGCCTCGCCACGGAGCTGACCGAGGCCTACGCCGAGCGCCTGCACGCCCGCATCCGCCGGGAGCTGGGCATTCAGGGCAGGGACCTGCCGGGCCGGGCGCTCTTCGCCCAGGGCTACCAGGGCTCCCGCTACGCCTACGGCTATCCCGCCTGCCCCGACCTCGAGGGCAACGGCCCCCTGCTGGACCTCCTGGGCGGCGGCGAGATCGGCGTCCGCCTCAGCGAGAGCCACCAGATGGACCCCGAATACACCACCAGCGCCCTGGTGGCCTGGCACCCGCAGGCGCGCTACTTCTCGGTCTGAGCGGCGCTGCCCGCCGGAAGCCACTAAAGGCTGCGGGATTGCCTTGGTCGCAGGAATGAGTTCGTTCCACAGTGGAACCGAGGCTCGCCATGAACCGCCAGCAAGTACTGCAAATTCTCCACGAGTCCCTGCCGGGACTCAGGGAGCGCTATGGGGTGCAGGACCTGGCCATTTTTGGTTCCATCGCCAGGGATGAAGCTGGACCTGGCAGCGACGTCGATGTGCTGGTCACCTTCGAAGGTCGCACGCGCTTTCGGGCCTTTATGGGCCTCCAGTTCGAGTTGGAGTCCGCCCTGGGCACCAGGGTCGATCTGGTCACGCCCAAGGCCATGAAACCCTCCTTGAGGCCCCACATCGAGCGGGACCTCATCCATGTCGCGTGACCCCAGGCTCTTCCTCCAGGACATCCTGGACGCAGCCACCAAGGTGGAGACCTACACCCGCGGCATGTCACAGGAAACCTTCGAAGCCAACGGCATGGCCTATGACGCCGTCATCAGGAACCTCGAAGCCATTGGCGAGGCCGCCAAACAGGTCCCGAACACCCTGAGGGATTCTGCCCCAGAGATTCCATGGCGGATGATTTGTGGGTTCAGAGACCATCTCGCCCACGCCTACTTTGGCTTGGACAATGACACGGTGTGGGAAGTGGTGACCACCGAGTTTCCGGCCCTGGCCAAGGCAGTCAGCCGACTCCTCCAGGCGCTTCCATAGAGCCCTCTTCCACCAAAGAACCAACCTCACTGCTCACCAGTGACTGGGCATGAGAACGGGGCCGAACGGCCCATTCTCATGCTTCGTTAAAGGTCAGCCCTTCCCTGAGAACGCTCAGCCCAGCTTGAACTTGAGGTCGCCCAGCTTCTCGATGGAGCTGACGATCTCATCACCAGCCTTCAGCCAGACCTGCTTCTCCTTGGGATACCCCAGGATCACGCCGTGGGGTGTGCCGGTGAAGATGATGTCGCCCGGCTCGAGGGTCCAGTGTTTGGAGATGTAAGCGATCATCTGCTGGGTATTGAAGACGAAGTCGTTGGTGCTCCAGGACTGGCGCACCTCGCCATTGACGCGGGTCTCGATCTTCAGGTTGTTCGGGTCACCCACCTGATCCGCCGACACGAAGTAGGGGCCAATGGGAGCGAACTTGTCGAGGGTCTTGCCGATCATCCACTGCACGCTGGGCGTCTCGAGCTGCAGGTCCCGGGCCGAGAAGTCGTTGGAGGTGCAGTAGCCCGCCACGTAGTTCAGCGCGTCGGCCTCCGAGACGTTCCGAGCCGCCTTGCCAATGACGATGAGCAGCTCAGTCTCGTAGTCGAACTTGAAGGCGACATCCTTAGGCGGCAGGGGGATGGTGCAGTTGTGCCCGGCCAGGGAGTTGTTGAACTTGTTGAAGAGGGGGGGAACCCGGGGCTCTTTCATGCCGATTTCCTTGGCGTGCCGCCGGTAGTTCAAGCCAACGCAGACAATCTTGCCCGGGTTGATGAACAGCCGACCGTGCTGGATCTTCGCCTCGTCCAGGTAGGCCGCCTTGGCCTTGGCAGATTTGCCGGCCGCAGCGACGAGCTTGTTCAGGCTTCCGGCACTCCCATGCTTCAGGAGCTCATCGAGGGTCAGGGGGGCGGCCATGCCCAGCAGCCGTGCGGCCTTCTTGACATCGAGGACACCTGTGGCCGTCTTTACGCCGAGGGTCTCCGATCCATCTCCATTGTCGATGGAAAGGAGAGTGAGGTTCTTGGGGAGCTCATGGGAGCCTCCAGCCTTCTTCACGGACGGCTTCTCCTCGGCGGCTTCGAGCCGGGAAGCTCCGCTCAGGAGTCCCGCGGTGACGAGGCCGGTGGTCGCGAGAAAACTACGGCGGGTGGTCATGCCATGTCCTCCTAAGTTGGGCTGGGTTTGGCAACCATGCTACATCTGCGCCTCACCATATTTTGCTAACACTCGGAATATCAATATTTTTCATACCACACCCTTGTCCATGAAGGTAGTTGTCGAGACTTGTTCGAGGAGCACTTTCCCCAATTTCCAGGCGGCCCGATGGCCGAGAGCAGACATCGCCCAGTCCGGGCAGCTGTCCAGGGTTCCACCCCATGACATCCATTGCATTCCGGCTGAGGTCGCGCTATCTTTCTGGACGGCCCTGAGGGGTCGCTTTTCATCCAGATCCTTGTCAGTTCCATAGCGAGTTATCCAGAAAGGTGGAGGGACGGGCCCTGTGAAACCTTGGCAACCTGCGAAAGCAAGGTGCCAATTCCTGCCGCGGTATACGCGGAGAGATGTCGAGCTGTGTCGAGCTGACGCAAACATCGAAGGGGCCCGAGCGATCGGGCCCCTTCTGCTTTTTTCAACCTGGACTTGCATGGACGGACAGGGCCTCGGCCTCCCAACGCATCATCCCGCCAGGAGCTCCCATGAGCGTCGCCAACCCCCGCTTCGAAACCCTCGCCCTCCACGCAGGCCACAGCCCGGACTCGGACACCAAGAGCCGCGCCGTGCCCATCTACCAGACCACGAGCTACGTCTTCGACAACGCCCAGCACGGCGCCCAGCTCTTCAGCCTGGAGGTTCCAGGCAACATCTACACCCGGATCATGAACCCCACCACGGGTGTGCTCGAGGAGCGAGTGGCCAAGCTCGAGGGTGGCATCGCGGCCCTGGCCGTGGCCTCGGGCCAGGCGGCGATCACGCTGGCACTCACCACCCTGCTGCGGGGCGGCGACCACATCGTGGCTGGAAACAACCTCTATGGCGGCACCTACAACCTGCTGCACCACACGCTGCCCCGCACGGGCATCACCACCACCTTCGTGGACTCGAAGAGCCCCGAGGCCTTCCGGGCGGCGATCACCCCTGCCACCCGCGCCATCTACCTCGAGGCCCTCGGCAACCCCAAGCTGGACGTGCCCGAGTTCCAGGTCATCGCCGACATCGCCCACGCGGCCGGCATCCCACTCATCGTGGACAACACCCTGCCCAGCCCCTACCTGCTGAACCCCATCGCCCACGGCGCCGACATCGTGGTGCACAGCGCCACCAAGTTCCTGGGCGGCCACGGCACCTCCGTGGCGGGCGTCATCGTGGACGGCGGGAAGTTCGACTGGAAGAGCGGCAAGTTCCCGGAGTTCACGGAGCCTTTCGCGGCCTACCACGGCGCCATCCTGGCGGACCTGGCAGGGCCTGCTGCGTTCATCACCAAGGCCCGCATCGAAGGCCTGCGCGACACCGGGGCCGCCCTCAGTCCCTTCAACGCCTTCCTCATCCTCCAGGGCATCGAGACCCTGCATCTGCGCCTCGAGCGCCACGGCGCCAACGCCCTGGCCCTGGCCCAGTGGCTGCAGCAGCACCCCAAGGTGGCCTGGGTGAACTATCCCGGCCTGCCCGACAGCGAGAACCACGCCACCGCCGCGCGGCACTTCCGCAAGGGCGCCGGCTTCAGCGGCATCCTCACCTTCGGCGTGAAGGGCGGCCTGGAAGCGGGCAAGGCTGTGATCGACGGGGTGAGCATCTTCTCCCGCCTCGCCAACGTGGGCGATGCCAAGAGCCTCATCATCCACCCCGCCAGCACCACCCACGCCCAGCTCTCCGCCGCCGAGCGGGTCTCCACCGGCGTCACCGACGACCTGATCCGCCTCTCCGTGGGCCTCGAACACATCGATGACCTGGTCGAGGACCTGGCCTCGGCGCTCGAGAAGGCCTGATCCCATGCCTGTCAAAGTC
>Ga0194053_10001776_pt1 | contig 13546 bp, 4 predicted proteins | sample SepL228m_MetaG_FD_161684 | JGI IMG/M metagenome (GOLD analysis project Ga0194053, IMG submission 161684) | Anoxic zone freshwater microbial communities from boreal shield lake in IISD Experimental Lakes Area, Ontario, Canada - Sep2016-L227-8m | ecosystem: Environmental > Aquatic > Freshwater >... | reverse complement strand
GACTGATTGGTGTTATACATATCATATACAGTCGCCGGCAAAGCATTGAACTCGCCGGGGGTACGCACCTGGCATTTATAAGTAATAATATGTTCACCATTTGCAAGTTTCCCGTTGACCATAAATGGCTCAATAGACCGCAAGGCGAATGACATTTTATTATCGCGCACTATCTCATCCGACCACCAGTCCGACCATTCGTAAAAATACAAGGTTCCGCGATTAAATGGTTCAAAACCGGCTGGCAGCGGGTCTTCCACCATGCAGTAATCCAGTGCTTTAGTAGTATTTATAGTCAATTTCACCAATACAACATCGCCATTATTGAATTCTGTCACCGGACTGCTCTCTTCATTATAAATACCATGCCGCGGTATCACATGGTATTCGCGCTTGATAGAAAGTTTCGCGTCACCGATGCTTGCCGGCATCTTCATTTCTTCGCGATTATATTGCTCCAGATTAGCGGAATAATATATCAAACCGTCCGTGGCTATTTTCACCACAAAGTCAGCTTCGCCTAACTCATCCAGCGGAATATCGATTACTTTCTCCGGCAACATGAAATCCATTGGTTTCAAAGGCACATTTACGGAATATTTTCCGCAAGTCACCTGCACATTTCTGGCCATCGTGCCATTGGATTTCACGTCGGTATATTTGCATAATCCTCTTATAACCGCCACAGTATCGCGGGTAGAGTACCAATAATTGTCGCGACGCTGCTTCATCAGCCATGTTACCAGCTTATCCCAACGGGAATCATCCGGCGACACCTTTACACCGAGTTCAAGCAGTTTACCGCAAATTTCAGTATCTGATCTCCAATGATAATAATATTCATCATAATAAAAATCTCTCTTATCCATCCGCGCAAAGACTTCATCAGTAATATTTTGTATGTGCTCTCTTGCTGCATCAATATCGCCAATTTGAATCAGCAATTCAGCCAACGAAAGCGACTGGTAAATATCCATATCCGCAAACTTTATCCCTAAATCATTAAACTTTGTAACTAACTGCCTGCCAAGTTCAGCTCCGCCAGATTTTGACAATACCGTCGCGGCATAAATCATTTTGGCATAATCATATTCATAACCATCTTTATAATCTCTGTATTCTTTACCGTCTTTTTTGACTATTTCACATTTCGCCAATTTATTCATTCTGTCGATAAATCCATTTTTAAGCGCGTTTCTACCTGTCTGGTAAATTTCTTCATTAATCTCAAAACCGGCTTCGCGTGCTTGCGCCAGGCCATCCAACACGTAAGCTGTCATCCATAGGTCAATCTGATCATATCGGTACCAGCTCCAGCCGCCGCCTTCATTTTGCATTGAATATATTTTCAGCAAGCCGGATTTCACCATTTTCGGCAACTCTTTTTTAAGCTGTTGATAACCCATTTTAGCGGCGGTATCATTTTTCGAGGTGGTATTATCAACGAATGGTTCATTTACCGGGTATTTTTGCAGCATTTTCCACACTACAATATCCGGGATAAATGACGACATTGTTTGTTCGGTACAGCCATAAGGATAGTTGGCAAGATAATCCAACGAACCATACATGGTTGATATCAATGACGGCGCTATTTTTATTGTCATTTTGGTGCTGCCCGGCACAAAACCTTTTTCCAGTTTAAAATGCAGCCTGTCTTCGGTCTTTGTCACGCCGGATTTGTAATCAGTCTTTTTCACCCCGGCAGGATATGCGGGAATAGTAAGGCGCATCGCGTCCGAGAAATCCCCCGCCCTTCCCCATACGCGAACTTTTATTTGACCATCATAAACACGATTGGCAGGTACTGATATTCGCCATTCCACCCGGGTAGAATCATTAGAGCCAACATGAACTTTCCTGACTTTATCATTGTCAGTAATTGTAATACCGTCAGCCTCATCGAGTCCGACTTCTGCCTGCAAAGGTTTATCAGTCATATTATGTGCTATTGCGGCAATAACAATAGAATCATCCTCTACCATAAATCGCGGTGTTTCCAACCGTACCAGGAACGGTTTATTCACGGTTATATTCATGGTGGATTCGCCAACCCGGTTATCAACTGTTATTGCCCGACAGGTAGCGCGCCATTTAGTTAAATTATCGGGCAAAGTAACGGTAACATTTGCCTCGCCATTTTCATCAGTTACTATGTCTGGGAACCACTGCGCGGTATCGCGAAAATCTTCGCGGGTTACAATGGTAGAACCGCCTTTATCATCGCCGGACAAGTATAAATTAGGAGATGAAAAACTTGTCGAAACATTCGGATAAACACGCGGGTAAAAGAAACTAATAATATCTTCAGTATCATCTTCCGCTATTTTATACAGTGCTTCATCTACCAATCCAAATGAAGTTTCTGCCGATACCGGTTTTCCATCCGGTGAAGTTGTTTTTATATGAAAAGTCGCAATACCCCGAGGAAGATAGGTATCCTTATCAGATGTTATTTTCACCACCATTGCTTTCTTTTCACGTGACATCGAAATCGCATCTTCAGCCTGAACCAGGTCTTTTCCGTTAACAATTGAGATGTTAACATTCACTGCCGGCATATATTCTTCTGACAAATCCACATCAAGTATGGTGGTTTTACTCTCCAACTTTATCAGTTTATGCTGAAATATCTTGTCGCCTTCTATTGTCATTAAGGCATAACAGGGTGCTAATTTTGTATTCACCACAACGCGGGCATTCTCATGTGATTTATATAAATATTTATCTGCCGTTACATCTAATTCATCATAAGGATAATCGTAGGTATTCTGCCCCTTCTCAACAACCCAGATATAACTGTTAGAGTTTATCCTGTTCCCTATAGTATCTTTCAGCATGCTTCGCAAGGTGAAATAACCGCTTTGCCCGGGAACAACATCAAACTCCGCAATTCCTGCACTATTAGTTGTCCAGGTATATTCTTTATCAATGACGATTATCGCTTTATTATCAACCCACCTGGTTTTTTCCATGACAGTCTTGCCCGACTTCCCGGCAATGGGAACTTTATTGTAATCAGTCAATTTTAATTCAACATGATTCTTATCACCTATATTCATCTCGTATTTATCTACTTTTGTTCTCAGCTTCCATTCGCCGCGAGTTACGATTGACGAAGCATCCCCGCTTTCAGATTTTTCACTTTTATCCGTAACATCAGCATAGATATGGTATGACCAATCATTATCACCGGTATCCCAATCTTCATTCTTGATTTTTACGTTCTTATCAGGTGAAGTGGGTATGAATACTTTAAGAATTCCGTTGTCATCAGTATACCCGTCACCTTCTATCATAAAGTCACCAGATTCCCCACTGTCATTCCAATTATCACAGCAATCGCTGTCCCAATCACCATATTCATCTTCTCTGTCTGACCAGGTATAATCGCGGGATATGTAATAATGCACCTTCGCATTTACCACTGGCGCCCCAAAGAAATAATTTGCCGATATCTCCGCATGAATTTCGTCACCCATGGTGTAGCGTTCTTTGTCATTCTTCACCTTTATTTCAAATTCAGGTTTTTTGTATTCCGCAATATTGAAATAATGCTCATAATCATTGCCGTCAATCATCAGGGTAATGCGATAATATCCGGGAATTGCGGCTTTATCCAGAGGGAATAGTCCATTTATAGTGCCGAATTTATTAGTGACAGCACTGCCGACATAAACCGAGTTGTTTTTGCTGTCCTGTACTTTTATATTTACCGACTTGCCGACAAAAGGCATTAAATCTTTTCCCTTTAAATTACGGATAATTGATTTAAAATTGACAGTATCGCCAGGACGGTAAATTGGACGGTCAGTATAAATGTAAACACGCTGGCGTTCTCTATCCTCGTTATACATATATGTGCTGGAAACAGCCATTGAATCTTTATACCTGCCTACTACCATAACATTATGTTCAGCATCTTTATCCTGATACGACATCATACATAAACCATCTTCACCCGTGGTTCCAGTACGAATAATTTTATCTTTACTTTTTAATTGCAGTGAAACATCTTGTGCTGGTTTGCCGGTTATTGCGTCTACTGCGTATATCAGGGATTCCGTCGGCGATGTTTTCATCACCATTTCAAGGTCAGTAACAGCGATAACCCCGACATCGTATATATTGCCTTTCTCTTTATCGCTTAACATGAGAATATATATACCTGGGATTATGCTGTCTAATTTGATTTCTTTTGCTGCCACTCCCTCGAAATTCTTATCGCTATTTAATATGGCAATATCTTCTCCATAAACTTTCCTCAATCCGGCTACTTTATTATAATCAATATTGTTGTTACCATTATTCATTTCATATCTATATGGAAGATGCAATACTTCATTTAATGATCCCTGCCATGCCTTAACTGCCAAATCATCTTTCACCCGGTACATTTTCAGATTCAAATCGTCTTTATTTGTAAATGATCGAAATTTAACCTTGATTTTCTCAGCAGTATTAAATGTTGTTTGATGCAGAAACATGTGAATAAAAGGACTATTGGGAGTCAGAATTATATCTTTATCAATTGTTTTCCCTTCTTCAACAGTGATAGTGAAATTTTCACTATGCGCCTCGGTAGAGATATTGCATTGATAATTTCCTACCGGAAGACGGGTAAATGAAAACGAACCGTCTTTTTCTGTAGTTGTCTTAAAATATCTCTGTTGTTCTTTTTTATAATCATACGATTGTATGCCCCATCTGGTCACATTTTTTTCTTCGTTGCTATCCTTCATACGGTATATATGAAATTCCAGATCCTTAACGTTCTGATTATCTTCCGCCAATCTTATGTATCCTTTAAACGAACCAACCGGCGTCTCTGCGGACATTAGATTTGACATTGCTGCCAATGCAATAACAGCAAAAATTACTGTAAGGATAATTGTCCAATTTAACCTACGCATTGCTTTGCTCCTTTTTTCGCATTGCCTCTGCGATAAAAGTAATGATGACAGGAACAAATAATATCATTGCGCCGATATGCGCAATAGAACGAGTAATAATTAAATGTTGATTTATAAAAACAGGAATTATTTGAACAGACGACAACACGATTAAAATGATTAATGGTATTGGTGAGAAGTTCATAAATTTGTCACGTGCTTCACCGGTATTCATCTGCATCAGGAAGAGCCAACCGATTGCCGCCAACAGCATACCGGTAAGACATGCCCATAATCCGCCTAAACTCCATAAACTATAAGTGATAGGTGGCAGAATAATCACGATTAGTGATAATATCGCCACCCACACCCATACCTTCCATGGCTTTATATTTACATCCACAATCAATCCATTGATTATTTTACAGCATACCCAAACAACTCCTGTACCAATAATTATTGCTATTTGATTATATTGATTCTGAAAATCAAGCAGCATTTTGCCATGCGCCTGGTAATATAAATATCTTTCCAATCCCATGAATAACAGTAAACTAACTAAAGAAAAAGATATCTCTGACAAAAATCTATTATTTCTATTTGCCAATGCCGGCAAAGCAATTACAGACAATGCTGTTGCCGCGGCAATCATTTGTCCCAGACCACCCATATATCGTAATGAGATTGTTGAAATTGTAATAATAAAAAATCCAGAAATAATTAATAACGACAACGGGATATTTTCAGCATCTTTATATATATACAGCATTAATCCTATTAAAATAAAAGCAATACCACCGATTGTTGCGGGTAGGAAATTAACTTCGGGTAGTTGATATTTGCTGATAACAAATAAAGCTAAAGAGATTAATACAACTGAAGTGATGCTTACTAAGATAAAGGTGCCTAATTTAAAGTTTTCCTGAGATTTTCTGACTAATAAAGAAAACACCAGGATAGCCACCGATAATATTATTTGCGGCAGCAACCAATATGGCGCATGAAGCAAAGTAGTGTTGCCTGTAAATGGATACAATATTGCAAGTCGTGAACCGATGGCAGCAATTGATATTGCCATTATAAATAAGGTGAGCCAATTAACACCGGCGATATTTTCAGTATTATCTTTCCCTATCATCCTAAATGACATCATGCCAATTATTGAAATTAATACCGCCGCAATAGCTATGCCAATCAGCATATCTGTCGGGTCTCCCCTGAATATGTAAATTACCGGCGCAGTACCCAGAATAGCAATGGATATCATTGCCACAGTTCTGCGAATCCATCCGGTTCCGGTAATGTTGCCAGCAGCCTCAAATATCGCAACTATTCCCAAGATACCACCGATTAAGAAACCCCACCCAATATGCATTCCCTGCGAAAATGGTGGAGTATACGGAATGGTGCATAAAACAATGATTATTGTTAATGCAAAACTGCAAATGAGCGTCTTGCCAAGATGCAATATTTTCATATTGGCAATGCGATTAGATGCGGGGGTAGCAAGTGACACGATTAACCCGCAAAGGGCAAGTAGAGTGACAATGAGTGACAAAGTGATAAACATACCATTTCCTTCCTGCTTGGGATGAGTGATATTATTATTATACATTCATATTATGTAGTTGTTACAGGAATGTGAAAAAAATGTTAAATTTTTAAAATACACTAAAGGTATAGTTTATTTGTCGTTGAAAAAGTATGAGTCAAAAGAAATGAAAGGATTAAAAAATATGCATTCAGTAAAATCGTTAAAATCAGAATATCTGGTAAATCCCATTGGGATCGATGTTACTAAACCACGTTTCAACTGGATTATGGTTGATGATTCTTGCGGTGCGAGCCAAACAGCTTATCAAATTCAAGCGGCATCCACAATTGAACTTCTAAATATCAACAAAGTTGATTTATGGGATAGCGGTAAAGTCGCATCCGACCAGTCAATTCATGTGCTTTACAACGGTAAAGAATTGACTTCCCGTACTGTAGTTTACTGGCGGGCAAAAATTTGGAATGAAAATAACTTAGAATCCGCATGGTCGGAAACGGCAACTTTTGAAATCGGTTTATTAAATAATGATGAATGGACCGGAAAATGGATTGGCACTGATATTGTAGGTGGCAAGAATAATACTGCCCCGGTACCATTCCTGCGCAAAGAAATTACTTTAAATGATGATATCGCGTCAGCAAGATTATATATTACCGCCCTGGGTTTATATGAACCATATATAAACTGCAAAAAAGTAGGGGTAGATTTATTTACTCCAGGTTGGACTGATTACACAAAACGATTGCAATACCGCGTTTATGATGTTACAGAAAATTTACAGAAAGGCAGCAATGCAATCGGTGTAATCCTCGGTGACGGGTGGTACGCCGGTCATATCAGCTGGGAAGGCCGCATGATTTACGGCGATCGTCCCAAGTTGTTTGCACAATTAGAAGTCACATTAAAAAATGGTGAAATAATTACTGTTGCAACCGATGAAAGTTGGAAGTTTTCTACCGGTCCAATTGTCGAATCCGACATTTACATGGGTGAAACCTATGATGCCAATCGGGAATTATGCGGATGGGACAAAGCAGGATATGATGATGCAAAATGGCGGCAGGTATTTATATTTAATGAAAATATTAATTTAGTCGCCTCACCGGGGCCTGCAATGAGAGTTCAAGAGCAACTAAAGCCAATTGCACCAGTAAATATTAGAAAAGACTGGTCGACAACATATAATATTTTCGACATGGGTCAAAATATGGTGGGTAACATCCGTGTTAAAATGCGCGGAAAGGCTGGAAACACCGTAAAGATAAGATATGCAGAAATATTAGATAAAGGTCAAATGTATACCACTAATCTCCGTACAGCACGTTCGACAGATTATTATACATTTAAGAATGATGAAGTTGTTGAATATATGCCCAAATTCACATTTCATGGATTCAGGTATGTTGAATTTACTGGAATTAGCACTGAAGATATATTAGACATAACGGGAATGGTAATACATTCAAATATGGAAGCAACCAGTGAGTTTGAATGCAATGACCCATTGGTCAATCAATTGCAGCATAATATTATCTGGGGTCAAAAGGGCAACTATATCGATATCCCGACAGACTGTCCGCAACGAGATGAACGATTAGGCTGGACCGGTGATGCCCAAGTATTCATTCGTACTGCTTCTTTCAATTTTGATGTTGCACCTTTCTTCACAAAATGGCTGGCTGATATGGTTGACTCGCAAAATGCTGATGGTTCATACCCATCAGTAGTGCCGGAGATTAAAAGTTGCAGCAGTGATGGCGGACCAGCATGGGCAGACGCTGGTATTATATGTCCGTGGACAATTTATAAATGTTACGGCGATACCGAAATATTATCGAAAAATTATGCAAGCATGAAAAAATATATGCAGCATTTGCTTGATACCAGCGAAGGACTAATTCGCCCGCCGATCATGTATGGAGACTGGCTATCAATCAACGCTGAAACCCCACGCGACCTGATAGGTACAGCATTTTTCGCTTATGACGCAACCATGATGTCGGAAATTGCTGCTGTTTTAAATTTTAATGAAGACACTAAATATTATACAGAATTATTCGAAAAAGTTAAAACGGCATTTTTGAATAGATATGTGACTCCAGACGGTTTAATAGCAAGTGGTACCCAGACATCATATCTATTAGCTCTTCATTTTAACCTGATTAATGAAGATAAAATTCCCATGGCTATGAAAAAGCTGGTAGAAGATATGGAAAGCAGAGGGAACAAAATTTCAACAGGATTTGTCGGCTCACCTTATGTAAACCTGGTATTAACCGCACAAGACAGAAATGACATGGCATATAAATTGCTGCACCAGACTGAATGGCCATCATGGCTATATGCAGTCACTCAAGGCGCGACAACTATCTGGGAACGCTGGGATGGTTGGACACATGATAAAGGATTCCAAGATGCCGGGATGAATTCGTTCAACCATTACGCCTATGGAGCAATTGGTGCATGGTTATATTCACAAGTTGCTGGTATTGATTTAATTGAACCGGCATACAAACATTCACTGATTGCGCCAAAACCCGGCGGCAATATAAACAAAGCATGTGCCAAATTTCAAACTATGTATGGTCAGATCATCAGTGATTGGAGAATTGAAGATGGCATTTTCAATATTTCAATCACTATACCAGCAAATACAAAATCCACAATAATATTACCAATAACTGGCGACATAACTAAAAATGATAAATCTGTTACTGGTGAGATAGTGAAAAACGGCGTTAAATTTGAACTTCCAGCAGGAAATTATTCCTTCAAAGGCTGTTTACAGAAATAATTTGGTAGTTGTCCCCCAAATTTGATATAATTTTGCCCATCCATGCAGGAATTAACCGTTGGATGGGCAAATTTAGTATAGTTATCCCGTTTAGCAATATTTTAAAAAAGGAAAATGTCATGAATCGTCATGAATTTGAAAAGCGTTTACATCGATTACACGCAGAATATGAAGAGATAATAACCCGACCAAATTCAATTGATGAAAACTGGTATAACGGTATATACGAAAGATATAAATATCCCGTCTTAACAAATAAACATACGCCACCATTCTGGCGATTTGATTTAAACCCTAAAACAAATCCATATTTAATGGAACGACTTGGAATAAACTGCACTTTTAACGCTGGAGCAATCGAGTTTAATGGAAAGATTTTCCTGATGGTTCGCGTTGAAGGTATTGATAGAAAATCTTTTTTCGCTGTAGCAGAAAGTCAGAATGGTATTGATAATTTCCGATTCTGGGATTACCCGGTGCTAATGCCGGAAACCGATGATCCAGATATTAATGTTTACGATATGCGATTAGTTAAGCATGAAGATGGTTGGATATACGGCACTTTCTGTACAGAACGCAAAGACCCGGATGCTGCCCCTGGCGACTCCAGCAGTGCAGTTGCCGCATGTGGAATTGCCCGTACAAAAGATTTGCAAAATTGGGAAAGACTGCCGGATTTAATATCAGTTTCACCTCAACAAAGAAATGTTGTTTTGCACCCGGAATTTATTAATGGCAAATATGCATTATATACCCGTCCGCAAGATGGATTTATTGACACTGGTAAAGGTGGCGGAATCGGTTGGGCATTATGCGACGATATTACAAACCCGGAAATCGGTGATGAAATTGTAATTGATGAAAAACAATACCATACAATTAAAGAAGTGAAAAATGGTGCAGGACCGGCGCCATTTAAAACTGAAAAAGGCTGGCTGCATATTGCTCACGGAGTTCGCAATACCGCAGCAGGTTTACGTTATGTTGTATATGCATTCATGACTGACTTGAATCACCCTGAAAAAGTCATCTATTCGCCAGGCGGTCATTTAATTGCTCCTGTTGGTGCAGAGAGAGTTGGCGATGTATCAAATGTAATATTCATTAATGGTGCGGTTGTGCGTGAAAATGGCGAAATGTTCCTTTATTACGCGTCATCTGATACCCGAACACATGTTGCGACAACAACAATTGATAAAATGTTAGATTATGTAATGAATACACCTGCAGACCCGCTTCGCAGCTATGCATGTGTAGAACAAAGATACGAATTAATAAATAGAAATTTAGATTACTTGAAGGCAAGATAAATTATGACACCACGTGCGATTATTATCGGTTTACTAAGTGCGGCAATTATTTGCGGTATAACCTACTTTAACGACTGTATTATGCATTCGACAATGATGATTGGAAACAACATGCCGATTGCTGTTTATGGCACGTTGGTTCTATTTTTGCTTATTTGGAACCCTTTATTAAAACTCATAGACAAAAACCTTAGTTTACGAGCACCAGAGTTTGCTGTGATTTTAGCATTAACACTGGCAGCCTGTGTTGTACCTGGTTCTGGTTTGCTTCGCACCTTTACAGCCTCAATAGTTCGTCCTTATGCTTTAGAACAAACTAATCCTGGCTGGTCAGATAAAAAAGTACTCCAAATGCTGCCGCCAGATATGTTGGTTAGAGACGGCGACAAAGATTTTAATAAAGTAGTTGCCGGTTTCGCATCCGGTTCGCCAGATTCAGCGTCCAAAATGCTTGATTTTAGTAAAATCCCAATGAAAAATTGGGGTCCGACTTTAGCTCTCTGGGTGCCGATGATTATCATATTATGGATTGGTTTACTCGGGTTATCGTTGGTGGTTCACCGGCAATGGTCAGAACATGAGCATCTGCCGTATCCTATCGCAGACTTTGCGAAATCGATATTACCTCAACAAGGTGAGGCAGGAATTCCTTTCTTAAAAACACCGCTATTCTGGATTGGTGCTGGCTTTGTTATTGCTATTCATGCATTAAATTATTCAGCTGTATGGTTCCCCGGTAAGATAACCAATATTAATTTATCACTTAGCATGTTTCAATATACCAAGTTCTTTCCATTAGTTTCTTCAAGTTGGTTCCTTTTCGGTCCCAGATTATACTTTACGGCAGTAGGCTTCGCTTTTTTCCTTGCAACTGATGTTTCTTTCTCATTAGGTATCAGCACTTTCATGTGGGCAATCGTATCCGGTATTTTAGGGTTATACAGTATTCCAACCGGCAGTGGAACTTCGAATGAACCGACCATATTGAATCACTTAAACTTTGGAGCATACGCTGGTTTCCTTGCAGTAATTCTCTTTACTGGTAGAAGATACTATTCTGACGTATTTAAAAAAGCATTAGGATTTATCTCGAAAGCCAAATCATATCCTGAAGCAGTTTGGGGAGCACGCTTATTTATGGCTTGTATGGTTGCCTTGATTGCTTTCATGTCCGTTCGCGCTCATTTAGATTGGCAATTATCGACATTCTTTGTATTATTAACGGTTTTAACATTCCTCATCATCAGCCGTATTCTTGCAGAAACCGGAGCTTTTTTCATTCAGGCTTATTTCTACCCGGTAGCAATTATAGCCGGATTCATGGGATATGCCGCACTTGGACCGCAGGCTATCGCAATTATGGGCTTGCTAACAGTTGTATTCTTAATGGATCCGCGCGAATCATTCATGCCGTTTGTTGTTAACTCATTAAAACTACTTGATTTAAATAATGTCAAAATTGGCAAGGTAGCTCCATTTATTGGCATTGCCGTTATCCTCGGTTTGGGAGTTGGACTTCCTGTTTGTTTAGCTTTCCAATATACTAAAGGCGCAAATATGAGCGATGGTTGGGCAATGAACTCCTCTGGTTCTATCGCATTTGATGCCGCGGTAAAAACTGTAGATAAGCTTAATTCATTAGGACCTACAAATCTTAAAAAGTCAGAAAGCCTGTCTGGATGGGAAAGATTTAGTATGGATAATCTTAAACCAGATTGGATGTATATCATCGCAGCAATAGCTGGATTTGCCTTAATAACCTTATTTACTATGGGAAGGTTAAGATTTAATAAATGGCCAATTCATCCAATTGCGTTCCTTGTTTGGAATACCTACCCGCTAATGGCTTTCGCCCCATCTTTCCTGTTAGGTTGGATATTTAAAACGTTAGTAATGCGCTTTGGTGGTGGTAAGGCATATCATGCTGTAAAGCCACTGATGATTGGCTTGATTGCTGGAGAAGCAATGGCTGGCGTATTAATTATGCTGATTAGTGCGGCTCATTATTTCATCACTGGCAACCCACCGAAAGGATTCAGCATCTTACCTGGTTAAAATTAATAAGAAACAAAAAAGCGGGGAGTTTTATCTCCCCGCTTTTTTATTTAAAATGGTGGACTCAATACACCTTTCTCGGTAATAAAACCAGTCACCAAACTGCCCGGTGAAACATCAAATGATGGGTTCCAACCAACTGCATCTTCTGGCGCAGCCTGATATTTGCCAATTATCTTAATTTCTTCGTCACTCCTGAACTCTATTGGAATATCTTTTCCTGATGACAATGACAAATCCATTGTTGAAAAAGGAGCTGCTACGTAAAAGGGTATCTCATGAAACTTCGCTAATGCTGCTAAACTGTAAGTACCTATTTTATTGGCAAAGTCACCATTTGCGGCTATTCTGTCTGCGCCGACAACTACCGCATTTACTTCGCCACAAGCCATTAACGTCGCTGCCATATTATCACAAATCAAATTATAAGGTATTCCGCTTCGTGACAGTTCCCAAGCCGTTAAACGCGCACCTTGCAGCAATGGTCGCGTCTCATCAACCCAGACTTTCTTTAGCTTTCCATCATTACTACATTGACGAATTACCCCTAATGCCGTTCCACTACCGCCAGTTGCCAAAGTTCCAGTGTTGCAGTGGGTTAAAACCTTTGCTTCAAGTGGCATAATTTCAGAACCAAATTTTGACATTAAATTACAGGATAATATTTCTGCCTGCAAAATATCATCAGCTAATTTCAATAATTTTTCAGCAATATTATTATCGTAATCATTATCAATAATCGCTAATGATTTATTTAAAGCCCAAAAAAGATTTACCGCAGTAGGTCGGGTTGAGACTAATGTGTTATAAACATTCCGCAGATATATAACATCATTATTTATAGAAGCTGCTAATGCCATACCATAAGCGGCTGTTATACCTATTAATGGGGCACCACGTACTGCCAGAGTGCGAATCGCATCAGCAACAGTATCCACAC
>Ga0194053_10001774_pt1 | contig 13547 bp, 11 predicted proteins | sample SepL228m_MetaG_FD_161684 | JGI IMG/M metagenome (GOLD analysis project Ga0194053, IMG submission 161684) | Anoxic zone freshwater microbial communities from boreal shield lake in IISD Experimental Lakes Area, Ontario, Canada - Sep2016-L227-8m | ecosystem: Environmental > Aquatic > Freshwater >... | reverse complement strand
GGATAGTTGACTGTGAGCCTCAAGGGCTTGACGAATGCCGCGCCCTGTCGCTCCAGCAACTGCGGTGCCCGGCTCTCGATCTTGGTGCCGGCGGGGAGTGATTCCGTCTTTTCGAAGGTGAAGAATGCGATCTCCGCTCCACCGACAGTGGGAAAGCCGGCACCCAGCCCGGTGACCTGCCACCGGGCACGCCGGGCTGTCACGGGCGACGCCAGCGTCAGGAACGTCACGCCGCCGCGCTGGTTCACATGCTTCACCGGCACGCTGCGGACCACCGCGCCGGAGGCATCCAGGAAAGTCAGTTCCGAGGATGCCACGGTCGCCGGATCGTTGCGGTCGATATGGCGGAAAGCCATGACCTGTTTGGGGGCGCCAAAGTCGAACTCGATGAAGGTGTTCGTCCCTTTGCCGTTCGAGGAGTATTCTGTCGCCGGTTTGCCGTCAATGATGTTAGCGGCATCGAAGCTGCCGCCCGGAAAGGCCTCCGCGCTCGCGACGATCTTTTGGGTGGGCAGTTGGTCCAGCCGGGTGAAACTGTTGGTCAGGCCAGGCTCCACGGCACTATGAGCACAGAAAAGGGATGTGAGCGAGGCGGCGATGATCAGCAAAAGTAGTGGCAAAGGTTTGCGCATAGCGATTATTTACCGTCTAAATCCGGTCGCGGGCGAGAGAATTCGTTGTCGTTAGCGGACACTTTCGGAGTTTGGCGGCGTCTGCACCGGGCTCAGTGCGCGCCCAACGTTCGCGCCACGAACTGTTCCACCCGCGCCCACACTTCCTCCTCCCCTGCATTGGCCATGCAATACTGCACCGGAAACCGGCAGTAGTCTGAACATGGTTTGTAAGGGCAGGCTTTACCTTCCAACCACGCGGACGCCGGATGGAGCGGCGCGAACCACTCGGGCACTTGCGGGCCAAACAACGTGAAGGTGGGCACCCCACTGAACGCCGCCAGATGGCCCGGGCCGGAGTCGTTGCCGATGAAAACGCCGGCGCGATCCACCAGGCTGAACAGCTCGGCAACCGTGCGCGGCGTGGCCAGATTTGTCTCGCCAGCCGCCTGCCACCATTTCTGCTGGTCGGGATCGGCAGCGACTTGCACCCGATGATTCGCCTGACGCAGCCGGGCGACCAAGCTCCGATAGCGGTCCAGCGGCCAGACCCGAACCGCCTGGCCGGCCCCGGTGTGAACGAGGATTTCACCGTCGCGACGCGCTTGCGGCAGCGTGAGGGCTTCGCGCGCGGGCACGTCGAACTCGAGAGCCTGTGCCAAAACACGCCAACTCTCATAATGATGCGCCTCCGGCTCTGGCCGGGGCATGGGTCGTGTCAGAGAGAATTGGCTGCCCGCGCGAGGGAAGCCCAGCCGCGTTTTGGCTCCCACAAGCTGAAGCAGCAGATGATCACGCGGGTCTCCCCAGCGGGCTGATAAACCGAAGTCGAACCGTTCGTCCGCCAGTTCTCTTCTAAGCCGGACGAATTGCCGCCACGGCCAGACCAGCAGGCGGTATTTGTGCTTGAATGCGGTCCACGGCGCGATGAAGGGCACCACCTTTACGTTGCGCCAGAACCGCGCCTGCAAGTCTTTTGCGTAAGGTTTCGCCACAAGTGTCACGGCATACTTGGCGCTCGCCGCCTGCAGAAACGGCGTCGCGATCACCAGGTCGCCCAGGCCCCAAAGTTCCACCACTAAAAGCTTCGGTTTCACAGCGGGCGGCGGGCAACCAGGCAGGCCGACCAGCCCAACCAATGGACGCGGGCGGTAAATTTCTTTCGGCATGGCGGCGCGAAGAAATACAGCGGCCAGGATGCGGCAAAGAGCCAGTTTCTGGAAATGCCGCTCGCCATCACCTCGAGGCCGGCTCCCCGCACCTGTTGCGCGAGCGCTCCCATGACCACCGGTCGCACGTGTGTTGGGTCATCGAAGAAGTTCAATGTGAACGTCCCCGCCGCTGCGCCTCGCGGGCTGGGCAGCGCCAGGGTCTTGGGATGAGGCGTCTCAAAATATATCCGCCCGCCAGGCTTGATCAGCCGCGCCGTCTCGGCCAGCAGCAAGGTCAAATCCTTCAAATGCTCGATCAATTGCATGCACGTAATCGCATCCATCGAACGTTCTGGCCACGGCAGTTTCTCCCGCTCCAAATCCACTTTTCGGAATTGGCATCCCGCCGGATACTGTTGCGGCTGACCCGCAACGTCGGCGGCAAACAGGCGCAAGTCCGGTCGCAGCTCGGCAATGTGCCCCAGGGTTTCGCCATCGGACGACCCCAGATCGAGCAGCGCGCCGGACAACGGCGTGGCGGCAACGAAGCGCGCCCGGGTGTCCAGCCAGGGAAAATGCCGCACCAAAGCCCAGTTCATATTGTCCCTTTGCCAGGGCTTTGGGGTTTTAAATCACCGCCAAAACCTTCGCGCACGTGCCGATCCTCGTTCACCAGGGGGAAGATAGGGTAGCGCTGGTCGCATGTAAAGCCGTTCGCGTTTGCGTTCACAGCTTGTCCAGGCCGGCATTGGACGAGAACTGGGTTTTGTTTCGCAGGTGGGATTTCAGCCGCCAGGTGCCCGGGATGAGATCGCACGTGTGGCGGAACCACAGTTTCTGCAACTGGCGCTTGGCTTTGAACACGAGGCGCAGACCCCGACCCCGCCAGCCGCCGGGGTTGCCGTGCTCGCGCCGGATGATCACCGCTTCCTGAATCATATTGCGGATAATCCGCAGGTCGGCGGACTGGCCTCGGGCGTGGTACCGATAGTCCACGAGCAACTCCGGCAGATGCCCGACCCGGCAGCCGGCCCGCCCGAGGCGAAGTTTGAATTCGTAATCGGCTGAGTTGAGAAACTCTTGATGCCGATAGCCGCCGAGGCGTTCATAGGCCCCCTTGCGCACGAACAAAGCCTGGTGGCAGATGTAATCAACCCCATACAGCAGGATATTGTAGTCGTAACGCGCCTCTTGCCGCCGGTATATCTCACGGCCCAGGCCATCCACAAAGACAACATCCCCAAACAGCGCATCCCAGGCGGGGGTTTTTTGAAAAGCCTCCGCGACTTTCCGCAGTGCGCCGGGGCGGAAGCAATCATCCGCATTCAAAATGACCACCACGTCGCCCGCCGCCCGCGCGAGTCCTTTGTTCATCGCGTGATAATGCCCTTCATCCTTCTCGGAAACCCATTTCAAGCCCGGATACTTTTCCAGCACCGCCACCGTGCCGTCCTGCGAACCGCCGTCCACCACGATATGTTCCCAATTCCCATAATCCTGGTCGCGCACACTCTGAATCGTCTCCGCAATCGTGGAGACGCTGTTAAAGCTTGGCGTGACAACCGAGATCTTGGGAAGTTCAACCATACATCAAACGTGACATACCCAGGATGCTAATCGGTTCAGGCCATGTCAGACCAGACATGTTTCTGGTCCGATCAAGTTCGGTAACCCTCTGGATCGCGTGCAATCAGGGCGGTATTTATGAGTCCAAGCCATTCGCTGGAGGATCGTATGAAGCCCGGCAGCCGGCACACAAGTCAAAGTTCCGTCATCGCCCAGCGGACTCGGTCCCTGCCTGCGCGCGCCGGCAAAGGAAACGCCCGGCGAAACGTGTTGCCCGCCGAAAAGCCGCTTTGCTAGATTGGCTTGTGCAGACGCCTGGTATGGACCAACCGGATGACAGGAAAAAACCTCACGCAGTGGCGTCGATCCCATTGCGTCGAGGGCCGGCCTTGCTTGAGGGGTCAGCAGGAGCCTGTGCGCTCAAAGCCGAAGTGAAGGCGTTCTGGAACCGGGAGAGTTGCGATGCCGACCAGGCGCACGCGGAGAAGTTCAGCCGCGAATACTTCGAGCAGATCGAGCAATGGCGCTATCGTGACCAGCCCTTCATTCATGCGTTTGCCCAGTTTACGCGGTATCACCGCAAACGCGTGCTCGAGGTCGGCTTCGGGGCGGGCACCGACTTCATCCAATGGCTGCGGGCGGGGGCGCGCGTCTCGGGAATTGATCTCACCGAGGAGGCGCTGGCCAATGTCAGCCACCGCATCCAGGTTTACGGTCTGCCGCAACCGGAAAGCCTGCAAGTGGCCGATGCCGAGAACCTGCCATTCCCGGCGAACAGCTTTGACCTGGGCTACTCCTGGGGCGTGCTGCACCACACTCCGAATACCGGGAAAGCGCTGGCCGAACTGGTCCGCGTCGTGCGGCCCGGCGGTGAGATAAAGGTTATGCTCTACAACCGTCATGGCCTCTATGCGTGGAAGATGTGGATAAAGCACGCCCTGCTCAAAGGCCGGCCGTGGAAAAACCTGCGCTGGGTTTTGGCGAACCACGTCGAGAGCCGCGGCACCCAAGCCTTCACGGAGAAGGAGATACAACAGATGCTCGCGCCCCTGGGCGTGGCGGAGATTCGCATGGAACGGTTCATCACCAATAACGACTGCGTGATGCGCCGGAGTTTCCCCTATTGGATTTGCGGCTTGGTGCTGGCCTCGGTGCAGGCGCTCACGGGAAATCGCCTGGGCTGGTTCCGCGGCATCTCCGCGCGGAAGCTTTGACGCGCCGGGGCTGGGGCGGTCCAATGTCATTAGGATTTGAGCCCAGAGAAGGCCCGAGAAACCGGTCCAAGCCTTTGTCCCGGATGGACATGCGAGAATAGCCCAACGTTTAAACGTTGGGCTATTGTCGGCCATCCCTCCGGGATGAGGAGCATCGCACAGATGATCGGCGAAAGTCTTCTCAACGAGCCGGTCTTCGCTATTGATGTCGGTGATCATGGTTTCAAGCCGTTTTGGCGGCCATCTCAGCCACGATTTGAAAAGCGCGGCCAAGGTCGAATTCCGCAAAATCTTTGGCCCGCAAGACCGGTCGCAACTGGGACTGGACCTGCTGCTGGAGCGCGGCCAGGCGCTGGTCGGAAACATCTACAGGCTCGTTGCCCGGCACGGCCAGCTTCTGCCGGACCAAGAGGAGCAACTCCGGATCGCCGGGCCGTAGCCCGAGGCGCCGCACCGCGTAATCAATGTCGAAAAAGTCGCGCGCCGCGACTTCCCGCCGGGATAGCGCGGCGCGAAACTTTTCCGCGAACGCCTCGGGCTTGGAGATGCAACGGACTGACACCGGGGCCACCATAGCTCGCCCGGTCACTGGGTTGAGCAGGGCCGTTCGTGCTTCCACAGAAATGGGCGGCGTCAGCAGCGGCTCGCGCAAAGCCACCTCGATCTTGATCGTCTCTTCCTGCCCGGTGGCGAGCGAATGGTAACTCACGCTGCCGACGTACTGGGTCGAGTTGTTGGCGCCGCCCAACGGCCTCTGGATAAGGCAGCCCGGCAAAGCCGCCTCCAGTTCGGCAAATGCCCCCTTCAGCGGCACGACCAGCTTTCGCCGGTCGGCACGGGCGCTGCGCATCGTCACCGGGATGACGAAATCCAGGTCTTCGCTCAAGCGGAAGAAGGTGGCGTGAACCTTGGCCAGACATGTGCCGCCTTTGAACACCATGCCGGGCGCTTTCCCGCCCAGGTATTCCAGGAACACGGTGCAGTAATAGTCCTTCTCCACCAACCGCGCGGGAAACGTCGTCTCCGCTTCTGTGAAGCTCAACGCTTCCCCGAAACGATCCCGGTCTTCGTGCAGCCGCAGCATGTCGGCCTCAATTTCTGCCGTTGTCCACCACGCCCCATCGCTGGCTGATGGGACCTCGCTTCGGTGCCCGCGGCAGCCACGGAATGGGACTGCTCGTCGATGGGAGCGCGCGCGCAAGCTTCCGCAATTGCGTTTCCGCCACCCCCTCGCGCTCCAGCAGCAGGCCCAGCCGCCGGATTGTGCCTATGTCGCCGTAGCGCAGCGTGCCTCTCACCAATTCCGCCGCGCTCACCCGCTTTGCCTTCAACTCCCGCCGAATCCACTCGTAACCGCGCGGGATGCCGTTGAAACGTGACCAGTCATACACTGCGTCCACCAGCGTCCGCGCCCGCGACGCATACACCGCCGTCACCCCGTCGGGCGTCTGGAACGAGTCCGTGTCACCCAGTCGATCCTCCGCCACCTTGATCAGCATCAACGTCACGCTTCCGACCTGGCGCTCGCCGGACAGACAGTTGTTGCACGCATAAAGCCGGTTCGGCACCTGTTCATCGAAACCGTAGCGGTTGAAAGCGTTCGGCCCGCACACCTGATACTTGGCTCCGGCCATGGCCATCAACGTGTCCAGCGCCAGGAACTCGCCCGGACTCCACTTGCCCCCCAGCGGGAGCCGGGGCGGCACCAGATACACCCCGCGCCACACCCGGGCAATCATCCCCGCCTGCGACAGCCGACTCAACACCTTGCGCTCCTGCCGCGCATCCAGGTTCAGCGGCTCGCTCAAATCACCCGTCCTCACCACGCGCAGCTTGCGCATCTGCGTGTAGGCCAGCACTTGCGCTTCCTGCCGCCCAATCTTGCTTTTCATGACTGCATCCTATTTCCAGGATAATCCCCTGACAAGGGATTTACTCACCAATACCATGCAACCCTCAAACGACCCTCAAACGACCCTGAAATGACCTTTGCAAATGCTGCGGGGCAAATCTACGGCCAAATGTCTGTGTAAGCGCCTGTGTCACACGCTGCCGATGACATTGCTCGGGTAACCGTTCAAAGCAGGTCAATGCTATACGATCACCTCCGCCGCCCTGTGATGAGTCGCTTGGCCACCAGACGGCAAACCTCTCTAAAGCGTATTGGGTGCTGGAAGCGCAGATCGACAAGTGACAGCAAACTCCCAGCATCCCTGCGCGCATGACTGGAATTAGTCATTGCAGCGGAACCGGCTCCTGTGATTAAATCCAGCCATGAGAGACGTGTGCCGCGCTCTTCGGCCTGACTTCGTCAGGGCGTCCGCAGGTTCGGACGGAGCCTGTTCACAGTTTCCCAACTGACAGAAAAACAACTCAAAGAAAAAGAACAAGACAAAGATGTTATGAAAAAGCAAGTAATCCTTGCGGTCGTTGGTCTGGTGGCTTCACTAACTCAGGCCGCGCCGTACCTGTCGGAACAATTGCGGTTGTGTGCCGTCGTCGTGCCCAGCCAGGACTTGGGCATCGCCGGGAGCACCATGTACAACCCGCGCTTTTTCGATGGCAAGATCTACGCCAACCAGATCAATATTGGTGTTGCGTGTTTTGGCCGGTACCCCATTGGTTCAACGCTGGCAGAAATGCTGGTCAACAGCAGCTCGGATAACGCATTGGAGCACCGGATGGTGGCGCCATTCCGTGGCGCCAATAAATCGGCCTATATTCTCGGGTCAGGCAGTGCCTCGGGGCCCGCGACCAAGTTCACTCGATACAACTACGACGGCACCAGTCCGCTCAGCATCGACGCGCCCGACCTGCAACTGGCCGATTCGTTTGATTGGGTGGATGAGAGCACAATCATTTATTCCGATTACACCAGCGGAAATCGCAAGCGGCTTTGCCTGGCGAGCGTGGTCGCCGAACCGTTCTCGGTGACGGTCAAGCCCACCTGGAATGTGAACGGTTACATCACCACGAGCGTGAGCACCCGGATACGCAACATCCGGGTTGGCGAAGTGTACAGCGGGTACGCTTATTACGGTGATGCAGGGCAGAATACGAATCCGAACTTTTACGCGGTAAACCTGGCGACCGGCGCAGAGACTTTGCTCGGGAATTTGGGCGTATTGACTGGCACTGGCAGTTTCGGCCTTTGGACCGTGGTGGAGCGAGGTGGCTTCCTTTATGTCCAAACCACAGACAACGGCATTTTTGTGTATCCAATGACCAGCCCGACAACCATCGGCCCGCTCCACACGACTTACACGAAGTCGCAACTGGATGCGGTGACGGGTGGGGCCGCCCAATATTTCGGGCTCGATCTCACCTCGGGCGGCAGCAATCTGCTTCTCGGGGGGCTTGCCGGCCAGGTCTTTCAACTGGGCGGCGCGGGCGTGCCTTACCTGGGCGAGGACCTCCAGCGGCGGGTCACGGTTAATCCCAGCGCGGATATCGGCACTGCTGGCAACTCCATGTTCAACCCGCGGTTATTCGATGACAAAGTTTACGCCAACCAAATTAACAATCCGTGTTTCGGACGGTATCCTTGGGGCTCCAATATTCCCGAAGTGCTGGTGACGAACATCGGCACTACCACGTTGGAACACCGCATGGTGGCCCCGTTCCGAGGGGCGAATCGGTTCACCTACATGATGGGTTCCAGCCATATCATCGGCGGCGAGCAACCCACTTTCACCCGCTACGATTGGGACGGATTCAACCCGATCTCGACCTATACGGCAGACAGCTTGGCTGCGGCAGGCTGGGATTGGGTGGACAACGATACGATCATTTACACGGTCTATACACCTACATACCGGACCAGGCTGTGCCTTGCGGACGTGGTTGCCGAACCCTTCTCGATCGCTTTCAACACCACATGGAATCCCAATGGTTATGTCGAAACCAGTGTAACCACCCGCATACGCAACGTGCGCGTGGGCGATGTTTACCGCGGTTACGCTTACTACGGCGATGCAGGACAGAACAACAATCCTAAGTTCTACGCCATCAACCTGGCTACCGGGGCCGAGACCGAGTTGGGGAGCCTTCCGACGTTGACCGGTTCAGGCAGTTTCGGCCTGTGGACCGCCGTCGAGCGGGATGGCTATCTCTATGTGCAGACGACTGATAACGGCGTGTATGTCTATAAAATGACCGACGCCACCACGCTGGGCCCGCTCTACACCACTTACACCAAAGCCCAACTGGACGGAGCAACGGGCGGCTCGACCCAGTATTTTGGCTGGGATGCAGCGGTGGATGGAAAGAGATTGCTGATCGGTGGGCTCCAGGGAAACGTTTACGAATTGCAAGGGCGGCCGTCCCTGGCCATTTCCAGGTCCGGCGCGTCTGTCCAACTCTCCTGGTCGGCGTCGGTTGCCGCTCAGGTTCTGCAATCGGCGACGAGCCTGTCGGCGGGCGACTTCTCCGATGTAACTCCGCAGCCGCCCTTTGTGCAAGACGGCGAACTGACAAAGGCGAGCGTTTCGATCGGCAGCACCACCACGTTCTTCCGGCTGCGCAAGGGGCCCTGAACAAAGATGCGCGGCATGGACCGCAATTGACAAACTCCTCGCTAACCGCACGCACCAGCCGGACGGTAGGGGCCAACCTCCGGTCTGATCTTTTCGCTGCTAGGAATGCTTGGCCCAGGCGTCCTCCGCTCCCACGGATTCTACGGGGAAGAATTGGTGCCTGTTGCGATCCCGATGATCCTGCCGACCGTGCTCCAGACTTTCTCGGGATAACGGCGCAGGGTCTTGTTCAATCGCCGGCGACTCAGAGTATTCAGGTTTTGAAATGTAACCAGGGACTGCGGATCGATGCCGTCACGAAGGTTCAGCCAGGCAAAATCACAGAGCGCCTGCTCAGGCGAGATCACTTGGTCCGCAGGCTTGGCATAAACGCTGGCGGGGACGCAGATGAACCTCAGCTTGCCGGCCGGGGTGATGCGATCGGACTTCCGGTTATGGCGACGGTGGGTGAAGCAGGTGACCTCCGTGGGCACCTGGGTGACGAGGTGGCACCGAAACAGCGCGTAAAAGCCAGTGATGTAGGCGCCCGGATCGATCGCCGCCAGGACATCTTCAGGCTCTACTCCCTGGGCTAGACCATACCGCCCGTGGGCGTAGCGATGGATGATGCCGTGCCCCAGCAAACGGCCGAGCTCCGTATTCACCACGCCGAGCGTGGTCTGTGCCGCGTTCGCAAGCTCCGCGACGGAGAAAACCACCTTCCCGTGCAGGTCTCTCTGTTCGGCGAAAAAGCGTTGCCATGCCAAAGTTTTCATGGTGGACAAACCCGCAGAATCAGATTCAGGGCTGCGTCGAAAACTGCTCTGCCACCGCCCCCGGCATTCATCTGTTGCGCTACGGTTGCATCCATCTGCTCGTCGATGACCTTCTGAATGGCGGAGGCGTGGTAGCTCCGGTTTTCCTGCAGGTCTTTCAACCTCCGAGCGACACTCTCCGGGCGGAGTTCCATTTTCGCCACCTTCTGCTTCAGCCGAGCGGCTGAATCCGGGAGCAGCTTGTCCCCGTAAAGAAAGATATCCACCAAATCACGGTGTTGAAGGAATATCCGGTTCAGGACCGCAATGACCTTGCTCTCGATCAGGTCGGCGTCGGAAGGCGTCGAATGTACCGTTCCACCCGCTGTTCGAATGGTTGGCGGATCCAGGCAGACGATTTGGGTGACTTCCAGCGGGATTTCAATGTGGAGATCACCTTTCCAGAAGCGAAGATCGACAAATGTTGCGCTGGGTGAATCTGCGTCAGGCCCGGTGCGGGCGGAGACCGAACCTTCGTAGCCGAGTTCCCGACGGACCTGGCCCAGAATGACACGGCGACAAAGACCGAGTAGCTCCCGCTGTTTTGCCTCCAGGTCTCCGTCCCAATGATAATCAATATCCACCGAGAAGCGCTGGCTATTGTCGAGCAAGCGATACCGGAATCCGCCGATCAGCAGCAAATTAACTCCAGCCGGACTGGTCGCCACCAATCTGGCGAGGACCTTCTGTAATCTGTCTGTTTCCTGAATCTCAGTTTTCACTGTTCAATGGATAAAGCATCCAATCACAATGTACAACATAAATGTTGTATATCGCGCTCTAGATGTGAGCCGATGCGAGAGACTCACGATATCGAAACAATGTGATACTTCACGAGCGAACCGCTCAGCTTGGCCGTCCAACGCTAGCCCGCTTTCTTGCCCATCAACTTTCCCGGATCCAGCAGGCATCTCGCGCTCACGGGGGCTCACGAGATGGACAATAATTCCACCTCGAAGATGAGCGTGGCATTCGGAGGAATCGCTCCGGGGTAGCCTTGTTCGCCGTAGGCCAGTTCTGGGGGAATGGTCAGCCGAACCTTATCACCCACCCGCATGGCCGCGACGCCATTATCCCAGCCTCGAATCACCTGGCCGGTCCCCAGAACAAAGGCAAATGGCTCATCGCGGTCCACCGAACTGTCGAACTTGGTGCCGTCCGTCAGCCAGCCAGTGTAATGGACTGTGACGGTATCGCCCGGTTTGGGCGAAGCGCCGTTTCCCGAAGTTATGCTGTCGATCTTCATGTCGAGTATCGTCTGGCTCAAGATGGCGGGCGAGCTTGCGAACCGTTCGCCGGAACCAATCGTCCGCCAATCAGAGCACCGAAACAGTATGGCAATCCCGTGGCGCATAATCCAGCTTGGTCTCCACAATACCGGCTTGGCAGAGCAGTCATTCCGGGTGCCAATACCCGTGCTCAATCAATTCCTTGCCGGGTAGAGATGCCAGCCCACTTCCCGGCTGGCCGCAATCGTCTCGGGGTAAGGGGTGTCGGCGATATCGACAAAGCCGATTTGGTAATTCTCCTCGTCATAGATACGACCGGTTGTCGGCTCGTCCGAATATTGGAACCAGTGGCAGCCCACGAACTGCGGATGGCTCAAGACGCCACGGACGTAATCCTTGTATGCCTGGGCGCGGGCGCGCTGGTTCGCGACCGGCACCAACCCGGTGTGGAACAGACCCCGATCAAGCGCCCCGAAGTGGAACTCGCCAATGATTAAAGGCACATCCGTCCCGCCGTTGAACTTGAAGTCGGCCACGCTGGACTGATAGAGGTTGTAACTCACAACATCACAATAGCGGGCGGCGGCCGCGGCAGCGCGGGAGTTTACCCCGGCGAAACGGCAGCCCAGGTAAAGCTGGCCGGGGGCGACGGCTTTGATTGCGTCGCGGACCGTCCGGAAATAGTGCTCTGCGGTTCGGGTATAGAAAGCCTCAAGATCCCCGCGCGCCTTTTCCTTGTCGGGAACATCGCGGCTTTCGAGCAGCGCCTCCCAGGAAGCATAGTGGGAGCCCCAAGCCTGGTTGAGAGTCTCGATGCCGTTGTATTTGGCGCGAAGGTCGGAGATCAAAGCCCGTTTGGCTGCCTGCTCTCCCGGAGATTGCAGTGCGGCCAGGGCCAGAGAGACTTCGTCGCCCCAGGACATTTCATTGTCCGAGAAGTAGCCGAGGCACCAGGGGTCTCCGGCGCTGTCGCCGCGCTTGCCTTCCATCCCTCGGCGCAGCCCGACGGCGAAACCAGGATCGAATACATCCGCGAACTTGCCCCAATACCCATCGCTGCCCTCGATCCGCTTGCTTCCCTCGGACCCAATGGTGTCGGTGTAGGGGGTCAAGCGCAGTCGCCGCGTGCCGGCGTCCGACCAGTTCGCAATCGTATTGAGACCCCAGCTCCGCAAACGCTGGTGGAGCAGCCGGGGATAAGTCTGCTGCCAGTCCGGCCCATACTTGCGCGCCAGGTTGGCCCCGATGAAAGCAAAGCATTCCGGGGAGCGGTCAGCGTAATGCCCTTTCAAGGCATAGCCGCGGGAGCGGAAGGCCGCCAGCTCGGGTTGACCGCCCGGGTAGTTGTCAAACCAACCGTCCCGCTCCTCGATCGGGGTGGTGTCGAACGCGCGAACACAATCAATCCCGTGCGAGAAGAACAGGCGGCCTTCGGGATCAACAAGCCACCACTTTCCGTTGACTCGTTCTGTGCGAAAAAACCCCGTCGCATCGAGCTGTGGCCCCCGCGCGAATCCGCCGTACCGATCCCAATCCTTCGGCCCAACCTTTTCCGCCAGCTCCGCCACCTCCCCTTTCCGGCGCGCGTCGAGGTCGGCCAGGGATTTGACTTTGCCCGGCCAATCCTTGTGCCGATACTGGCCAAACGTGTCAATGAAGGGAAAGAACGGATCGGCATCCCGAGTCCAGGCGGTTGGTGCCTCCCAGGTCTCCGTGGTCCGGATGTCGAGGATTTCAAAGACATAGTCGGCTTGCGGCTGGCTCAGAAACACCAGCACCTGAGTGACATTGGCCGGATCAATCGTGCCGGCGCCGCCGGCTCTTGCCGGGTAGCCGCGCATCCCGAAAAGCTTGCCTCCCAGGGTGTCGTCGCTCGTCCGCTTGAGCGGAACGTTCAAGACGCCGGTCTGGCCGCGCCCCAAAGACATCGAGTGGGTGACACAATGATCGGTTCCGTCCGCCCCGGGATTATCGACACGGCAGAAGAGCGTGAGCGCATTGGTCCCCGGATTCCTGAGCTTCAGCGATACCTGGGCGTAAGGGGAGAGATCCCAATGGCCGCCCGTTGCCGGCAGGGTAATCCCCGGCCAGGACTGCTGATGGCCAGTGGCGACGCGCAGCCCGCCTCCCGCCGAAAGCATCGTTGCCAGCGCGTCCGACGCGGTGAGCTTCGGCATCTCCGATTTCCTCGTGAAATCAAAAAGCAGCAGGTCTGCGGCAAGAAGTTGGAACGTAGTGGCGGCCAGCCAGAGTGAGATGGCGGCCCAGCGGTGGCAGGTTTTCATGGTGGTTTTGACGTTAGTGAGAAGGGCGGCAATGGCAAGCGTCGATTGGTGCTTTCGTTCCCTCCCCAGGGCGGATTCAAGAACCTGCAAAATCGTAGCCGCCGACGGCAGTCGGCGCACTTTTCCTCGATTATCGGAGTGTTAGCGCCGACTGCCGTCGGC
>Ga0194053_10001772_pt1 | contig 13553 bp, 15 predicted proteins | sample SepL228m_MetaG_FD_161684 | JGI IMG/M metagenome (GOLD analysis project Ga0194053, IMG submission 161684) | Anoxic zone freshwater microbial communities from boreal shield lake in IISD Experimental Lakes Area, Ontario, Canada - Sep2016-L227-8m | ecosystem: Environmental > Aquatic > Freshwater >... | reverse complement strand
CTCCGTGGTATAAAACATATCTTAGGTTTGGAAGTTTTTGTAGTTCATGTCTAATTTTAAAGATTATTACCAGATTCCAGAGAGCAGCTTTAACCTTCTTAGTATCGAACTTTGAGCTTGTTTTCGGCTCTTCCGTTAAAACAGCATCTGGTTTCTTTACTCCAAACTTTTCACAAAAGTCCCCTAAAGAATGTTGGCCAGTATGGATAAAATAGTAGGGGATCTTCTTCTTTTGTAATTCTAACATTACTGGAAAAGTTTTTATCAGTTCTGCTCTAGTACCTATCACAAAAGCAAGTTTATACTCTTTAAAATCTTTATTTACCATCTTATCTTATAAATTTTAAACCATCTAATTCGCCATATCCGCCATTCTCAGCCATGAATTCTTCATTAGTAAGAATATTTGTAGGATACTCCACTTTCCACGTTTTTAGAGGAGCTCTTAACCCTTGGAAATAAACAAACTCTCCTAAATCCATTCCTTGCGACTTCAGGGCCTTTACTATATAATCATCCTCACTATGCGCAACTTTTATAGTGGGATACTGATCATATACATCATTCATTAAATATAGCCTTGCAAAGAGCCCTTGTTGTACCCTATTCGACAAGTAAATTCCTGCGCCCAGATTATCCGAACTAACTCCTCCGCTAGCATCTTGTATTAATGAAGGGATTATCATAAATGTAGCATTAATTCCTGTTTTAAAATCCATTATTTTTCCATCTAAATATACATATCTCATTGGTAATTGATATTGTTTATTATTGTAGACAAATACTGCTGTAGGTTGTTTAAACTGTACAGTTTTATTTGCTGTAGAATAATCCATAAAAATTCCTAAGAAATAAGACTTATATGTTGGTAATTCATATTGGTCATATGTCGGACCTGGTAAAAAGGTCCCATTATAATTAATATCTTCATCAACAAAGGTGCTACCAACATAAACTCTTTTTACTCCACTAGCTGTTTCCGTAGTTTGCTTCAAATCTGTTACCAAGGTAGGTAATGAAGAGTATCTATCTTGCTGTTTATCTCCACCAATTTTAGAATATGCAGCATATTTTCCTAAATCCGTAGGGTCAATCAATAAATAGGAAACGTTATGAGTTTTCATAAAACTTAATGCTGTCTCAGGTTTCGGAGTAGTTAACACATATCTTCCCATTAAATGGTTCCAGTAAGGATTGTTATTCCCTCCATCCAATATTGTGGTCCTATTGGACATTGTCTGTATTTGATATCCATAATCCCACCAATGAGCAAAAAGATCATTGCTTTGAGTGTTATTTCTTGCCCACCCCATCATTAATTGCCATTGATTATCTGCAATTGGGCCCATATTTGCAGCACTATACTTAGTTATTTTGTAATTCCCATAACTACCGGTCATCAAGGGGTTTCCAAATAAAGATATTAGTACTATAAAAAAAGAAATTATCCCTGCTAAATAAAGAATATATTTACTTGTGGAATCTTTAGTATTTTTTGCGTACTCATAAAATTTAATAACAGCATAAGCTACTGCAAACGCAACAAACGTATAGATAACAAAAATAACTCTCACTGCCGATCTTGTAGATAGTAACATAACAAACATCCAGGAGAATAAGAAAGCGTTTACCGCAGATATTCTGAACTTATCATTGAAATAAAGCCAAGCAAAATATACTACAAAGATTCCAAAAGAAAGTAAATAGGCTGCTTGGCTTATAAGGTTTGTTCCATTAAACAGGCTAGAGGGAGAGGTTCTGCTGAACATCATTCCTAAAATAGCTACTGTCCAAAGTACAACAAATCCAATTCTATGTTTGAATGAATTAATTGCTCTGCTAGTTTCTATGCCTACAAAAATCATTCCCAAAACAAACAACCAAAAGATAACGGAAGTGTATTGTGCCATTAAATCAGTTATATATGGCTGAGCGTAATACGCGACAGTTAAGCCTACTCTTCCTAGGCCCATAGGGAATAAAACTTGGATATATACTGAGTGTAACATCTCTAGTGGGCTTTTCCCAATCAATATTAATCCTATCATCCCTAAAACAATTGTAATTAAACCAGAATAAATAAGTCTCCATTTAGACTTAGCAAACAAAATCTTCTTTTCATATTTCAAAACTAAAATATCAACGATTGCTAAAGCAATGATAAATGGAGCAATAATACCATAGTTACTTAAGAACTTAGAATACATTGCAGACAAGGGATATCCAAATAAAGGCATCATCAAAATAGCTGATAAAATTAAAAGAACATAGAATCCTACAAACTTAAATTTTTTGTTTATATCTTTTCCTTCAATTCCAAAAAGGAAATAAATAGCAGAAGCAAAAGAGATAATCATTAAAACGAAGCTAGATGCTCCTGACCAAGAGAAGAAAGAAAATGCAAAACCTATTCCACTCAAAATTCCCCACATGGCAGTCTGTTTCCAACTCTTTTCAAATCTACTCAACGAAACTACAAAAATCAACATTGCCAAGAACATAAAAGGCATACCTAGTGCTTCGTGGCTTGAAACTCCTGCTGTATTTCTACTTAAATAAGAAGGAGAATATGCTAAAAGAGCACTAGCAATAACTGCTCCTATTTTAGACTTTGATAGATACCAACATAATGCAAAGAAAATAATTAGTCCTATTGCAAACGCAACAACTGGATATAAAACATCTACTCTATCTAATGTTATTTCAGAACCGAATAAATGAAGTGTTTTATACGAAAAAGCCAAAGCTTTTGGAAGCATTTCTTGGGCAAAGGTTAAATTCATACCGGGATTTCTCATAGTATCTACGCCATCAATATTTCCTCGATCAATCAATGTCTGCGCAACCCTTAACTCATAACAGGCATCAGGATCAGAAGGTAAATATTTTCCATTAGTAGCATCAACTAACTTATCTAAATTTCCCAGTCTTATATATGTTGAATTAATCAAGATAACTAAAAATAAAATAATTGCTAAAGCTATCTGAAATTTTTTATTCATTATAACTCCCTTAACAAAATCAAAAACTTCTCTTTTTCCTTTTTTAGCCATCCCTGTACTCGGAAAACTCCGTTTATAAACATTTTGAATAAATAATAACTAAAGACGAGGTATTCCTAGTTACATCATAAAAAGGCCAATAATTATAAAAATAAATTGTATTAAATAGATGAAGTAAACTACATCATTTTCATAAACTTTCTTCTTAAATTTAGACAAGAACCAAATAGAAAAATGAGTCAATCCATAAATTTTGTCATAAGGTAATTTTAAGCTTCCATCTTTTTGTGGTATCCCAAAGGATTGTTTTCTAGGGGGTTTCATTCCTCCACGAGTTTTTAAAATCATTTCAATTATAAATGGAATGAAAACAATCACTGCAATTTTTTCAAAGTTTCCGAGTATTGCCATAGTTCCAATTAAGGCACCGACTGAGTAAGTTAATACATCTCCGGGGAATACTTTAGCAGGGGTTCTATTAAATATCCAAAAAGCAAATAGGGATGCAACCATACATAATCCGACAAGTCCTAACCAAGCAGAACCCGTAGAATATGCAACATAGCTTAAGAATCCTACAACTAAAACTCCTAACCCTGCCTCCAGTCCATTAAATCCCGCAAGGAAGTTATAGACGGTTGTAGTAGCTGCGATAGCTACTGGAATTAAAATTAGTGGATAAATCCAACCCAAATTAACGGTTCCTAAAAAAGGAATGGAAATTGAACTTTCCCCGGCATTAATCACGATCAATGGAATAGCAGCAACGATTGCAAGCAAAATTCTCACTTTAGCAGATAGCCCTCCATGATGCCATCCTAAAAAATCATCAACTAACCCTGCTATTCCTGCAATAGTTATTACTGTTAGTAAGGCAAATATTTGCAGAGTAACATTTACCGTACCTAGATCTAAATTATTCTTAAAAAATGTTCTAATTGCAATATAAACCAGAACTCCTAGGAGAAAACCTATTAAAACAATAATTCCTCCAGAACCTGCGACGTTTTTCGGCTTACCGAATTTATTCATATCTTCCCAAACAAGATTAACTTTTCTACATTTAACTATCCAACTAGCTAAACCAAAAAAAGTTACTACAAAACTAATTATTATAGCTATTAACACTGAAATTTCTATCATCTTCTTTTTAAGAAACTAATACTTTTAAATTTATAGTTCTTCAAGAATTTTTTCAGCACTAGCAATTTCGGCCATTCCGCCCTTCTTACTGCAATAATTGCAATTTTCGGGCTTTTTTTCTTTCTGCGTTTTGTAACCACAATAGTTACATCTGTATATTCCCATGAATAGAACACTAAATTAGCCTTTAAAAGATTTTTTATACTCTAGTTTAGAAGAAACCCATAATAGTTGGAGTAAAATAAACCTCAATAACGGCAGAAACAAGCAAAATTAGCAAGGCAATAACAACCAAAACAATTGCATCTTGAAGGATGTTCCATTTTCTCTCGCTATCCATATCTTTTCTAATAATTGCAACAGAGACAATTCCTCCTCCCAAAGCTGCAATAAAATAAGCCGCAATTTCTGGAAGTCCATGGATCATATACCTTAAAATTCCTAAGGGAAGTTCAGTTAGTCCGCCCTTAGCAAACATTCCAATCGCAGCGGCAATTACCGATGCATTCCAAACTAAAATAAAAATTGCTCCGGCCCCGAGCGCAAGAGAAAATGCTAACACAAAAATCAAAACAGAAACGTTATTCGCAAAAATACCTAAAACCATCCCTGTGTTATTTGCTGCGTTCCCAGTAATTATTCCGTTATCTTTTAAACAACTTTCATAATTTTGAGGGCTATTTATGGAGCAGAAAACTTCTATTTGTGCATTAAAATTATTTGCACTTTGGCCAGGTAATAGAATATATCCTATCGAAAATCCAACAATAAATCCAAAAAATAACCACATCAATGCACTAAGTGCTTTCCAATGTTCTTTTACTAATCTTCCTTGGTCATCTATTTCTAAGTCTTTACCTTCTTCTAATTTAATAATATAGTACATAAAAGGTAAACAAGCAATAACGGTAAACATAACTAGCAGTATTCCACTATACTTTGAAAGAGTTGTATCTCCAGAAAAAACAAAGCTCACTAAAAATAATGCAAGTGCAGAATAAATTAGTCCAATAAAAAACATCTCCCATGGTTTTCTTTCGGCCCTCTTTGGTTTCATAATCATCTCTAACATAACAATAGCTAACAAATCAGACTTATAAATCTTGGGGAAACATTTTTATAATCAATTTAATATACAATCATATGAAAAAAGAGGAGAGAAATTTTGAACTAGTTGAAAAGATAATTCAGGATATAAAAGATATAAAAATCCAAGGTGCAAATAATATTGCAATAAATGGGATTAAAGCTGCAGCTATCGCCTCTGACAAAAAGGTCATTAATGAAATCGCAAACGCACGACCAACAGAGCCCTTGCTGCAGAACGCTATAAAGATTATCTCTGACTCTAAAAATCCTACACACAAAGCAACGCGATTAATAAGATACATTGAAGATTCTAAAGGTAAGATTGCTCATATGGGGTCTAAGTTAATTAAGCAAGATATGAACGTTTTTTCTCATTGCCATTCATCGACGGTAATGGATATTTTTAAATATGCAAAGAAATTTAGAAAGATGAATTTTACAGTATATACTTTAGAGGTAGAACCTCTACTTCAGGGAAGAATGACTGCGGAAGAATTAGCAAAATATGGAATTAAAGTAATAGTTTTTCCAGACTTGGCAGCTGAAGCGGCTCTTAAGAAATGTGAGATTTTTTTATTCGGTGCAGATGCATTTCTAAAAAAAGGAGTCGTTAATAAAATAGGAACAGAATTGCTATGTGATGTTGCAAACGAATATCATATCCCCACCTATTCTTGTGGAGTTTCTCTTAAATATGCTCAGAACGTGAAAATAGAATCTCGTTCTGGAAGAGAAGTTTGGGACGAAAGAAACAAAAGAATTACCGTCGTAAACCCTGCTTTTGATTTTACAAAAAGAAAATATCTTACTGGCGTAATTTCGGAACTAGGAATCTTGGACTATAAGAGCTTTGTAAAAAAAGCGAAGAAAACTAAAGATATTTTGAGTAAATAATACTAGAAAGTATTTTAAACTTCTCTTCTTCTTAGTAATAATGGACGTTAATATTCTTTCAATCGAGTTTGAGTTAGGTGATAAAGAGTTCTCTTCAAAGTCTGTAGCTGATAAGTTTGGGCGAGGGGAAGATTACTTACAGAAAGTTGGAACAAAGAAATTGTATAAACTAAGTAATAAGTCTATTGAGGAAGTAGCTACTATTGTCTCGAACAAGGCAATTATTTCTGCAAAGATTCATAAAGGTGATATTAAAGCAATTTTTGCAACCACTTGCTGTAATACTTGTGAATTTCAAATGCCTGGATTGGCTAGCATAGTAGGAAATAAACTGGGTCTAGAGAAGATACCTATGATTACACTAAGTATGGGGTGTGCCGGAGGAGTCCACGCACTCGAGTCGGCATTTAATTTTCTTATTAAAAGAGAGAAAATAGATAAAGAAAAAGGAAGCGTCTTAATTATTGCGGGAGATCAGTTTAGTCGCGCCGCAGGAGATTTTTCTAATACGAAGGCAATTTTTAGTGACGCTATTTCAGCTACAATAATCAGTAATTCTAAAAAAGGAAGCTATAAGCTATCTAACGTTAGAAGTTCTAATTTGTCAGGTAATCTTCTTTCAATGAAAATTCAGAACCCTATAGCAAACAAAAAGATAGAGGGCGTTTTTTTAATGGAAGGAAAAGAAGTTTTAAAGTTTGCTTCAGAGCAGGTTCTTCCGGAGGCCTTAAGGTTGGCGAAAATCAGCAAGATGAATTCCAATCTATATATTATTCCTCACCAAGCTAGTGGGATTGTTGTTAATTCAATAAAAGAAAAAGCAGGTTTAACGGATGAGCAATTTTATTCACTAGGTGTTGGAAGATATGGAAACACGACAGGAGCATCCGTTTTTATAAGTCTAAAAGACGTAATAGAGAATAATCTGGCAGATAAAAGAGATATTTTACTAATTGGCTTCGGAGCAGAACTTGCGGTAGGTATAGCACTATTAAAAAAAGTTTGAGTAAATAAAATTTAAGTTCTATCAGTTAGATCTCTTCTCTTGCTAGTATCTCTGGATGGGGGTTGTTTAAAATCTTCGTATCCTGGGAAAAGCAAGAACTGCAGGTTCTGCATAAACTTTATTTTCTTTTGGCAATCTAATAATTCCCCTAGTTCTATTTCTTTCTTCAACCATTAAATTATATATCCATGACGGAATCATTGTAAGTATAACCTATTTACGCCATCTTCAAAACTTTTCTATAAACCAAACTAAAAGCTATTGATGAAATAATATAATACCAAAGCCATCCTGGCAAAATAACAGTATATGTATTTTTAATCCAGCCTAAAAGAAGTAAAAATGGAATAAAAGTAACTAGTAATGGTTTAAATGAAGACTTCATCATAGTCATAGTAATCTGTAACATCTCGCTCTGTAACTCCTCAAATAACTTATCTCCGGGTTTACATTTCTTCAAATCTTTTTGAACTTGTTTTTGTCTTTCTTTTAAACTTTTAAGATGTACTTGATTAGTCATCCATTTTGTAACTAATGAAGAAACTAAAGTTACTACTGCAGATAAAATTATAATTGAATACGCTGGATAAAGGGTTATTAGTGCGGTCAAATCCATCATTATACTCCGAACATTCCTCTAAACGCAGGGTTCATATCTACCGCATGCTGTTGAGCAATATTTTGATATAATTGGTATAAGATCATAACTGCGAGTAAGATTGCTGTACCGCCAACCATTGCACCAAATAAGTCTGCTATCGATGCAAGTAACCCAATTGCAGCACCACCCATAACTGTTAACGAGATAATGTATCTGTTCAATATAGACTCTAAAACTCTTTCATCTTTTCTAAATCCAGGCATACTCAATCCAGAGTTAAGGATATTCTTTGCCTGATTAGATGCATCTTGTCCAGAGGTTTTCATCCAGAAATAAGCAAATAATATACAGAATATTGTGTAGAATAGGATATGTCCTATTGCTTGGACTGCATTAATCCATCTAAAACTTCCAGTAATTATTTCTTGTAATATAGGGGTAGAACTTATCCAGTAGGAAAGTCCCGAAACTGGAGTCCCGTTAGAAAATCCTCCTAACCATGTTGCATGCCCTAGCCAATTCTGAAATAAAGATGCAATTAGTTGAATATTAGCTGAAAGTGCTGAAACTAAAATAACCGGTAAAACACCTGTGTAGAAAAATTGTAATGGCCATCTAACTCCCTGTCCTCGGAGTCTGTCAAATGACAAGGGGATTTCTGCCTTAAGTGATTGTGCCCATACAACAAGTAAAAATAATACAGCCGTAACTACTATCGCAAATAATGCCAGTGAAAATCCTTGTAAATCACCACTAATAATTGAAGTAAACAAAACCAAAACTTTTCCAGAAGCTTCGAAAACTCCTGCTGCATTTATGAACTGGAATAATTGTGAGAATAATCTCCAACCAATACCTGCTGCAATAAATAATGAAATACCAGAACCAAAGCCCCATTTCTGAACTACATCATCCATGAATAAAATTAAAATTCCTCCAATAATTAATTGAAGTATAACTAAAAATTCAAATCCGGAAACTGCTTGTAGGCCCCTCATCAAAACATAAACAACTGCTTCAAAAACTATAAATACATAAGTCAATAATTTTTGCATAGCTTGGAATTGCTTTTTACCCTCGGGCGTTTTAGTATTCAGATTAATAACCTGCGCACCGGCAAGCAATTGTAAAATTAAAGACGCCAAAACAATAGGGCCAATACCTAGTGAAATAATCGAACCAAAATCAGTTCCTAACAAAATAGCTAAATATTCAAATCTGTCTAACGCTGATTGTGCAAGTCCATAAAGCGGAATATTAGCTAAAATAAAAAAAGCTAATAAAATTAATAATGTCCATTTTAATTTAACATTAAAAGAAACTTTTTTCTCCTCTGGTTTTTTTACCTCTGGTAAATTATGTAGCAAATCACTGAAAGCCATATTTTACCTAGAAAAATTTAGTTTATAAATGTTTATTTATTGATTCGCGACGAGAATAACTATTGATTATCAATTAAAGCAATAACTCTATCAAGGGCGTTTCTACTTAATTTGTTAACAACGGGGATTCCCAATCTTGTACCTTCCATTTCTGCTTCAAAATTGCTTGTAAATGTTAAAAATTTTGCCTTGCCACTTTCAACTCTTTCTTTTGCTAGTAACCATACCTGATAAAAAGGTTCAATTTGGGTTGTATTTGGTCTTTGAAAATTTATATCTCCTAGATAAGTATTATATCTTTCTTTCTGAGCCATAGCCACTAGTTCCTCAGGAGTTTTCGGAGTATCGATAATATATCCTGCATCTGCAAATCTCATTATGAATGATTTTCGTAAAGCTTCATCGGTTATAGCTACTAATGCACTTTTTGCCATCTTACTTTCTATCAGAACTTTTCTTATTCTTTTTTCTCAGCTTTCTTAACAACTTTCTTTTCAGCAGGTTTTGGTTTAGCCTCTGTTTTAACTTCTACTTTTGCAGATTCAACTTTTTTCTCTTCAGTTTTTTTAGCAACAGGTGCTCTTTCTGTTTTTACTTTATCAGAAATAATTATTTTTCCGCCAGCCTTTGTCATCTTATCAATTGCAGATTGTGTTGCACTCTTTGCATAAACTTCGGCTTTGAAACCTTCTCCATCACCAAGTATTTTATGTAATTTCATTTCAATTTTCTGTCCTTCTTTTTTGAAGAAATTTGCTTTCAAATCATCTAAATTAATTTGTTCTGTTCTAGCTTTTCCTGTAGATGCAGAAGTCAATCCACGTTTACCGAAATACTTTTCAAAACCCATAGAGTGTGCATACATTAAAGCTTTCTGTTGTTTTTGGCTTCCTCTCTTACCAGTACCAGACCATCCATGACCGCCCTTGTTACCATGTCCTTTATGTTTCTTTCTAAAACCGTAACCTGCACTTCGAGAACCTCTCAATCTTGTTCTTCTATTTCTTTTTACTACTTTCTTTACCATTATAACATCCTCGTTAATAATTTAGCAATTTCTAGATTATGATTAAGAACTCCTTTAGGTGCATTTACCTTTGTAGATTTTCTAAATCCTCCAATTGGTGGATGTAATCTACAGAATCCCCTATAAACTCCTTTAACATCTTTTTGTCCTCTCTTTGCGATTGTCTCGTCCATCAATTTTTGATCAACAGTTCCAAATGAAACAAAATTAGCTAATGCTTTAACCATTCCCATCTTAACTTCATCTTTTTCATCAACAAAAGTACATGTTAATTTTCTTCCAAGTTTTAATCTATTGAATGTTTCTTCATTAAATCTATTAATGTTTACTCTTCCAACGATTCTTATTACTGCAATTGTCATATTAATCTCTTAAACTCCCTAGTTTATTTAAAGCTTGCATTGTTGCTTTTGCAACATTGATTGTTGTACTTGTCTGTCCGAATGATTTTCCGTATAAGTCTTTGATTCCTGCAAGTCTCATTATTTTCTTAACTTCATTTCCGACCACCAGGCCAGTTCCTTGCGGTGCAGGCATAAAATGTAATTCTACTGAAGAACATTTACCAGAAACTTTGAATGGGATACTGTGCGGTTCGTCACATGAACAATCGTAACTCGCACATCCTCTCTTGATTTTTACAATATTAAGTTTTGCTTGTCTGATTGCTTTTTCTTTTGCAGGTAATGTTTCAGCAGCTCTTGCAAGTCCTACTCCAACATGTCCGTTTCCATCGCCAACTACAGCCATAACGGAGAAAGTAATAACATTTTTATCTTCTGTTTTCTTTTGAGTTTGTCTCCAAGTTCTTCTTTTACCGCCACCAAACTTACCTTTAGCTTGACCAGTATTTAATAATTCGGTATTCAATAATAATAAAGAATCAACAATTTGTGGTTCTAATATCTTTAATCCTTGACCTAAAATTTCATCTATATTTTTTATCTTTCCCGACTTGACTAATTTTCCTAATTCTGTTTTTGGAACCCAAGATTCTAACGCAACTTGTGTAGGCGATCTTACTGCTTCGCTAATGATTGCTTCTTCAGTTATTTTTTTACCTGCTCTTTCTGCCTTTTCAAGTTCTTCGATTATTCTTGTTTTTTCTGTTTGATCCTTCTTAGACTGTTGTTCTTCGACTATCTTTATCATTTCTTCACTAGCAATCTTCGCTTTCTGCTCTTCAGAGCTGACACCTGCGTGTGCTTTTATTTCAGTTTTTGCTACCATTATTTCTTCTTCTCCTTTACTGGCTTAGATTCTTTCTTGACCTTTACACTGTCAATAGCTGCGCCTAGATTTTCTTTTACCTTCAAAATCATTGTCTTTACTTCAGGTTTTAAATGTTCGCCCATCAATCTTTCTTTAGCCGGGAACACTTCTTCGTTTGCATGAACATTCAATCCACCATCTGTAAGTCCAGCAAGAACTGCAAATAGCTTTCCGGCTTTATGGCTTCGAGCCATTCCTAAATCAATAATGAATTCTCCATTCTTAATTTTTTTAGCAACTAAGTATCCTGTTAAATAACCTGCAGGGATAGACTTTAAACTTCCTTCGAATTTTTTATCCCAACCGTTATCTAAAAGATCTTTAGACGTTGCTCCAAATACAACTTTATCTTGAGCGTTAGCTGATTCTACAACCTGTACAATGAAATATTTATTTGTTCTTCGTACTACTATTCTTGGAAATTTAGATTTTAGAAGACCTAGTCTAAGACTATAATCCGTTTTCCTTTCTAACCTTCTTCGTTTTATTGTTTTTAAGCTCATATTTCTTTAAGACTTTCTAACAGATGTCTTCTGCTTTTAAATTTACTTGCTTTGATCATTTTTCTAATTCCATGGTATTGTTCATTATCTATTTTTTTCATTGCTCTTAATCCTCTAGCTGTTGTTCTTAATTTTCTTGTTAATGCTACATACTTTGTTTTCTTTCTAGGAACTCTTTGCTCGACTTTCCCAATTCCTCTTCTGTGTTTTCTTTTTACTGTTTTCTTTCTTCCATTAATATTTCTCATTTGGATTGCTCCAGCATTCACTAAATCTAAAATATCTCTTCTTGTGATTGCTTCTTTAATCTCTGAAAGAGATTCACTCATAAAGATTATTCTATCCTTTCCAACATTAAGGACTTTCGATGCTAATTCTTTTTTCTTATTTAGTTGCATTTTTATTCTCCCTATATTTATTTAATATTTTTATTCCATTTTTATTCGCTTCTGCAATAATTTGCATTCGTTTTTTCTTGCCAATGCTCGCAATAACTATTACTTGTGCCTTTTTTACTAATGCTAACTGAGCTAAAGTTTCAACTCTTACAGGGACAAATCCGTTAACTTTTCCTTTGTTAGCTTTTTCTGCACCCCATCCAATTGTCGGTCTAGCGGGTTTTCCTCTTACCTTCAATCTCATCTTACTATCTCCTCCAACAGTGTGTCTCCAATGTCTATGTTTCTTTACTTTTTTTCCAAGTCTTAAGTATCTGTCCCAATGCTGTCTATTAAATGCGGGTTTATTTCTTTTCGTTATCATTGTTCTCTCCTTTCGGGTTTACTTGTTATAAATATTCCATCTTGAAATACTCTTCTATCCCTATTTCGTATTTTAGTTGAAATTTCAATTCTTGCAGCAGTTTGTCCTGCAGCTTCAACATCTGGTGAGGAAACTTCAATAAAATTTCCACTTACTTTTACTTTTACATTAGGTAATATCTTTGCTTGTCTATCGATCTTTTCACCTAAAAAGTTTTTAATCTTAACCAAATCTCCGTCGGTTTTTACAACCATTGGAAAGTGAACATTACAAACTTCTAGTTTATATACAAAATCTTCTTTCAATCCACTAGTCATATTACGTACATGAGCTGTGAGCGAATTTATCAATTTTAACTCTCTCTTTGTTGCTTTATCGGATTTTAGTACAATCTTATTTCCTTCTAATTTCATTTCAACTTTCGGGCTAGATGGAAATGTTCTCGTAATTTCTTTTCCATTTGATTTCATACTGATTATGGAGTCTTTTAAACTTACGCTAATTTCACTAGGGATTGCAATCTCCGTTAAAATATTTTTTTTCATTTTAGTAGTAATAAGCGATTAAGCTTCCTCCTAAATTATTTTTAGCAGCTTCTTCATGTGTCATCAATCCTTTGTTAGTTGAAACAATTACTGTACCAAAGTTTCTGGAAGGTAAGTATCTTCTCAAATATTTATCTACTCTGTCTACTGTTACAGAGTATCGTGGTTTGATTGATCTACACACATTCAATCTTAATATCTTAACAATAATGTATGGTTTACTTTCATTTTCATCTTTAACTTCAAAGTCAATATATTTTTGCTCTTTCATCATTTGGAATATAGTAACTAAGAATTTAGATATCCTATTGATTCTAACTTCTGTTC
>Ga0194053_10001769_pt1 | contig 13570 bp, 12 predicted proteins | sample SepL228m_MetaG_FD_161684 | JGI IMG/M metagenome (GOLD analysis project Ga0194053, IMG submission 161684) | Anoxic zone freshwater microbial communities from boreal shield lake in IISD Experimental Lakes Area, Ontario, Canada - Sep2016-L227-8m | ecosystem: Environmental > Aquatic > Freshwater >... | reverse complement strand
GCGCGCAGATTAATCCTCAGTCGGATTAGTTTGGAAAAAAGTTCGGATTTTGTTCAGGAGACACAGCCAACATATACTAAGTCAGGTGACTGAGACACGTCGGTCGCAGATTATGAAGATATTATTTTTTCAAAACAAATTTTTCCCTAATGGGAAACAAGGACCAAATTTTGATCAAGACTTCTTTTTTCACCACGAGAGCGGAGTTGCTTTCGAGGGTCAGGGTGTCCTCTTTGCCTCGGGAGTTAATCATGGAGGTGAGGTACATTTCGTTAAAGTTCCAAATACAACCTTCACCGACATTAAAGATTGGGTTACAAAGAGTTTTGGTGACAGCGAACCGGTTGAATCAAGTTACGTCCTTGGCACTTATTACAAAAGAATGTGGAGGCCTCTTGCATGTGGAGGGCGTCCATTTAATATTGCCTATCAAGAAAAATTAAATGAGTCTTTTGTCTCACTGCGTATATTGCTCGGCAAATTGGAATATCTCTTTGAAACCATTGAACCAAACAAGGATAATTTATCAGTCTATGGTCACAAAATCAGGGAGATCATTCTACTGGCATCTATGGAAGTTGAGTCATCGTGGACGGCGGTCTTAAAAGAGAATACGTATTCCTCACCGAGGTTAACTACCAATGACTATGTAAAACTGCATCACCCGATGCTTTTAGACGGATACGAACTATCTTTGCAGTCATATCCGAACTTCCCAGCTTTTGCACCTTTTAAGGGGTGGGATGTTAGTAATCCAACGACATCATTGAATTGGTATGACTCCTATAACAAGACTAAACACGACCGAGAGGAAAATCTAAAGTTCGCGACTTTGGAAAATGCAGTCTACGCAGTTGGCGCTGCGGTAGTAATGTTCCATGCGCAATTCGGACTTAACTTTGGCACTGGATTTTTTGACCAGAAGAGCCCCCTCATTAGGAATATATTCAAGATTGTTACGACTGGTTTTGAGAAGTATGAAAAGGAATTTTATATTCCTAAGTTTGAGTTAGATTCTAATTCAGGAAAACCCAACCCTCTGGTGCTCGATTGGACTGCAATTAATTATCCATTCTGATTTTTTTGTCATTCAGAAATAGTTTGCTTTGAAGGCATCCGAGCAGTTCGCGCTTCTCTATAAGCGTCCCTTCTCTCAATAGGTACTTGGTGTAATTTCTTACATCTACGTCGATCTCTATTTTGTCTTGCTTGTGTCCAAGTACGCCTGACCTAAATTTGTTAAACCGTTTTATTTCATCCTCTATCCGGGTTCGTATGCCTAGTTCGTCCATGTTGACCTTATCCATGAGACCTATAAGCTCCTCGATCAGACCCGGCTCATTTATGGCCGGATTCTTGCAGTCTATATTCCGAGCCTTGGTGCAGAAGTAGTACACGTGCCTGTTTACACCGCCGTCTTTTAACTTCTTGAACTTCTCATCTGCGGATATGCCCGAGCCGCAGTGTCCGCATCGTATGAGCTTGGTAAAGGCAAACTCTTTACTCTCAGTTTTGGGTATAAAGTTCGCGTTCAGTGTCATTTGCACTTTTGTATACAACTCCTTATCAATGATTGGCGTGTGCTTGCCTGTGTACCACTTGCCTCCACCGACCGGGTATTCAAAGTCGCCGTAATAAAAAGGGTTTCGCAAAATTATGTACACATTCGCCAGCACCAACGGCTTGCCGCGATGCGTCTTGAAGTCGATTTCTCTCAACCAGCGATATAGCTTGCGCCCACTCCACTGTTCATTGGCTACTTTTTCAAACATCTGTTTGATGACCGGTCCGCGCTTTGGATCAACCCTACATTGGCACTTTTTATCAACGTGCTTTTCGTTTAAGTATCCGGTTGGTGCAACGCCGGGCCTCCACCCCATCTCGCATCGTGTGCGCAATCCACGCTTAACATTCACCGCCTTGTTATCGTTCTCAAGTTTCGCTTGGCTCCCGAGTATCATCAGCAAAAACTTCTCATTCGGGTTGTTGGTAAACTTCTGCCCGTAGGTGCGTATCTCATGCAGCAGCTTCTGGTCCATGAGGTCTACGACCGACCCCAAGTCTCCGGCATTGCGGCTCAACCGATCCGGAGCCCATGTGAGTATTGCATTGAACTTCTGTGAGCGTAGGTCCTCGAGCATCTGGTTATATACCGGCCGCTGGCCTACCTCCTTGGAGGAGTGTGACTCTCGCTTTATCTCTACGATATGGAGCCCGTCCCGCTCGGCGAGCACTTGCATCTCCTTTACCTGCGACTCTATTGAAAGGGCCTGTTTATCCTCTGCTTCGGTACTTTTGCGTGCGTAGAGGCAGTACCGGAGGGCCTCCAATTGCTTTGTTTCCATATACATCAATCAATGACGTAAAGGCTCTAGGGAGTCCAGGACACCTGTTGATAGCCAAATTACCCTTATTTTACATAGCAAGCTAAGGTTTAGACCTATGATAACCTATGAACGCTTGACATTATATTTAGCCCGCGATAGGATAGTACTTAACAATATGCGCAAAGATATACAAGCAAAACTCAAAGAAATGCCCGACCTCCTTTCAATAGGACAGGTCGCTGAAATCTTTAATATCCATCCAGACACCCTCCGTAACTGGGAAAAGGAGGGCATTTTAGTACCCATGCGTGCCGGTAAACGCGGGGATCGTAAATATCGCCCTGAAGATATACGAGCAATAGTCGACAAGATGGGTAGCAAGCTCACTCTTCCACAGCTCGAGCAGTTCCTCTGGAAGAGTGCGGATATTCTCCGCGGCAAAATCGACAGTTCTGACTACAAGAAGTACATCTTTGGCCTTCTCTTTTTCAAACGCATCAGCGACGTCTGGGATGAAGAGTACGCGAAGGTAATGGAAGAGTTCAAAGACGAAACGATCGCTCGCGCCGACTACAACCATCGCTTTCAGGTGCCGAAGGAGTGTCGTTGGTCGGTTGTTGAGGAAAAAGCAGAAAACATCGGCAAGAAACTCAATGAGATTTTTGAAAAGCTTGCCAACGCCAATAGTCCGAAGCTCGACAGGATTTTTGATGACCTCGACTTTGCCAACAAGGACCGCTTCCCGAACGAAACGACTCAGCGCCTCATCAACCACTTCTCTCAATACAACTTTGGCGACACATACATCAACTCCGATGTCCTTGGCGATGCGTACGAATACCTCATCAAACAGTTTGCGGCTGACGCCGGAAAGAAAGGCGGTGAGTTTTATACACCGCGTGAAGTTGAACGCGTCATCATACAGATACTTAAGCCACACAAGAAAGATCATATTTACGACCCCACGGTCGGCTCAGGCGGATTCCTTTTGGAGGCTTTTCATCATCTGAAAGAGAAAGAGGGCGAGCAGATTGCGCGCACGCTCTATCTTTATGGCCAGGAGATTAATATTGGCACTTATGCGATCGCCAAGATCAACATGTTTCTCCACGGACTTGATAGCGCCGACATTCAGCGGGGCGACACACTCGCGAACCCGCAGTTTTTGAACCCAAACGGTAGTCTCAAGACATTTGATATTTGCGTTGCAAACCCACCCTACTCAATCAACGACTGGGAGTACGAGATGTTCAAGTCCGATAAATACGGTCGCATCGACGGGTACGAACTGCCACCAAACAAAAACGCTGACTACGCCTTTGTGCTCCACATCATCAAGTCGATGAACTCTAATGGCCGTGCCGGTATTGTGCTCCCGCACGGTGTCCTCTTCCGAGGTGGTTCCGAAGGCCGTATTCGGGAACAAATACTTAAGAATGACCTCATCGAAGCTGTGATTGCACTTCCGTCAAAGCTCTTCTACGGCACGGGCATTCCAGCGGCCATTATCATTTTCAACAAGAACAAGGCGGGAGGTCACAAAGGTAAAGTGTTGATCGTAGATGCCGAGAAGGACTTCTCTGAGGGTAAGAATCAGAATTCGCTCCGTTATCAGGACATTCAGAAAATTGTTAAAACTTACGATGGTTTTAAGGATATTGATGGTTATGCCCGCGTCGTTGACCTGAAGGAGATAGAAACGAATGAGTACAACCTCAACGTTCGCCGCTACATTGAGAACGGTGATAAAGAGGAAATTATTGATGTGTCTGCTGTACGCAAGGAGTTAGCTACTCTCGAAAAGGAGCGTACGGCAATTGATACAAAGGTCGAAGGGTATCTAAAGGAATTGAAGTATTAAATTTATGGCTAACGAACTACAGTTGGGAGAGGCTAAAATAATGAGCAAACACGATTTCTATTTTGAAACTCCTTTATACGAGGTTGTGTCAATTAGTGAGCTAGAAAAAAATGCCTTCGGCGGTGACGTGGATGCGTATAGCGCAAAGAATAGTACGGAAACGACCTATTCCATCAGCATTGATTCAACCGATACATGGAGCGATTGGTCAGCAGAAAAAGGTAATAGTGTTGATGTTGGGTTCTTTCTCATTACCTTGAAGTGTAAGCGGAAGGATAACGATGTAATACGCTTTATAGTTTTTCGAAATAGAGAAATCGTCATGAAGATAGGACAATGGCCATCGTTAGCAGATTTACAGTTCGCAGAGATTGGTAAGAAGTATGACAAGGTTTTGCCAGTTGAGGACCTAAAAAATCTCAAAAAGGCAATTGGACTGGTTTCCCATGGGGCTGGTGCCGGCTCTTTTGTTTATCTCAGAAGGATTTTTGAGAAATTAATTCTTGAAACATACACGAACAATGCTGGCGCTACTAAAATAAGCGAAATCGATTTCAAAAAACAAAGAATGCTGGATAAGGTTGAGACATTGAAAACTTTTCTCCCTAGCCAACTTGTGGAAATGAAAGGTGTCTACTCTATTTTGAGCAAGGGTGTACACGAATTAACTGAAGAAGAATGTTTACGATATTTTGCGCCTATCAAACTCTCTATTGAATTGATTCTCGATCAGAAAATAGAAGAAGCAAAAAAGAATGAAAAGGACGCGATGGTCAAAAAACAATTGCAGCAAATTCAGCAAGAAATTGCCGTAGAAAAACGAGATGACAACTAACACGAAACAACAGAATATTCCGCGTGGTTGGGTTATAAAAAACCTTTCAGATTTGGGAGAGTTTAAGACCGGTGGAGTGGATAAAAAGATAGCGCGGGACGAAAAGCCTGTGAGGCTCGTTAACTACATGGATGTCTACAAGCATGGATTTATTGATGACTCCATTAATTTTATGGAAGTGACTGCCAGCGATAGTGAAATTAAGGTAGCACAGGTCAGGGTTGGAGATATGTTATTCACCCCCTCTTCTGAAACGCCTGATGATATTGGCCACTCAGCTGTAGTGGCTAAGGATTTGCCGAATACTCTCTTTAGTTATCATTTGGCGCGACTGAGATTTAACGAGGAGTACGACAATAAGATCGACATTAATTTTCGAGCGTATTTTTGTAATGCTAGAGATGTACTTAGACAATTTGAAAAAGCGTCTGTTGGTGCAACGCGCTACACTATTTCAAAAGGCAAATTTGAATCCATTCAAGTCTTGATTCCGGAATCAAAAAAAGAACAGCAGAAAATTGCAGAGATTTTGGGAACAGTTGATAAGGATATTGCAAAAACACAGGAAGTTATTGAAGCGACAGATAAACTCAAGCGCGGGCTAATGAAAGATCTCTTTACTAGTGGAACAGGTAAAACCAAATTTGTTTTTAGAAATTTAGAAGAACTAGCTACTATCTCAACCGGCACCACGCCGTCTACAGGCAAAAAAGAGTATTACGAAGGCAATAATCCTTTTATCAAAACGGGAGAGATTGTAAATAAGAAAATTGAACGGGCAGAGGTGCATATTTCTGATAAAGCAGTTCAGGACTATCGGCTAAAAAGATATCAGCCAGGAACGATCCTTGTTGCAATGTATGGTCAAGGAAAGACACGGGGACAGACTGCACTCCTTAAAATCGAGGCATGCACAACACAAAACGCCGCTGCTATTGAACCGAATACAGAAATTGATTCCGAGTATCTATGGCTTTTTTTGAAAAGCCAATATGAATTACTGCGTAGTGGTGGAATTCAGGGGCATATCTCACACTTGAATCTTTCTTATATGAAAAGTTATAAAGTCCCTGTTCCGTCCATACAGGAGCAGAAAAAAATTGCTAGCATCCTTTCTTCGATTGAAGAAAGGATTGCGACTAATCAGGAACTGAAATCAAAATTATCTCTTCTCAAAAAAGGCCTCATGCAAGATCTACTGACCGGTAAGAAAAGAACCATATGAAATTCAACGAACAACACACAGTAGAAAATCACGTCATTAAGTTTCTCCAGGAGAAGCTTGGTTACAAATACATCAAATCGCAGGAGTTTTCGAAGCTCCGTGAGTTTGAGAACGAATACATTATCACTCCGCTACTTCTTGAGGCCGTTAAGCGAATTAACGGAATACAGGAAGATGAGGCTATTTCTATTGTCCGAGAGGTGAAGAAAATAGATAATAACGAGGCATTTCTTAAAATGCTTCGTGATGGTGTGAACTTGAAAGATTCTCAGACTGGCAAGATGCGCGACTACTACGTCGTTGATTTTGAGACAACCGATAACAACCAGTTTGTCGCTACCAATCAGTTCTACTTCGAGGGAAACTCCGAGAATATCCGCCCAGACATAATGGTCTTCCTGAATGGTTTGCCTTTGGTAGATATAGAGGCAAAGAGCCCTACTGCAGCAAGCAGCGTGAACTATTCCAATGCTGTTGGACAGATAAAGCGATATGAGCGAAATGCTTTTAAATTGTTTTGGCCTAACTGCTTCAACATAGCTACAGATGGCCTTCAAACCGTCTACGGAGCTACTTACGCACCTGCGCAGTACTTTCTACGTTGGCGTGATGAAGAGCTTCAAAAACAAACAGGGGGAGAGTTGGAAATGACGCTTACAGCCCTACTCTCAAAAGAGAGGCTTCTCGATATAGTCAGGAATTTTATTCTTTTTGAAAAAGAAAAGGAGCGCACTGTAAAGAAAATTGCACGATACCAGCAACTTAGAGCAACAAACAAGATTGTTGAGCGAGTTGCTGGAGGTGACCAGAAGCGTGGGCTCATTTGGCATACTCAAGGGTCGGGCAAATCGCTCACCATGTTCTTTACGGCTTGGAAGCTACGCTTTGATAAGGCGCTCAAAAACCCAAAGATTTTTATCTTAGTGGATCGTATAGATCTTGATGATCAGATTTACGAGACTTTCGTAAATTGTGGTGGCAAGAACGTCGTTCGTGTGGATTCGCGTCAAGATCTTGAGAAGAAGATAAAGTCTTCCGAGAGAGGAATCTTCATTTCTACAATCCAGAAATTCTCTGAACTTGGAAATACAACAGAAAACCTCGACGAGAACATTATCGTACTTTCAGACGAGGCACATAGAGATAATGAAGGCGTTTCGGCAATTAATCTCCGCAGTTCCTTAAAGAACGCGTTCTTCTTTGGCTTTACCGGTACTCCTATCGATAAGGCAACACTTAATACTCATCGTAACTTCGGCGAGGAGGGCGAACGTTACTTGGATTATTATTCTATTCAGCAAGCCGTAGAAGACGGAGCCACACTCCCTGTTACCTATGAGGCTAGACTCTCAAAATTCTTTATTGATGAGGAGAAAATAGACAAGCAGTTTGAAGAATTGACCCAAGGACTCTCAGATAAAGAGAAGGATCAAGTTGCAAAGAAATATGGAAAGAAAGAAGCAATCGTTAAACTCGATAAGCGTATGCGTGCTGTTGCTCAAGATATAGTCGAGCACTTTAAGCTTTATGTAGAGCCTGCTGGTTTCAAGGCTCAAGTTGTCTGCTATGACCGTGAAGCGACGGCAAAATACAAAGAAATACTGGATGAGTTAATTCCGAAAGAGTGGTCTGCGGTTATCTATTCTGCTGGCGATCCCAACACAAGTGCTGAGGACCTTCAGAAATACAATACGACTAAAGCTAAGCGAGAAAAGCTCATAAATGAATTCAAGGATCCAAATAGTCCGCTCAAATTCTTGCTTGTCTGCGACATGCTTCTCACTGGCTTTGATGCCCCAATTGAACAGGTGATGTACCTCGACAAGCCGCTTTGGGATCATAATCTTCTACAAGCAATCGCACGCACAAACCGCGTGTATCCAAACAAGGGTGCTGGAAAAGTAATTGACTATTACGGCATTACCAAGAGTCTTCACAAGGCACTCAATTTTGACGAGAGTGTGGTTGATTCTGCGATGATCAATATCGATAAACTCAAAGAAGAATTCGTCGACGTACTTGACGAAATTATGGATGTATTCGTGGGTGTAAATATTGAAGATCCTTCAATTGAAAACCTGCGCCGCTGTTTGAAGATTTTTGCGGAGAATACAGACAAGCAGAAGTTTTTCCGTGAAAAATATGCCCGTCTTAAGCTTTTGTTTGAGGTACTCTCGCCAGACCCCTTCCTGAAAACACATATCCGAGCATTTGAGTGGCTTGCCAGTGTTTATATTGCGTTTGACAAAGAATACGGAGCGAGAACAACTGATGCAGAACTTCTTGCTGAGTTTGGCGAGAAAGTTAAACTTCTTATCCAGCAACGTGTGGACTACGAAGGCATCACTAAGAATTTCCGTGAGCTTAATGTCAACGACCTTTACGTTATGGAGCGTCTTAATAAGATGGATGATGAGGAGAAAGCTCTCAATCTTGAGAAAATGCTTAAGCAGGAAATCTCTATAAATGTCGATACTAATCCTGCGTATAAAAAGTTTAGTGAACGACTTTCAGCAATCAGGAAAGAGTTTGAACAAAATCAAATTGATTTATCGGAACGTATCAAGCGATACCAAGGGCTTCTTGAAGATATAAAGAAAAAAGGAGACGAGGCTAAGGAGCTCGGGTATTCCCTCAATGAATATGGCCTGTTTGTTATCTCTGAGGAATTTATCACGGGAGATAAAGACGTGATCAGGGACTTCATAAAGGATATGACAGCACGACTTGAGGATGTGCTCGATGAGGGTTGGCAAGAGTCCTCGAAACGTGATGAATTCTTGAAAGAAGTAAAGCGCATTGTTCAAGAGTTGGTACTTAAAGAATATAGAGAAAAAATTAAGGTTGACGACTTTCATAAATATCTCAACCGTCTGGTCGATATTGTGGTCAAAAAATTCTAACCATGAAGAAACATATAGCACTTGAAAATAAACAAGTTACCTATACTCTCCGAAAAAGTCATCGGGCACGAAGAATGCGCCTTGCTGTGTACTGTGATGGGAGCATTGTGGTCACGACCCCTTTTGATCTCAAAGAAACCATTGTCGACAAATTCATTAATGAGAAAAGTGAATGGCTTTTCTCAAAAATTGCTTTTTTCAAGCAGTTCAAGGGTAAGGCAATTGCGAGGTATAGCCAAGAGGACTACCTCAAGTACAAAGACGAGGCATATAAACTGGCAGTAAATCGAGTTAACTACTTCAATCAGAAACGGGAGTTTAATTTCAATCGGATCAATATCAAAAATCAGAAGACGCGTTGGGGTAGCTGTTCTCGAAAAGGTAACCTTAATTTCAACTATAAAATCGCACTTTTACCAAAGCCTCTATCTGATTACATAATTGTCCACGAGCTCTGCCACCTAAAAGAATTTAATCATTCAAAGAAGTTTTGGAAACTCGTATCACAGACTATTCCGAACTATGCTGAGGTACGTAATGAGCTCAAAAAGAGCGGTGTCACTTTTCATTAAAATTGAGGAGTAGATAACCTACTTTGCAAGCTCTCAAAGCTAAGCTAAGGTGGTCAAACGATAGCAATTTCTGCTATCATGTACTTGCACAATTGAATATAAGCCGACCTAACCCCTAGGAAGTCAAATTCTTAGGATATGGTTGCAAATCCCGCTAGAGATCAAAGGACTCCTCGTCAGAGTCACTCTAGCGGGTCATATCGGGAAACCGGTATGGGTGGGGGCCGAAAGGTTCTCATCGCAATGGCGAGGAGCCTTTTGATTACCTGAGGGTTCCCACCATCTAAAATCCCGCTAGATTTTATGGCTAAAAAAGTTCTCTACTCCGTTGTCGGAGTAGTTGTTCTCGGTTTTGTTTTGTTACTTATAATTGGTCTAAATACGCCGCAGCCTATCAAGCAGGCACAGGAAAGTGCGCCCGTGCAAAATCCTGTAGTAGTCGCGACATCGTCTGCTCCAGATAAGCAAAAGGTTGCTGCAATTCTTTCGGCAAGCACCGACCACTACGTGTCGTTATTAAGCTCTGCCAAGACTGTGCTCGGCACAACGCAGTACGCAGATGCGAACGCAGGTCTGAAAGCGCTTAACGATCCAAGTTCGGCCGCAAGCCAGCTCGGTTCATTCCGCACCAATACCTGCCTCAAGAATGATCCGGGCACTAACGCAATGAGTGCCTATCAAGAAGCCGATAACTTATACTCCGGCACTTCACCCGATGCGCTCGGTAATTGGAATGAGGATATCAATAACGCGGCAAGCGATATCTGTCTCTGGGCTGGCGACGCAGTTAGTTGGCAGATCAAAGAAGTAACAACTACTAAGTTACGTGCAGATGAGCAGAAGGTCACTGACGATATCACAAAGGCTCGCGCAGATATTCAATCTCTCTCAAAGTAGCGTGTAGACAACCCACTTCGCAAACCTCCAGATCTAAGCTGGAATGGCCTTATGGCTATTCTCTCCAAGCAAAGCGCTACCGAGCTTCGGCGGATCATCAAGGAGGCCACAGGGCGCAATATTTCGCTCGGAGAGGCCTATGCCATATGGCACTACTTACTCAAGCTCTTGCAGCTATTGTGGCAGATTGAGAAGAGGCAGAAGCCACCACCTCCCTCCAGCCAGCTCAACCTTTTTAGTGAACCTCGTAAGAGACGCTAGATGTCATAGATGTCTAGCTTGTGATTTATGTCACGCTCCTTGCCCTCGAGGTCATTTATTATTTCTCCATTTTTATCCAAGATCCCTGCGTCCTGATAGTCCTTAAGCGTCCCTGCTTGAGCAGCTGCAGCTGAGTCGTCGAGGAGCTCTCTCAGTCTCGAATAGTGTTTCGTTTTGAGAGGCTCGGGTAGTGACTCAATGAGGAATCTAATATCACCCGGCGCAATTACTACTTGGCCTGGAACATTTTCCTCCTTCTTTTCGGTCATGTGATACACATGCTCTAGCCATAGTTTCTGACTTTTGTGATCACCATTGCTAGCGGCTGTATATACGCCACCGAGTATCTCACTGGTTTTAGAAAAGACCCATTCTTCGCGAAGCGTTTTAACTCGTGGCTCGAAGTCTTTACGTTGTGTCCAGATTGCAAGCATGCCAAGGTTTGGTACTTGGTATGCCTTACAAAACTGCTCTCGCGTTTCAATACCGTGCCACGCACGCTCTTCAGCAGTCATGGAACTCCAGCGAATGAACTGGGTGTACTTTTCTATTTCAGACGTTGCAGCCTCAACTCTACTGAGCATACCCGCCGCAGGCGGTGAGGGAGTATTTTTTTGCATGTATGGTCCCACGTTATGTTCTAGATAATATTTAATGGGCCGCCAGTCCCTAGCCTCATTTATCTGCTTCATGTACACAGACAACACACGGTCGTCATTCACTTGCTTGCCAAGTACATACGCGCGGTCTACTTTCTTTCGGAATTCAAGATCTGTCTTGTAGTGCCGGTTATAGAACATGCGAGAGACACCCGCTCGCTTGCAGGCGGCGGTTATGGTGTATCCCTCAGCGAGGGTTTTAATCAGTGTGGTTTGCTGATCACGCTTGTGCATGGATCTTTACCCGCTTCTTGCCCGAGAACTTCTCCCAGCGGTTCAGAATGACCTCAGCATAGGTCGGCACCTTCTCCATAATGAAGCAGCGACGACCGATAGTGTTTGAGGCGATGAGGGTCGACCCGCTTCCTCCAAAGGGTTCAACAACGATGTCACCACGCTTGGTCAGCACCTTAATGTACGGGATGAGTATAGGGAGCGGCTTCACTCCAAAGATGATGCCTTGCCCTGATGCTTTTTCATCGGCAGCTACGTGGTCAATAACATCGGTCGGACAGTATCGCTTGTCTTTTCCATACGACTCCCAATGCGGCCTACCTGAGGTGGCAAACAGAGCTGTCTCATATTCGTTTTGGAATAGCAAGTTGTCTTCCGGCTCGGTATGGAGCGCGACCTCACCCGAAGTCCCTACAACAGCGATGTCGTGCTTATTGAAGAACTTGAGCTTGGCTGAAAATCCTTGCACACGATTCGGAATCGTCCAGACTATCGTGTTGCGGTACTTCCAGTGAGCCTCGAGCGCGTTCCAAATGGTGCGCAGGTTCTTCGGAGCTTCGTAGACAATAATCGAGAAGTCGGGCTTTTGAATTTTAGCGACATTGGCCATCCACAAATCCGTAAAGTCATCCGGCAACTCATCGGTTTCGAGATACTTACGATCACGCTTGAGCCCGAACCCTTCGGTCGCTTTGCCGTTACGCTTTTTACCGTGGAGGTATGCAAGATCGTACGGCGGGTCGGTCATACACATATCTGCTTTGTGCTCACCAAAGAGGGCGAGCATGTCTGACTCGACGGTTGAATCGCCGACATAGAGCCGGGAGCCATCGAGATCGTATAGGTCGCCTTTCTTTACGGTCACACCGTCTATACCTATCTTTTCAAGTTCGTGCTTGAGCGAGAACTCAGTCGGAGTCTCGTCGACCGGAAATATTTCATCAATCTCCTCGCTGTTGAAGCCTACATTGGTTAGGAAGGACTCATCGAATTCGGCGAGTAAGATGAGGTCCCACTCTCCGACGGCCTTATTGAGACGCAAGCACAGATCTTTCTCTCGTTCGAGTTCTGGAATGTCGACAAAAATAACGGGCACTTCGGTGAAGCCGAGATCCTTCATGACCTCGTAGCGGAGGTTGCCGCCGATAATACCGCCCTTGCGTTCGGGGGCACGGTTGATGATGAGGGGGTCTTGTATACCGTGCATCTCAATACTCGCGCGTACTGATGCTTTCGTAGTTTCGTTGATAATACGTGGGTTGTATTCCACGTGATGGAGTGAGTCGATAGGAACGTACTCAATCTTTAGACTGTTTTTAATCATGGGGTTATAAACTAGCTGGATAATATGAAAGAGTGTCGAATTGATTTCGATAAAAGATTCGTGACGCGGAGTTCGCATCAGCGATATAAGTCGACCGCTTAGTATTGGTTAGTTGGTAACAGCAAAAAGACGCTCTTTTTTTCAATAAAGAGAGTTAGCTGTTTATATCCAAAACGAAGACCGTTAGGAGGGATAGCTCTCACTAACCATTGTACGCTTCTCAAAATAATCTGTCCGGTCTTAAAAAAGATAACTGTGGATAACCACACGCTTATCAACTCATGTCAATTCCTATCGTTTCTTATCATTCCCTGGCAGTTCTTTAGCTAGTGCTTCCTGCTCAACTTGCATGAGTAAAATCTCCGCAAGCCTATCTACAAAGCGATCCACGTCCTTTTCTTCGGTCTCGGTAAGCTGCCTCTTTTTCTTCTTTTTCATATTTTATATAATTTTAATATAGATATGACTAAAC
>Ga0194053_10001766_pt1 | contig 13575 bp, 10 predicted proteins | sample SepL228m_MetaG_FD_161684 | JGI IMG/M metagenome (GOLD analysis project Ga0194053, IMG submission 161684) | Anoxic zone freshwater microbial communities from boreal shield lake in IISD Experimental Lakes Area, Ontario, Canada - Sep2016-L227-8m | ecosystem: Environmental > Aquatic > Freshwater >... | reverse complement strand
GCCTCCCTCGGGAATGGGCCGCTCGAAGATTTTTGTGAAGGCTTCCTTCACGTCACCAAGGACAATCCGGTCCTGCGGCCGCTTTGGTCCAGCCACAGCGGGCTGCACCGTCGCGAGATCGATCTCGAGATCGACAGAGTAATCGACCTCGCCCTTGCGCGGCATGCCAAACATCTGCTGGGCTTTGAAGTAGTTCTCAAAAGCCGCGCATTGTTCCTCAGTCCGTCCCGTGGAGCGGAGATAGTTGACCGATTCGGCGTCCACCGGGAAAAAGCCCATCGTCGCCCCGTATTCCGGGGCCATGTTGGCGATCGTGGCGCGATCGGTCAGCGGCAGCGACTCGGCGCCTTCGCCGTAAAACTCGACGAATTTCCCGACGACCTTTTGCGCCCGGAGCATCTGGGTGACATGGAGCGCCAGGTCGGTCGCGGTCACGCCTTCGCGCAGTCTGCCGGTCAGGTTGACCCCCACCACTTCCGGCGTGAGGAAATAGACCGGCTGGCCGAGCATGCCGGCCTCCGCCTCGATTCCGCCCACGCCCCAGCCGACGATCCCCAAGCCGTTGATCATCGTGGTATGGGAATCGGTCCCAACGAGGGTGTCCGGATAAAAGACGCCCCCGCTGTTAAGCACGCCTTTGGCCAGATACTCGAGGTTCACTTGGTGAACGATGCCGATTCCCGGAGGGACGACACCAAACGTCTTGAACGCCTGCTGGCCCCACTTGAGGAAGACGTACCGTTCGCGGTTGCGCTTGAATTCCATGTCGAGATTCAGCGCCAGCGCTTCCGCCGAGCCCGCGTAATCGACCTGAACCGAGTGATCCACCACCAGATCCACCGGCACCAGCGGCTCGATCATTTTCGGATCGCGCTTGAGCTCGGCCACCGCTGTCCGCATCGCCGCCAAATCCACCAGGAGCGGCACGCCCGTGAAGTCCTGCAACACGATGCGCGCCACGACAAACGGAATCTCTTCCGCAGCCGGCTTCTTCGCATTCCACCCGGCGAGCTGGCGCACGCTCTCTTCGCTCACTTTCTTCCCGTCGCAGTTGCGGAGCACCGATTCGAGCACGATCCGGATGCTGACCGGCAGCCGCGAAATATTGGCGGTCCCGCCCAAGGCTTCCGCCAGGGCTGGCAGGGAATGGAACTGGCCCGAACGGCCCGATCCGAGGTCGAAAGTGCGGAGTGTGTGGAATGCGTCGCTCATGGTGGTGGTAAAAAAGTCCGTTACTTCAATTCCGCGAGCTTCGCCTTGATCGCCTCGAAATTCGGCAAGTCCTTCGGAGTCGGGGTTTGTTCGGCGTACTGGATGACGCCCTCCTTATCGACGACAAACGCGGCGCGCGCAGCCGTGGAGCCGAATCCGCCCAAATCCGCCAGCAACACGCCGTAAGCGGCCGAGACGGTTTTGTTCAAATCGCTGGCCAGAGTGATGCCGATGCGCTCCTTCTGGGCCCAGGCGTCCTGGGCAAACGGACTGTCCACGCTGATGGCGATGACATTGGCGTTGAGCCCATCGTAGGAACCGAGTCCGGCGGTGATGTCGCACATCTCCTGCGTGCAAACGCCAGTGAAAGCGAGCGGGAAAAAGAGCACGACCGTGTTCGTCTTTCCGAAGTTGTCGCTCAGCTTGACCTCTGAGATGGTCTCGCCCTTTTTGGATTTCAAGGTGAATTCAGGTGCTTTGGTTCCAACGGATATTGCCATAAGATGATCTGGTGTTGTTTTTAAAGTTCGAAAGTTTTTCTTACCTTCTGGGTTCGAGTCCTGCAACTCATTTCCTATGCAAACGCTTTGGTGGATCTGTCAATCGCGCTGATTCTGGCCGGACTCGCGAGGCTGACGCTTGGGCCGGAGCATCGCGTCGGCTGGATCACGGTCGCCGCCCTGACACTGCTCATGCTCTTATCGCAGACGCTCGACCTGTTGAGCGGAACATTCGGCTCAAAATACTTCGGAGCCTCTTATCCCGAACTCCGAAGCCTTCTCTGAAAACAACACACAATTTGGTGCAGGGTCTGGCGTTTTTGTAGCCGCCCCGCTCAGTCGGGGCGGCGATGTGGACCTGAGCCTCTTGCCTCTTGTTTGCGCTCGACGCGCCACCCCGGCGGCGACAGAGCGCCGCAGCCACAGCAAACCGCAACTTCGGAGTTCGGACTTATCCGTCCCATTTCCCCTGAGGCCGCGGGCTGAGTGGGGCGGCTACAGCAAAACGCCGCATCGGGATGCCCGATGCGGCGTTTTGAAGTTATTTATCGTTCGCCTGGCTTACTTGGCCTCGGCGGGAGCGGCGGCTGCGCCGTCGCGCTCTTTCATGGCGGCCTTGCGGCTGAGCTTCACGCGGCCTTTGTCATCGACGCCGATGCACTTGACCCAGATGGCGTCGCCCACGCGGACCACGTCTTCGGTCTTGTTCACGCGGAAGTCGGCCAGCTCGGAGATGTGCACGAGGCCTTCCTTGCCGGGCAGGACTTCGACGAACGCGCCGAAATCCTTGGTGGAAACGACCGTGCCGTTATAGACGGTGCCCACTTCGATCTCCTTGGTCATGCCTTGGATGATGTCCTTGGCGCGCTGCAAGCTCTGGCCGTTGTTGGAGTAGATGTGAACCGAGCCGTCGTCCTCGATGTTAATCTCGGCGCCGGTTTCGGCAACGATGCCCTTGATCGTCTTGCCGCCAGGTCCGATGAGGAGACCGATCTTATCGACCGGAATCTTGACCGTCTCGATGCGAGGCGCATAGACGCTGAGTTCCTTGCGGGGCTCTGCGAGCGCTGCGGCCATGACCCCGAGGATCGTGGTGCGGGCGGTTTTCGCTTCGCGAATGGCTTCGGCCAGGATCTTGTGGCTGATGCCGGGGAGTTTCAGGTCGAGCTGGAACCCGGTCACGCCGGTGTCGGTTCCGCAAAGTTTGAAATCCATGTCGCCGAAATGATCTTCCGAACCGAGGATGTCCGTCATGGTCGCGTAGCGCACCATTTCTTCGCCCTTGTATTCGGTCACCAGCCCGACAGAGATGCCCGCGACGGGCTTCTTGATCGGAACGCCGGCGTCCATGAGCGCCAGGATGCCTGCGCAAACCGAGGCCATCGAGGTGGAACCGTTGGATTCCATGATCTCGCTGCTGATCCGGATCGCATAGGGGAAATCCCTCTCGGCCGGGATGACCGGCAGGATGGAGCGTTCGGCCAGTGCGCCGTGGCCAATTTCGCGGCGGCCGGGGCTGCCGGTGCGACCGGTTTCACCCACCGAGAACGGCGGGAAGTTGTAGTGCAGCATGAAGCGTTTTTCAGATTCGCCGCCGGTGTAGGCGTCGAGCATCTGGGCTTCGTCGGCGGGAGCCAGCGTGGCGAGGGCCACCGCCTGGGTTTCGCCGCGGGAGAAGAGCGCGGAACCGTGGGCGCGCGGGAGCAACCCGACTTCGCCGGTCAGAACGCGGAGATCCTTGTAGCCGCGACCGTCTGCGCGAACGCCCTTATCGAGAGCGCTGATGCGGAAGGCTTTCTTCTGGAGATAGTCGAACGCTTGGGAGATCGCGAAAGGCGTGGCTTCCGGGAATTTCTCAAGAATCGCGGCTTTCACCTCAGTTTTGAGGGCGTCGATCGCCTTCATGCGAGCCACTTTGCCGTGCGTGTAAATGGCGGCTTCGATCCGGTCGCCGGCCACCTGGTAGGCGACTTCGAGCAACTCGTCCTGAACAAGCAGCAAAGCGGGCTGGCGCTTTTCCTTGCCGACTTTCGCGGCGAGCTCTTTCTGTGCGAGCACGATCTGCGTGACGAAAGGCTGGGCGAACTCGAGGGCCTTGATGAATTCCTCTTCGGGAAGTTCATTGGCGGCGCCTTCGATCATCACCACGTCGTTTTCGTTGCCGACATAAACGAGATCGAGATCGCTCTCGACGCGCAGGGCATGGGCGGGGTTGACGACGAACTCGCCGTTGACGCGACCGACGCGAACCGCGCCGACCGGGCCGGCAAACGGGATGTCGGAGACCATCAAGGCCGCCGAAGCGCCGTTGATGGAGAGGATGTCAGGATCGTTCTCACCGTCGGCGCTCAAAAGCACGCTGATGATCTGCGTGTCGTAGAGGTAGCCTTTCGGGAAGAGCGGGCGCAGAGGGCGGTCGGTCATGCGCGCCGTGAGGATTTCTTTTTCGCTCGGGCGGCCTTCGCGTTTGAAGTAGCCGCCGGGGATCTTGCCCACGGAAGCCGCTTTTTCGCGGTAATCGACAGTGAGCGGGAACCAGTCCTGGCCTTCTTTGAGGGAAGTGGCCGAGACGGCGGTAACGAGGATGATCGTGTCGCCACTGCGGACCGTTACGGCGCCGTCGGCGAGTTTGGCAAGCTTGCCAGTTTCAATAGTGATGGGCGAGGCGCCCACTTCGATGGAGATAGTATGGTGCATACTGATGAGTCAATGCAGGGCCACGCTGCCATCGCCGGAGGCGGAGAAATTAAGACTTATGAATTACGAAGTATGAAGCGCGGCTCCTTACTTGGTAATTCATAGTTCGTAATTTCTGGGTCTCCGGCAACGCCGAGCGGCGCTGCGTTTGTTTTTTATTCCCCGCCCGGGTATTCAGGCCGGTGCGAGGCTTGCTTTGGAGGAATGGGCGCATCATCCGATGAAGCCCAAAAAGGAGAGATCCCGGGCGGAGAGTGTCCGCCCGGGAATCCAACCTGAAATTATTTACGGAGATTGAGCTTTTCGATGAGGCCCTTATAGCGCTCGTTGGCCGTGCGCTTTAGGTAATCGAGCAGGCTGCGGCGTTTGGCCACCATCATCAAAAGTCCGCGGCGGGAGTGATGATCTTTGCTGTGCTGCTTCAAATGTTCGGTCAGCTGCAGGATGCGCTGAGTCAAAAGGGCCACCTGTACATCGGCGCTGCCGGTGTCTTTATCGTGGATCTGGATGCCCTGGAGTTCTTTCGTCGTTGCCATATTTCGTTTTTAAGAGGGGAGCAGTATCGACGAGAAAGTCGGCTTGGCAAGCGGTTTTTATTTTCCGCTTCCGCCAAGGGGTGCAATTTAGAAGGAGTGTCCAAGGAAAGGAGCGGCTCCGGTGGTTTTTAGAAATTCCATGCTTCTTGGCAAAAAAGCATGCCCGCCTCCGGTCTCGGTGAGAAGCGAAGGCCAAAAAGGAAACGGAATAACTCGCTGCGCCACGTTCCAAAGGGGACAGCACGTGGAGTATCCACAGGACAGGCTGGGAGCTTCGGTAACGAGTGCGCGCGGTAAGTTTTACGACTAATTTCGCCACGCAGCGCATGGCAAACGCATTGCAATCACGCTGCAACCCGTCCATTTCGTCCATTTCGGCCCATTCCGGCCATCTCTTCAGCCGGTGAAATGCCTTCGTTAAGAGCTGGCACGGAATCAGCTAAAGCAGCCGCCATGAATGCAACCGAAGCCTTTTCGAAACTCCTGATGGCCGACTCGGATGAGAAGTTTTTCATGACCTGGATCGTGGTCAACCAAGCCATCGCCCGAGGGGACGCCGACACAGCGGGTGATTTGCTGAAACGCCATCCACGATTTGCAGATGACACGTTTGGACGGGAAGCTCTCGCCCGATTGGCGATCATGAACGGCGATGGCGAGCGTGCGGCGGAAATTTACGCATCGGTCGAAGCTGAATCCTCTGAGGCGCGGATCTTCCTGGCGCGGCGAGCGTTCAACCACCAGCAATGGGATGAGGCGACGAGATTGACCGAGTCGCTCCTTGAACAGCACCCCGAATCGACTGTGCTGCAAGACTTACTTCAAGCGATCGTCGAGGCCTCAGCCCGAAGCGAAGCCACGGCCAAGTCGGCGGTTCACGCCTGAATGCCGCCCCGCCAACGGTCAGGTCCCGGTCTTGTTACCAGCGCTGCTCGGCGCCGATTCGGGCCATGGATTCCACCGTTTTTTCCGATGTCCTGCCCAAGCTCAAGGCCGTGCGGCGACGCCTGACCATTCCGGACAGAGCTTTGCCGAGGGCGATGCCAGGCCGTTCGAGGCAGCAGTAGGAGAGCCAGGCGAACAGGATCGTGACGAGAAGGGTGAAAGCAAGGCCGGCAAACCACGTGCCGCCGGAAAGCCTCCCGAGTGCTCCGATCGCGTGCAGCCCTAGCCGGGTCACAGACACCACCACGAGGACGTGCAGGAGATAAACGCTGTAAGAGATGCGACCGATAAAGCGCGCCAGCTTGCTGGAAAGCAGGCCCTGAGTCTTGACCGAACTCAAGGCGTAGAGCAGAATCAAAACCGACCCAAGGCCGGACGCGTACCACACGAAACCATCCGCAAGATCCACCCCGGCCCACGATCTGAGCGTGTTTTTCATCGTATAGAGCAGGATGCCGATCAGGAGCACTGCGCGACGGGACCAGGGTGCGCCAAGCAAGGCGGCGAGGGCCGGTTGATGCTTCGCAATGAGGACACCGGCCACAAAATGAAACAGAAATGGATTAACCCCGAGCGCGCCGAGCGCAAAGATGCAGAAAAAAAAGAGCCATCCAGTGTTTCTTATGGCAATCAGAACAGCGATCGGCACAAGCAGAGAGAGAATCAGTTCCGTCGAAAGGGTCCAGTACTGCGGCGCGAGCGCTTGAACCCAGGGGACACTCCGAAAGGTAAATTGACGGAAGAGCGACGGCAGTGAGATGCTTTCGCTCCAGAATTGTTCGCCTGCCAGTTTGGTGGCGAATGAGCCCCAACCATGATGGGCGAGCATCTGTCTCTGCAATACGGCACTGATCGCAAGCACAACCCAGAAGGCGGGCACGATTCGGAAAAAACGAGCGATTCCGAATTCAAGATAACTGAATTGCTGGAACTCGGAAGCGGGGCTTTTGCGGAAATGCCGCAGGCTCAGGACAAATCCGCTAAGCACAAAAAACATCGATACGGCTGCCCGACCATCCCAAAACACCGCACAAGGACTGTCATAAACTAGCCGACACCAAGCACTCTTAGGAAAAGGCAGCCCGAAGCATTGGAGATAATGGTAAACGACCACCGCGAGGGCGGCCATTCCGCGGACCGCATCCAAGTATTCGATGCGGGATGAAGAGGAGCTTCGGGTCATGACAGGCCAAAGCCTATACCAGCAACCCCTCTTGGAAACCAACGCATTATTTGCCGTCCACTGCTCATCGGGTGCGGTTAAAGGTGGAGTGAATTTGGCGGTCGGGTTCGGAGCGCCAACGGCGCTTCATCCTAAAGCCCAGCCTAACGGGCTGGGTTTGGAGTTTGGCCAATATTCCCCGCGCCCCGAAGGGGCATTCTATCGTAGCCCAGGGCAACGCCCTGGGAACCCAGGTGCCCCCAAATATTTCGGAGCCCTGTAAGGGCGACTTAACTGATGGGTCGCCCCTACAGGGCTCCAGCCTCTTGGCCTCGCAACCCAGGGCTTTGCCCTGGGCTACGGTTAGCCGCGCCGTTGGCGCTCCGGATTCCTATGCTCGCACCACCTTTAACCGCACCCGGGTGAAATCAGAAAGTGAAATTACCCTCGTAATAAACCCGCGAAAGACAATACTGGCGACCAGCTCCGTTCACCGCCACAATGCGCCATCTTGTCATCATTGTTTCTTACAATAACGAACACCACATCGCAGACGCGATCGGCAGCGTAATGGCGCAGGCCGAACCCGTGGCGGAATGTGTGATTGTTGACAACGGAAGCGCCGACCGGACTCAACAAATCGCGCAAGAACAGATCGCAAACGATACCCGATTCCGTCTTCTGTCCAAAACGAATGAAGGGCCCTCAGCCGGGAGAAATCACGGGTTGAACAACTCGCAACCCTCGGAAACCGTCACCTTTCTTGACGGGGACGACCTGCTTGATCCTTACTTTTTGCAACGGCTGGGTTCGCACTTGGCGGAGCATCCGGCGTGCGGACTGGTGGCCTGCCAATTTGAGCGGATCGGCGAAAACGGGAATCCACTCGGCCCTGGCTTTCGGTCCCGGTTTGCGCCCGGGCTTTTGGGGATCCCCCACCAACTGCCGGCCTCTGAAATCCGAACTCCGTTTGTCACTTTTTTTTGCGCGACCGGTCAGGGCCCATTCGCAATGTTCCGGCGCTCTGTTCTCGAGCGTACGCCCCTTTACGACGAAAGCCTCTGGTCTCATGAGGACTGCGATATTTTTTGCCAAATGAGCCTGCGCTCTGAAGTGCATTTCCTTCCCGATCGCCTCTACATCAAGCGAGAACATGCCCACAATCTCACCAAGACCGGACGCTCCGATTACGGCGAATTTCGAAAAAAATGGGATCACTACCATTTAGCCCACCCGGAATTCACCTCTCCCGTGATCTCCGCCAGGCGTTACTATTATCACCTGCATCGCCCTTTAAGGGATTTCAAAGTGGCGGTAAAATCAGCAAAACTGTTCTGTAAAGAACCTTCTGCCGCGAAGCTTCGTTGGACGTTAACTCTGCTGAAATCGGGCATTCGTGGGTTGCTGCGGCTCGAAAATATCCCTGAGTTGTAAAACTTTGGTGTAGACCCTAGACCCGTAGACTGCACCCGGCGGGGGTCGAACCCACAACCTTTGGCTTCGGAGGCCAACGCTCTATCCAGTTGAGCTACGAGTGCTTATCGATTTCCAGCCGCGCACCGGGCCGGATGCGCAAAATTAACGCACGCCAGCCGCTTGGCAACAGCGGAATGCGGTTTCTACGGGGTCTTGGGCACAATGGCAAGACGGAAGCGCGCAATTCTTAAACCGCGAGCGCCAAGCCCCCAGATGAATATCAAAATAGACTCCCGCTGAGACGCTGAGGCGCAGAGGGTCTCACTTCTGGTAAAAATCTCTGCGCCTCGGCGCCTCTGCGGGAGTCCCGCCCTCCCGAGGACGCGTCAAACCACCGTCACCGGGCACTCGGGGAGCGCTTTCAGGAAGGCGGTGCCGTAGGATTTTGTCAGGATGCGGGGATCGAGAATGACGACGATCCCGGTGTCGGACTTGGTCCGAATGAGGCGGCCCACACCCTGGCGCAGCTTGAGGATGGCTTCGGGCAGGGAGTACTCTGAAAACGGATCGCCCCCCTCGGCCTCGATCACTTCCAGGCGGGCCTCGATGAGCGGGTGATCGGGCACGGCGAACGGAAGCCGGGTGATGATGACGTTGGAAAGCGCCTCGCCGGGCACGTCCACGCCGCTCCAAAAACTGTCGGTGCCAAACAGGACGTTCTGCCCTTCCTTTTTGAATTCCTCGATCAGCCGGTGGCGGGACAGCCCTTCGCCTTGCACCAAGAGGTTCCAGTCCTCTTTTACGAACGTCGGCCGCATCCGCGCGGCGAGCGATTGCATGGTCTTATACGACGTGAAGAGGACGAAGGCGCGGCCCCGGCTCAGGTTGACGAAGTGATGCACTTTTTCCGCGAGCGCCTCTTCGTAGCCGGCATCGCGCGGATCGGGCATCTTCCGCGTGACATAGAGCTTCATTTGCTTGGGGTAATCGAACGGGCTGCCGACCTGTTCGGCATCGACCTCTTCCGCGCCGACCCTGCGCCGAAAATAGTCGAGGTTCTTGTTGCCGACCGAAAGCGTGGCGCTGGTCATGATGCAACTGTGATCCTCGCGGAAGAGCAGGGCACGCAGATGCGCGGCGATGTCCACCGGGGCGGCGTTCAAGGCGCAAAACTGGCCGCTTTTGCCGGTCTTTTCCACCCAATAAACATAGTCCTCGGCGCTCTGGGAAAGGAACGTGGCGATGCCCAGGCGCGCCTCGCGCACCCGCCGCCCCATGTCTTGCAACTCCGACTTCGTGGTCTCGTCCTCCACCCCCTTGAGCACCGAGACGATCAGTGTCTGAAGCTGCGCCAACCGGGCGGTGAGCGTGTCGGGGACGATGTCGGGATGGCGGACCCGCCATTCGCGGCCTTTCTTGAAGTTGGCCTGTTCGGAAACGGCGTCGAAGAATTTGTCGATCTCCTCCAGCAACGCGGTCACTTCGCGCACGCCCTCGGCATTGCGCATGACGGTGAAGAGTCCCTTCTTCGAGCGCTCATTATAGAGCCGCTGGAGCACGTATTTGAGGCCGTACTGGGAAATGTTCATCCCGATCTGCCGGGCCGCCACGCCTTCCACCGTGTGGGCTTCGTCGAAAATGACGAAATCGTTCGCGAAAATGTAGCCCTCGCTCTCGTCGGCCTCTTCCGCCGAGCCCGCGTTCAGGAAAAAGAGCGTGTGGTTCATTACCACCACATCCGCGCTGAGCAGCCGTTTGCGGGCAGCCTGGTAAAAACAGCGGCTCTCTTTACCCCCGCAACTCTTGTTGGTGCAGATATGTTGTTCGCTGCAAACCTGCGCCCAGACTGCCGGATCGGGCTCCACCGCAAAGTCGGCCAGCGAGCCGTCCCTGGTGGTCTGGGCCCATTCCCAGATGCGCTTCAACTCCTCCTGCTCGGGCGAGGTAAACAGATCGGTCGCGTTCTGCATGGCGCGTTCGAGTCGGCGCGGGCAGAGATAGTTCTGCCGCCCTTTCCAGAGCGCCACCTCAAATTCCATCGGCAGCAGCTTCTGCAAAATCGGGATGTCCTTATACACCAACTGCTCTTGCAAATTGATGGTGTAGGTCGAGATCACCGCCTTTTTCTTCCGCTCCAGCGCGTAGAGGATCGCGGGGACCAGGTAGGCGAGCGATTTTCCCACCCCGGTGCCTGCTTCCACCACCAGGTGCCGCTCCTCGGAGAGCGAGCGCGCCACGGCCACGGCCATTTGCTGCTGTTCGGCCCGGTATTCGAAGTTCCGGGCACGGGCAAGCAACCCATCCGGCGAGAACATCTGCCGGATGCGTTCAGTGAATTCGTCGCCGATTTCGTCCCGCAGTGCGATCATTGAATCCGCTAACATGGCCCGCAACCCCCGTGGACTTCAAGCACTCATGCGAGTCTGTCGCCCCGCTCCTGTAGCCGCCCCGCTCAGTCGGGGTGCCGAGGTGGACCTTTTGCTGCATAGCCCCATCCCGGCGGCGACAGAGCGCCGCAACTACAGGGTCCTGACGATTTCCTTTGCCCTGAGCGGATTCCACGATAGATAAAGCCGTTCGCATGCGACTCCTGGACCGCTACATCCTCAATAACTTCCTGATCCCGTTCCTGCTCTGCTTTTTCGGGTTCTTGTCAATTTGGCTCGTTTTCGACCTTTCCGACAACGTGGGCGACTTCATCGAGGGGCATGTCAATGCGAAGTTCATCGCTTACTTTTACCTCACCCAATTGCCGCAGATCACCCTGCTTTGCATGCCGGTCGGACTGCTGCTGGCGCTCCTGTACGCTCTCACGCGCATGTCGCGGACGAACGAAATCATCGCCATGCTTACCGCGGGACAGAGCTTGAGCCGCATCCTTTTGCCCTTGATGATTGCGGGTCTTGTCCTGACGGGCGTTTCCACGGCGCTCAATTACAAACTTGCCCCGCACGCCGAGTCGCTCAAGAAGCAAATCATGGAGCAGACCCGCAAGAAGAAGGACAAGAACTCCACGATCGAAGGGCAGCTTTTCCGCAACCGCCTCGATAACCGGACGTGGTATGTCCAGAAAATGCCCTCCCACACGGACAACAGCGCCGTGCTGCAAGGCCTCCATATTGTCCAGCAGGATGCGGATGGAGTCATCAAGACCAAGTGGTATGCGCGGGTGGCCCGGTATAAGGAGGATACAAAAACCTGGCTGTTCTCCGGCGGCAAAACCGTCGAGTTCGACAAAGAAGGCAGCATCGTCAGCGACAAGGCCTGGCAAAGTCTCGAAACCAACAATTGGAAGGAAACGCCGTGGCGCATCGCCAGTTCCAACTTGGAAGCCGCAAGCCTCTCGGTTCCCGAACTGCGCGATTATCTCCACTTCAATTCCGATTTCCCGGAGACCCAGCTTGCCCCTTACCGGACCCATTTCCAATACCGCTGGGCGCTCCCCTGGCAATGCCTGGTGGTCGTTTTCCTTGCGGGCCCGCTCGGGGTCGTCTTTTCCCGGCGCGGCATGCTCACCGGGGTGGCCGGGGCCATCATGTATTTCTTCGGCATGATCTTTCTTACCAACCTCATGCTCGCCCTCGGCAAAGGCTACCGGATTTCCGCAGCGACCGCCGCCTGGACCCCTGTGGTCCTCTTCGGGTCCATCGGGCTCTATCTCCTTTTCCTTCGCTCCACAAATCGCGAACTCCCGAAGTTCTCGCAACTCTTCAGGCTTAAACCTTAGACCTTAGGCGCGCATGGCCAACGAATGGGAAATCAAGAGCCGGGGGAACCGGTGCAGCGTGACCGACCGCGAGTTCGCCGACGGCGAACATTTCTACGCGCTGCTCTACCGGGAACGCGGCAGCGGATTCCGGCGCGAGGACCTCTGCGAAGAAGCGTGGCAGCAGCGCGATCCGAAAAAGCCGCCCTTTTCATTCTGGCGAACCAAATTCGAGCTTCGGGTGCCGGACACCTCAGCGGCCCTGGCCAAAGCCACCGCCGAAGATCTCTTGCGCCATTACCTCCAGGAACCCGGCGATCAGCATGCCAACGTGCGGTATATTCTGGCGCTGATGCTGGAGCGCAAACGCACCCTGAAACCGATCGAAACCAAGGAAGACAACGGCCAGCGGCTCCTGATTTACGAGCACCGCGGGTCGGGCGAAGTCTTTGTCATTCTCGACCCCCGTCTCAAGCTCGACCAGATCGAAGCCGTGCAGATGGAAGTCGCGGAACTGCTGGGTTAAACTGCGGAATGCTGCCCTGGTTCCAAAACCGGTTCCCGCTCTTCCTCGCGCCGATGGCGGGGGTGACGGACAAGATCTTCCGCCAGCTTTGCAAAGAGCTTGGGGCGGACGTGACGGTCACCGAGTTCGTCTCGGCTGAGGGGATCTTCCGCCGCAACGCGCGGACGATGGAGTATCTCGATTTCGACGAGTGCGAACGCCCCTTGGGCGTGCAACTCTTCGGGGCCGACCCCGAACACCTCGGCGAGGCCGCCCGGATGGTCATCGACTGGGTGCATCCCGACTTCCTCGATCTAAATTTCGGTTGCCCCGTCAATAAAGTCGTTTCGCGCAACGGCGGCTCGGCCCTGCTCAAGGACTGCCCGCTGCTCGAACGCGTCGCCGCCGCCGTGGTAAAAGCCGCCGCGCCGTGCCCGGTCACCGCTAAAATCCGGATTGGCTGGGACGCACAATCGGTCAACGCCGTTTCCGTCGCGCAAATCCTCGAAGCCACCGGCGTCCAGGCGCTTGCCGTGCATGGCCGGACCAAGGATCAAGGGTACGGCGGCAAAGCCGACTGGGAGGTGATCGGGCAGGTCGCGCATTCCGTTCGGATTCCCGTGGTCGGCAACGGCGATATTCAGAGCGCGGTCGACGTCGCCCGCCATCGGGCGCAGTCCGGCATTGCGGGAATCATGATCGGTCGGGCGGCCATGTCCGCCCCGTGGATTTTCCGGGAGATCAAGCATTACCTCGCGACCGGCGAGCTCCTGCCCTCGCCGATGCTGGAAGAGCAATGGGCACTGATCCGCCGCCATTGCGCGCTGGCCATCGAACGCCGGGGCGCGGAACGCCCCGCCCTGCACTCGATGCGCGCCCGCCTGATGGCCTACACC
>Ga0194053_10001765_pt1 | contig 13587 bp, 9 predicted proteins | sample SepL228m_MetaG_FD_161684 | JGI IMG/M metagenome (GOLD analysis project Ga0194053, IMG submission 161684) | Anoxic zone freshwater microbial communities from boreal shield lake in IISD Experimental Lakes Area, Ontario, Canada - Sep2016-L227-8m | ecosystem: Environmental > Aquatic > Freshwater >... | reverse complement strand
TACAGCACTTTCCGGTTTGAGCTGATCAGCACCAAAACCTCCTATTGGCCCTGCTCCGTGGCTCCACAAAAACAAAGCATATTTTTTCGCAGGATACTCCTTTATAGTCCATGATATATACTCATCTAGAGTCTTTTTATCCATCATATACATAGAAGGAGCAGTTTCTTTGACTCTTTCCATGAACTTACTTTTATCAGGACCATATATTTTCCAAGCTTGGCATTGAGTGGTGCTGATTATTGGTTCTTTCTGCAACCATTCATTAGTGCCGCCTGTAATAACAATAATATTTAGTTTTGAATCATCAAATGATGACTTTCGCAATGCGCTTAAAATACCTGTAGCTTCTCCCTGAAGCCCTTTAGGATTAGTTTGTTTGTTAATTTTGTCAGGATCAATTTTGTTCTCAAGATCACAGCCATTCAAGTATATGATCATTGTGTATTCGGCGGGTTTGCTGGCAGCTGCAAAAGAGTAATTACATACGATGCAACACGCAAAAACACCAATAACAGTGATTCTTCTGAACAAGTTTTTCATATTTCAGACTCGATTTCTATGTTTTTTATTAGTTTGTCGGGCTGCATCATTTTCTTTTAAGAAGCATTTCTCCTAAAATATTATCTACCCCTACCTATGCAGAATTATATGTACAAGAAGTTTATTTCGCAATTGTGTTCACGCTGAAGAACAGAAATTCTAGCGCTTTGATGAATGAATCACAATGGTTTAAGCTGAGTTAATATTGCCAAATTTGTTCGACAGAATCATTTTTGACCCAGCCGATTGTCTTATTGTCTTTTGATGTGATTAAAGTCCAGTCATCCATTTTGTCCTGTATTTTTACATCGTCTCCGATGGCGAGATTTATCTTTACTTCAGATGAATCTGCGGCAGGCAGCGAATGAATGATTGGGTTTCTAATAGTAATTATTGCATTTTTGTCTGAATAGATAGTTCCGGTTTGATTGAAATAAACCCCAATTGACACAAGAATAAGAACACCAATAAGTATAACGGCGGATGCAAACGAATAATGCGATAATCTGCGCCTAGTGGTCAGAACAATAAATAGAACAAAGAATAAGACAGCTCCAAGTAGCAGCCATTCATCAGGTCTCAAAATGTCTCTAAAGTAAATAAGAAGTTCGAAAGGTGTTCCCTTCTGGTATGCCTCAGGCAAAAATAAAAGTCTTCTTACGAAATTAAGATTTTGAAGAACATCTTGATCTCTGGGGTCTAGTAGCAACGCTCTTTCGTATGACGCCAAGGCTTGAGCCAATTTCCCGTCTTGTGTATAAGCATTCCCAAGGTTATATAACCAGGCAGGACTTGGATTGGATGCATTTATATTTTTCAGACATATTTCCTCTGCCTTAACAAAATTTCCTTTGTTATACTCTGAAACAAATTCAGAAGAAGAAGATGCATTTGAGTTAAGCGAGCAGAAAAACAATGCCGAACTTAATATTAAGAGATGTATTTTTTTCAGACATTTAGATAACTTTGCCTTAAGCTCCCGTTCGGTATGAGTATCAGTATGCGGCATATATCTCGACTTATTTGTTTGATCAAGGCAGTCTGAAAAAGCATCATCCGAAAGCTTTGAGGCAAGTTCATAACTTGTAGTTCCCGGCGGGAAACCTGAAACATCGTTTATAAACGGCACGACATCCGAATCAATATAGTTGACAAAATCGGAATCTTTTCTGGAATTAAGTTCTCTTAATATTTTTCCTCTCCTCTTCATTGCCTTCTGTTTTCTTAAGAGAGCCTCAGTGGAAATAGCCTTCTTCTTCCTTAAAAGTTCAGAAATTACAAATATCAGAGGTCCAAGAATAATAAGACAAATATAATAAGGCAGATAATTTTTCCAGAGAGGGATAAGGACAGTTTTCGAAGTATTCTTCTTTATGTAGAGTATAGAATCAGACTCGATCTTCTTCTTTTCGTCATTAGCGATAAGGTTTCCATAATTCTGAACAGGGGCAGACTGAATAGCGGTGGCGGTCAGATTGCTGTTTTTAACTACTTCCACGCTTTTTTTTAAAGAGCAAATATTGTACTTGTCATCAAGTGTATTGAATGTGCAAAAAGAGAAAGCTACTTCATTTTTCCCAGCTTGTTTGGGAATGAGAAGATAAGTGATAACGGCTTTCGACTTATCACCTGAAAGATCGATGGCCTGATGCTTTTCTATTTCCGGCTTATAAGAAGTAAATCCCGGAATATTTAGTTCTGGAGCCGTAAGAGTTTCAATTGACCCATATCCTGAAATATTTACCTTGATTGTCAGGGTTTCCCCTTCGGCTAATTTGTCTGGGGAAGCGGTAATACTGCAGTCCCATTTGCCAAAAAGGCCCAAGGAACTGGAGCTATCAGGCTCTTTTGGTAAAGGAAGAATGTCCAACTCTGGAATGCTTGTCGAAATCATGCGGGTCATGTGCTTGTTCCTGTTAAAGAACGGGTCATCGAACATTGATCCGTTGACAAGATTGTTGTCTAAAAAAGAGTGTCTTGAAGCAGAACTATCAGGCACTGAAATATCTACAGGGATGGAAATAATGCCTTTGATTTTACCTGGCGACATCGCCCTGAATGATGTCATAAAACAGCTTTTAATGTATCCTACACTATCTCGTTCTGCCTTTTCAGGAGGATAATAAGGGTATGGAGCAAACCTTTCGTTTTCTTTGTTCTTTGAGCTGAAGTTATCAAAAAGCACATTGTCGATTGAAATCTGAGGATAGGAAGTTGGCATAGCGTCAATATCCAAAGCTTTGAAGAGAAAGACTTCAAGCTGAACACTCTGCCCTGTATAAACTTTCCCTTTCAGATTAAATTTGGGTTCGATAAATATATATTTATCAATTTCCGATAAAGCGCCCGACCTCGCAGATATTTCTTTTGGCTGAGTCTCGATTTCCTCACCATTATATCTGATTTTAAATGACGGCATGGAGATTTTTCCGGGTTTTTCAACAATGAAAGAATAAGTGGTTATATCAAATCTTTTACCGTTAATTACCATCACATTCGACCCTGTCCTGGTTTTGTTTAACCATTGAACATTTGGAATATCGGGAATATCTATAATTTCAGCTACTCCCTCATCTGATTTAATTGAGAGAGTTGCCGCTTCGCCAGCTACTATAGGTGATGGATCTAATGATATTTCTATCTGGGATTTAAGAGTAAAAGGGATTAAGGCAAAAAACATAAGATATAAAAAACGGCTAATTTTTAAACTCATAATTAAACTACCAATCCTTTTCTACTGTTCCTGAGTAAGCGTCTTTTTGTTTTTCTTTCAATGCCTCATTAAGGGTTTCCTGATCCTCGGCAATGGCATTTAATACAGCTTCAGCACCCTTCTTGTCCATATCTTTATCATCATACTCTTTCGGTTCAGGCTTTACTCCGTCTTTCATCTCAGGCATCTTTTCTGGCATTTTGGGTTTTTCCTGTCCTTGACTTTCCTTGTCTTGTTCTTTGTCTTTCTTCTCTTCATTTTTCTGAATGTTTTTTAAAGCTTCTTTTAGTTTTTCTTCAGCGCCCTTAGTATCATTATTTTTCTGGTCATCTTGAGCTTGTTGAGCTTGCTCTTGAGCTTTTTGAGCATTTTCTTTCTCTGGATTCTTTTCATCTAGAGCATCATTGTAATCCTTAATGGAGTCTGATGCTTTCTGTGTCTGCTGATTAGCTTCTTCCTGCTTTTGTTCTTTATCCTGTCCCTCGGAATTATTGGACTGCTGTTGCTTATCTAAAGCGTTCTGAGCGTCTTTCTGAGCAGTCTGTCTTTTTTGTTCCTGCTGCTGTTTTTGCTCTTTGGATTGCTGGTCTTTATTCCCCTGATTCTTGTCCTGGTTTTGATCCTGCTCTCCATTCTGATTTTTAGAATCTGCACCAAGATTTTTCAGAGCGTCCTCAATATTCTTCTCAGCATCTTTAGGATTGGAGTTGTTCTGATTGTCTCTGGCTTTTTGAAGGTCTTGCTGGGCATTCTGAGCTGATTGAGAATCCTGTTGACTTTTATTCTTTTCGGCAGAATCTTTGTAATCCTGGACAGCGCTTTGAGCTTCTTTGGTTTTATTATTTGCCTCTTTTTGTTTCTGCTCTTTATCTTTTTGATCTTGAGTTTTATTAGAATCGTTTTGTTTATCCAATGCTTCCTTGGTTTTCTCCTGGGCTTGTTTCTGTTTGTCCTGCATTTCCTTTTTGTTCTTAATGATCTTTTCGGCCTTCTTAATATCGTTTATGAGTATCTGCTGATTGTTGGCAACTTCACTTCGAAAGGAGAGTTTCATTGCTTCCTTGTAGTCCTTCTGGGCTTTCTCGAAAACTTTAAGGGATTCCTCCGGTTTTTGTTGCATATATTCTCTGCCACTGTTGTGCTCAATTACACCCAAATTCTGAAATGCCTTGCTTCTTAGTTCCGGGTTGTTAACTGACGAATTTATAACATCACTATAATACTTTACGGCAATATCGCTCTTTCCTGAATTTTGGGCTTCGAGCGCAAAATTGTATTCTTCCTCAAGTTTATTAAAAGAATTTTCAGGTGCTTTATCTGTGTCTGAAGAAAATTTGGCTTCTCCTGCAGAAATGGAGCAAAAGGCTAAAAGAATAATCGTAAGAGTTAACAAAAACTTCATTCTTTCTTTCTCCTTTCGCCGATTGCTAAAGAAAAAATAACTAAAATTACTGCAAAAAGCAGTGGAATCTGAAATCTTTCCAAAGGTCTTCTGGAGTTAGCCGATGAGTATTTTTCAGGGACTAAAGCATTTATTCTGGACTCAATTTCAGATAAACCATTATTAATAGCCGTCGATCTGACATACAAACCATCTGTGGTATCTGCCAATTCTTTCAAGTTCTTTTCATTGAGCTTTGTTTTAACAGGCTCTCCTTTAGCATCTTTTAAAAGTATGTCGTTGCCTTTTCCGTCTTTCATCTGGATAAAAGCCGGAATATTGGGATCCCCTATTCCGACCACTATTAACGGGATTTTGAGTTCTTTTATCTCTTCTATTACTGACACGCTATTACCCTGAAGTTCGTCGCCGTCTGTCACTAAAATAATTGCTTTGTAGCCGCCCTGAGCGGCCTTAAATGCCTTAATTGCAGTCTTGAGCGCCTTTTCAATATTTGTCCCGCCGACGGGAATAGATGTCGTATTTAACTCGGAAAGCATGCTGAATAAACTGCTTTTATCTTCTGTCAAAGGGCATTCCAGAAAAGCCGATCCGGCAAAAGCGATAATTCCGAATCTATCGCCTTTTGAAGATTCGATAAGCTCCTTAATCAACATTTTGGCATGCTCAAGCCTGGATGGCGGAACATCCTGCGAAAGCATGCTCTTTGAAGTATCAAGGGCTATTAAGACATCTCTTCCAGAACTCGTAAAAGGAAGAATTTCATATCCCCAGAATGGTCTTGCAGCAGCCACCACGGCAAAAATTAGAGACAGTGAAAGCAATATGTATTTTATCGTGCGTTTGTTTTGAGATAGGTTAATGAAATCAGCAGGATTTTTATCCCCGATAATTGCAGTAATTGCTTTCTTTCTTTTTGAGAGCGCAACAAAGAAGAAAATAATCAGGAGTGGTATAATCCAAACTAGGTTCCAGAGGATATTCGGGTTTATAAAATCCATAAACACATCAAAATTTATGCATTAATGCTGAACATTTAATGATAAGCTTCATTTTTATACCTGCAAAACCTTACAAAATCAAATTCAGTTTTCAAAAAAATTGATACTAGTTGATAAGTAGATATTTTAAAAGATTTTTAAATAAGCTGACAATAATTCAGAGAATTTGTGCAATACTAAAGTTACAATTTTCATAATTGATATCAAAATTAAAATCGTTTCAAAAAACTATAAACACCATATTCTATGATAATCAAGACTTTACTTGACAATGACCTTTACAAATTCACTATGCTTCAAACATTTCTTCACTACGAAGAGAAGACTCTGTCAAAGTATGAATTCAGGTGCAGAACGCCAAATATCGACTTCTCGCCTATTTTCGAAGAGATAAATCAGGAGATTGATCTTCTATGCTCTCTTCGATTTACCGAGGATGAGCTTGACTATCTTGGCAGTTTGCCTTTTATAAGACAGCCTTTTATCAAATTCTTAAGGTCTTTTAAGTTTGATCGCAAGTTTGTAACTACTTCTCTTGATGCGAAAGGACAATTGAGCATAGTTCTTGCAGGGCCAATCGTGAGCGTCACACTTTTTGAAGTCCCTATTCTTTCAATAGTCAGCGAACTCTACTCCAAGAAAACCATTCCTCCTGAAAAAGCCGCAATAGAGGGAGATAAACGCCTTGATAGCAAGATCCATGTCCTCCAGTCATCGCCTGAAGAAATCACCTTCATAGATTTCGGAACAAGGAGAAGATATTCTTTTGTCTGGCAGGATCATGTAATTGAAAGGCTGGTAAATTCCAGAATAAAAGGTTTTGTCGGGACAAGTAATGTGAGCCTTGCAAAGAAGCACAACATACCTCCTGTAGGAACCATGGCCCACGAATGGATAATGGCTCACGCAGGTGTAACAGATTTTAGAGAAAGCAATAAACTCGCTCTCAAAAGATGGCTGGAATTTTATCACGGCGACCTTGGAATAGCCCTGACAGACACCTACACGACCGACTCTTTCCTGTCTGATTTTGATAAAAATCTTACGGTCAGGTACGACGGCTTAAGACATGACTCCGGCGATTGGAAAGAGTGGGGAGAAAAAATCCTCCATCACTATGAAAAATTCGGAATAGACCCGCACAAGAAAAAGTTGATCTACAGCGATAGCTTAAACTTCGACCTTATAGCCAAAATCAACAATGAGTTTAAAGACAAAGCCAGCCTTCTCTATGGAATTGGAACAAATCTCACTAACGATATTGGATTCTTTCCGCTTCAAATAGTGATAAAAATGGTCGAATGCAATGGCAAACCTCTAATCAAAATCTCGGACGATGAAGGCAAGATTCTCTGCAATGACGAGGTATTCAAAAAGCAAGCCATGGAATACTTCAAAGGTAAACACTTTACTGACTGATAGTCTAATATAAATAACGCAAACACAATAATGGAGTTTTGAGATGCTCAATGTAAATGTTCCGCCTGAAAACCATGTGAAAGTGCTTGGTGATCAAGGCTGGATAGGCTTAATAGATATGATGGGGACAGAAGCTACGATGGTTAATGCCGCAAGAGTTTCATTCGGAAAGATTAAGGATACTATGGATGAAAAGGACATAGAGCTTCTCAAGTACCTGATAGAGAACAAACATACAAGCCCTCTGGAACATCTTGTATTTACATTCAGCGTCCATTGCCCGCTTTTCGTCAGAGGTCAGTGGCACAGGCATAGGACATGGTCATATAACGAAATCTCCAGAAGATATACCGAGTTTGATTTAACATTCTACACTCCTGCCCAGCTAAGAGAACAGTCAAAGAATAACCGCCAGGCATCCGTAGAAGGTTCGTTTGTCGAAGATGAAAAACTCAAAGGAATGATCGATAAACACAATCAGGATTCGCTTGCCCTTTATAATCATCTTCTATCCAAAGGAGTGTGCAGAGAACAGGCCCGCGGAGTTCTTACTCAAAATATGATGGTAACTTTCTGGGCTACGGTAGATTTGGCTAATCTCCTTCACTTCCTGGATCTTAGAGATCATCAGCACGCACAATGGGAAATCCGTGAATACGCTCAGGCTATAAAAACTCTTCTTGCGCCGCATTTGCCCAACCTCGCCAAATACCTCAAATGGTAAGAATGAATCTCAGATTTGGGATTTAGGTTTTTAAATCCCAAATCAGCAATCCGAAACCATAAATAATCTTAGTTTGTCAGGATCATTGTCGCTTCGATGGTCATTGCGCCATTTGGAGGCGGGGGAAATCTGGTTACTGAACTTAACATTCTTTTCACAGAATCATCCATGTCATCATAGCCGCTGAGCTTTATGATTTGATAGTTTGTCAGTCTCCCATCTGAATCAATCGATAGTTTAACAAGCACAGACGGCGGTTCTCCGCCAACGGCAAGTTTAGACGGCTGTTCCCAGCTGCTGTACAAATAAGATGATACTTGATCGTAGTATCCAAGTATCGCAGGATTACCCTGAAAAGCAGAATTATTGGTAGATGAAGCCGAACTGAATTTCACACTGCTCAGACTCTGTTTTAGATTATTTGCAATGGAATTGGCATCAATGGGTTTAAAGTTTTTCTGCGGAGTTGTTGTTGCTTTTGATGGCTTGGTAACTACTTCAGTTGACTTTGTAATCTGGCTTACATCAAGAGTTTTTGTTACTTTTTTAACAGGTACCTTCGTAACAGCTTTGGTATCTTTAGGTTTTGGCGGCGTGGGTTGTTTGGCCGAGGCTTGCTTAGGCTGGGACTGGGGAGCCGGGCTTGACTGTGAGGCTTCCATTGCCTCAAAAGCTGATGAACTTATCAGATTTACCGCGATAGCCGAAGGAGCCATATTCCAGAAATAATTCTGGATAAAGAAGCTCAAATACATCACAGTAATAAGCGCAAAATGAGCTCCTGCAACTACAAAAAATAGTTTCTTCCTAGAGGATTTATCGAGTTCCAAAGCCTGATTGAATCTTAAATACATAATTGCCAGATAAAAGTAGAGGACATTTTGAGTTCGACTATTTTATACTACTGCAAAGAGAATTTTTCCATCTTAAATTCGATTCGAGCCCTCAATTTCCTCATTGTAGAGGAGAGCTCCGCCTATGACAGCTCCAGGAATAAATATGACAGCAGAAAATGGTATAAAGAGTATCAGGTACATAATAAGCCCGAAACCAAGCACCCCTATTCGATTACCTGAAAGTTTTTTCTTAAATTCCTTCTTGTCTAGCATTCTGTGCTCTGCAGAAAAAATTATAAAGGAAAGCCCGATGAAATAGGATCCAACAAGCATACCGGGGAGAAAACCGACAATCGGAATAATAAAGTTAAGCGGGAACAGGAGAACAGCCCAAAAAATAGTCAGAAGATTTAAGCGGATACCGTTTTTTATTGAGATGTAGCATGATTTGGCAAAAGAACTTATGCCAGATGAGCCTGGAGCAAAACCAAAGAAATCCTTTTCTATCGCCTGCGAAAGACCATCGAGATATGGAGCTGAAATAGCAAAAAAAATAGTATTGAAGAGAAGCACTGAAATCACCAGAAGCGTCAATGAGATAATTATTTTGATTATGTACTCAAAAAAGTGATAGAGGAAAGAAAGGAATCCTGATGTCGTATGAGCAGGGAACCAGGAGTTTACCCACGGGAAGAAAAAATAGAAAAGTATATATAAAATGAATGCGTAAAGTAGTAAATTCAGAAGAGCTGAAATCCATGCGTATTTCAGGTATTTGGTTTTGCTGAAAAGAATCTTAACTCCCTCAAAAGGGAGTTTCATTGTGGAAGTGAAGGTTACTGAAGTTTTCATATTATTCTGCTATTTAATTTTTTCTGCCTGGAATACCATAAAACTAGCATCTTTCCAGGCATCAGATGGGAGTAAAGCTTTTCTTGATAAATGTGCAAGAGTTTCTTCAAGATTCCAGCCCTGTTCGGTCGCTACCTGTGGAAGAAAAACAGCGCTGCATCCATCCTTCTCCAAAATAATTCCATCTCTACCTATAATGATTTCTTTATAAGATTTTATTTTTTCAGGCACAGTAAGAATAGATATTTCATAACTAAGAACCGGCAACTCGCTTTTTGTTACCGGATAAAAACGATGGTCCATGAAGGCAGAACTTACAGCGAGATTTATCACTGCCTCATAAATAGGATAAACTGCATATATGTTGCCTATGCATCCCCGAAGTTCGCCATTTTCAGTAATAGTAACAAAAACGCCTCTTTTTTCCTTCATAGGGGCAGTGATTTTCATATCTATGTCTTCAGAGGACGGGATCTTTCTATTATCTAAAAAATATTCGACTGACTTTTTTACCGTTATAAGAAGTTCTTTTTTATCATCTTGAGTCAGTCCTGTTTCTGTGCTATCCTTGGGTTTAGTTCTTTCCCATTCGCCTGTGAACCCCATGGAGCAGTAGCTTACTGAATTGCTAAAACTGCCTGTGATTTTGCCGGATGTCGAATAGTCGAGCAGATAAGATTTTGAATCTTCAGGCAAGAGCAGCAGCAAAAGTTCAATGCCATACCTTCCACAGATAGTATCATTAGTTTTGTCTATAAACTCCTTAAATCCGACATAGTCCAAATGGAGAATATTTTTTACTGCTTCCATGTCCCTATCTCTTAATTTTGATTCAACGCTCCCATCAGCAGGAAACGGAAGATAATCGAAATTTTCGCCGTAATGAGTAAAGTCGGAGCTTACGATAACGAGAGTTTCATTATCCAGCATCGGTTTTAATTCATCGGCTAAGGCCTTTAAGGTTTTGCTGTCCAGAGATCCAATTACAATGGGGATTATCTTAAAGTTTGTAAGAGCATGTTGAATAAAAGGTAATATTATCTGAATGCTGTGTTCTCTATAATGAACATTGTAGTTCAGTTCGCAATATTGTGGAGATTTCTTTAACTTGGTAGTTAAATCAGTATCTACCTCCACTTTTCCCAGCGGCGTAACAAAATATTTTACATTCTGCACACTGAATTGATTTAGAAGTTGAGCGTAATGGGAGGTTCCTATAATGAAAACTTTGGTATATTTTTTACCGACTATTTCCTTTATTCCATAGGCGGCAGTCTGAGCAGAATATACATATCCTGCATGAGGAAGAATAAGAGCTATGACTTTGTCTAGATTCTGAGTTTTTACATTGCTTAAGTCTTTATCTATCTGAAACTGCAGTTCCTGTTTATTTGCAGAGTACCATATCCCAGCCAAAGGAGAATCAATTTCATCAGGTGCCTGAGAGTGAATGCTTGTTAGCGCAAAAAGTAAAACTAATAGCGATAGCAGTTTTTTCATATAAATCTCCGATTCAGGTTTATAACATAATAATATTTACCAGATTCCAGGAATAGCTCTGTTGCAAACAGGACAATGCCCGTCTTTAAGAATATTTCTGCGAATTAGATAACCTTCTCTTTCTATAAGTAAAGTCTTGCAAACGGGGCAATAAGTATTTTCGCCGGTATTGCCAGGGGCATTGCCTATATAAACAAAATTGAGCCCATTGTGAAGAGCTATTTCTCTTGCGCGCTCAAGAGTTTTAAGAGGTGTAGGTGGAAGATTTGAAAGCTTATAGTCAGGATGAAACCTCGTAAAAAAAATCGGAGTGTCTGGTCCCAGGTTATCATAAACCCATTTCGTAAGTTTGTCGAAATCTTCTTCGCTATCGTTTCTATTTGGTACCACCAGGTTAACGACTTCTATCATGACATTTGCTTTCTTCAGGGTTTTTAAAGTATTCAGGACGCTGGAAAGATAGCCGCCGACCTCATCTTTGTAGAATTTTTCGCTAATCCCTTTTAAATCGACTTTTATCACATCAAAATACTCTGCGATTGCCAGAAGAGGTTTTTCATTTATATAGCCTGAAGTAACCATTACATTCCGGAGCTCTTTTTTGTGAGCAAGTTTGGCGATATCTCGCATATACTCGTAATAAGCAACAGGCTCTCCATAGGTAAAAGCAATGGAGGGAAGATTTTTAGCAATAGCCAGATTAACAATGTCTTCTGGAGTCATAAATTGAATGATTTTTATTTCTTCAGGATAAGCTTGAGAGAGACTCCAGTTCTGGCAAAAACTGCATTTTAAAGGACATCCTACTGTAGATAAAGACAAAATTTCGCTTCCTGGAAGCATGTGGAAAATAGGTTTTTTCTCTATCGGATCAATATGAATTGAAGCTGGTTGATTGTAAACCTCCGTGTAGAGTGTGTTATTTTTATTTATCCTGACTTTGCATAACCCTCTCTGCCCTTCAGGAAGAAAACAATAGTTTGGGCACAGTTCGCATTGTACACCGAGGTCTTTTTTGTGCCAGTAACTTGCTTCTTTCACAAAATTGTCATTTACTTTGACAAGTGAAAGCTCATAGGGAGATTTTGCAAGGATTAGCATTCCGAGCAGAAGCGCCAGGATTAGAAAACTGAAGGTTACCCCTATTTTTTCGATAAAGGTCAAAAGGAAGTTATTTCTTACCATACGCCATCACCATTAAAAGCAGTAAAGAAATGAACGCTATAGTAATTGTATGCCCCAATAAAGGCAGAAGCAATGTTCCCGTAATCAAAGCTCCAAGAGCTGAACCCATCAGGTCGGAAGAATAAAGTTCAGAGACAGTTACCTCACCCGAAATCCCAGATATTTCTCTTCGTCTTGAGAAGGAGTTGAATAACGCACCGAGTGAGACCCCACCGAAAAAGTTCCAGACAAAAACTAAAGCATTTATCAGGAATAATTTTTCAAGAAATCCAAATTTCGTAGCCAGAAATAAAATTTCTATTCCTATTAACCATAATAAAAGAAGCAAAAATGACCATTGAAAGCTACTCTTAGATTTTTGCTTATACCCATATCTCAGAAATCCTCCCAGCCCCAATCCAAGCATAAATATAGCAGTTACAAGTCCATATAGGTAATATAGATAACCTGATATAATTTGATAATAATTTAGAAGCATTATTTCCCCTGCAATGCTCACCAGGCCAATGAAAAACATTGAAATAGAATTATTGCTGAGGAGCAAGTAACGGCTTAAAGTTTTGAAATAGCGTTTGAATAAATAGAAGAAAAAAATGACCAACATAACAAGAATCACCCAACTGTCATTGAGGTTATTCATTATCCACTTTTTAAGAGCGCCGTTATAGATTTTAAGGGCAAAGAGTGTATTGACTTCAGAGTTAAGACTGCTTCCAATCAACTTTGAATATTCAGACAATCTTTCATCATTAAAATAATGTTTTACATAGGCGCTATTAATATGCTTTAAGTCAAGATTACCCTGTGTAAGTCTATATAGGATTCTTTCCTTCAATGCTGGGAATTTCGCGTTAGATGCAAAAAAATGGAAACTTTCCGCAGGCAGTATCTCTACAAAAGGAAATTCACTGTAAAGAGTACTCCTGATGATTTTTAGATTTTTTAAGGAAGAGTAAGTTAAATTATTTTCTTCGTAAGGAATGTTTAAAGCCACAATTCCTTCTGGAGTAAGAATTTTGGATAATTGTTTGTAAAAGTAATCAGAGTAATAAGCATCATTGGCTATTGTCGTCGGAAGGCCGACATTGACATATATAAGATCGAACTTTTCTTTAATATCATTAAGAGAACTTATTGAATTATTAACATAAATTTTGAGATAAATGTTTTTATTTTGTACTGCCTCTCTCAACATTTTAGAAAGCACTTCATCTGGAATAAGCGCTGTAATTTTATCAGAGTGGAATTTCATAATTTCTTCTATGAACGCAGGAGGAGTAGAACCTATTATACATATAGTTTTTGGGCTTCCTCCGATAAGAAAAGGCAGAAGCGCGGCTTCTTCATAAAATATTTGAGAAGAGTGAGAAAGAGCAATTCCATTATAATAAGTTGTTATGAGTCCTTTATTT
>Ga0194053_10001764_pt1 | contig 13593 bp, 13 predicted proteins | sample SepL228m_MetaG_FD_161684 | JGI IMG/M metagenome (GOLD analysis project Ga0194053, IMG submission 161684) | Anoxic zone freshwater microbial communities from boreal shield lake in IISD Experimental Lakes Area, Ontario, Canada - Sep2016-L227-8m | ecosystem: Environmental > Aquatic > Freshwater >... | reverse complement strand
AGGTAATTAAGAACGTCAAGAAGAAGATCCAGGAAATCTCTCCCGGCTTGCCTACAAAGATTCTCCCTGACGGGCGAGTCTCACAGGTAAAGATCGTTCCTTTTTACGACAGGACCGAACTCATTCTCCAGACGCTCGACACTCTTAAGATGGCCTTGTCGGATCAAATTCTGGTCACGATCATTGTCGTGATCGTCATGATGAACCATCTGGTTGCTTCTGCTTTGATTTCTGCTGTTTTACCCCTCGCGGTACTGTTCACTTTCGTCATTATGAAATTCGTTGGCATTGACGCCAACATAATGGCCCTTTCCGGCATCGCCATCGCGATAGGAGTGATGGTAGACATGGGGATCATTCTTTGCGAGAACATTCTCAGGCACATCGAAGAAGCTCCGCCGGATCAGAGCCGTCTCGAAATCATTCGTGAATCTGCTGGAGAAGTCTACGGAGCCGTGATAACTTCTTCGTTGACCACAATAATCTCGTTCCTGCCCGTCTTCACTTTGACCGGCCCTGAAGGGAAGTTGTTCAAACCGGTCGCTTACACCAAGACCTTTGCAGTCGGTGCTTCCCTCATACTTGCTCTTGCACTCGTACCTCCACTCGCTCACATCGTGTTTTCCAAAAGTACTCTGCGGGAGAAGACCCTCATGATTGTCAACGGCCTGGTTGCTTTCATGGGTCTCGTGATCGGGTTCTCAATTTCATGGTGGCTGGGACTTCCTCTCCTGTTCGTAGGAGGCCTTAAGGCTGTTTGCAGTTTCTTGCCAGATTCAATACGGGAAAAAACTCCAACAATTCTCAACGTAGCTGCTTTGCTTTTCGTCGTGATCTTGCTGACAAAGCATTGGCTCCCTCTCGGGCTAGAGAAGGGAATCTTGAAGAATTTGATTTTTGCGTCCGGAATTATCTTCGGGTTACTCGCAGTGAGAAAGATCTTCACCACATTCTACAGGCCATTCTTGAGGTGGAGCCTTGACCACAAGCCTGCTTTTCTTGCCATTCCAGCATCCCTGGTTGTGTTCGGGCTCACGATCTGGCTCGGGTTCGATACTGTTTTCGGGTTTGTCCCGTGGATGACCGACAGTATTCTAGGCCAAAGGACGCAGGCAGTTGTCGTTCAGCACGATCATGGGCAGCAAGTAAAAACAGATGCGGTTCCTGCCAAGGCCGATGGGGTCAGCTTTGTGCGAACGACCTGGTTGTGGTCGAGGTTCTCTCATGCCTTTCCCGGACTGGGAAAGGAATTCATGCCGGATCTTGACGAGGGAGCATTTCTGTTCATGCCTACGACCATGCCCCACGCATCCATCGGTGAAGCACTGGACATCATTCAAAAACAGGACATGGCAATCCGATCAATCCCGGAAGTGGAATCCGTGGTAGGCAAAATAGGAAGAGTGGAGAGTGCACTGGATCCAGCTCCTTTGTCCATGGTCGAAACGGTGATCAATTATCTTCCTGAGTACGGAATCGATCAGGTTACCGGGCAGCGGGTCATAGACCCGGACACGGGTAAGCCGTTGAGAAACTGGCGTCCCCATATCAAGTCGCCTGCAGATATCTGGAAGGAAGTAATTGACGCTGCAAAGTTGCCTGGAAGCACATCAGCACCCAAACTTCAGCCGATTGCTGCTCGAATAGTCATGCTCCAGAGCGGCATGAGAGCTGCTATGGGAGTCAAGATCCGCGGTAAGAATCTCGACGAAATTGAAAGAGTAGGGCTTCAGGTTGAGCATTTTCTCAAAGAGGTTCCATCCATCGAAGAGTCTTCCGTGATAGCGGACCGCGTCGTCGGTAATCCTTATCTGGAGATTGACATCGACCGCAAGGCTATAGCGAGATACGGCATCAAGATTCAAGATGTCCAGGATGTTATCGAAATAGCCATCGGTGGCAAACGAATAACCACGACCGTCGAAGGCCGAGAGCGCTACCCTGTGCGTGTAAGGTACCAGAGAGAACTCCGCGATTCTCTGGAGTCGCTTGAAAAGATACTGGTTTCAAGCAGCGAGGGTGTTCAGATTCCATTGAACCATCTTGCGACCATACGGTATACACGTGGCCCCATGATGATAAAGAGTGAAGATACTTTTCTAGTGAGCTACGTGCTGTTCGACAAGAAACCGGGGAAGGCGGAAGTTGATGTGGTCCGGGGAGCCGATAATTTCTTGAAACATAAGATCGCTACTGGTGAGTTAGTGGTCCCCCCCGGTACATCGTTCGTATTTGCCGGCTCCTATGAAAATCAGGTCCGGTCGGAACAGACTCTTAGGTTAGTCATACCCGTCTCCCTGGTACTTATCTTTCTGGTACTCTATTTTCAGTTCCGTTCTATCCCGACTTCGTTAAATGTGTTTTCCGGTATCTTCGTTGCCTGGTCAGGCGGGTTTTTGATGCTATGGCTCTATGCTCAACCCTGGTTTCTTGATTTCAGCGTCTTCGGGGTGGGCATGCGAGAACTTTTCCAAGTTCGTCCCTACAACCTTAGCGTTGCAGTCTGGGTAGGCTTTCTGGCTCTGTTCGGCATAGCCACAAACGATGGTGTGATTTACTCGACATACCTCGATCAGGTTTTTGCCAGACACTCTTTTCATTCCGTGTCCGAAATCCGGGAGGCAACTGTTGAGGCAGGCCTCAAAAGGGTGAGGCCTGCTCTCATGACCACAGCCACCACTATTTTGGCACTGATACCGGTCTTGACCTCGCAGGGGAAGGGCGCTGATGTTATGGTGCCCATGGCCCTACCAAGCTTCGGAGGAATGTGTATTGATATAATAACCATCTTCGTAGTCCCTACCATTTATTGCCTCGTTAAGGAGACGGAATTCAAAATGAAAGCCCGTGCTTCCTGACGTCAAAAGGAGTCCCTCATGCTTACATCGAAGTTAGTGAGAATTTTGTTTGCCGCATCCGTAATAGCAGTCGTCGCCTTTGCTTCAATTTTCTCAGTAGCCGCGCAGACGGTAGATCTTCCTGACGGATCGAAGATTGATCTCTCAGCGGTCTGCCCGGTCTGTAACATGAAAGCCGATACCGGGAGCATGGGCCCAGCCGCCGTGGTTTTTAACGACGGGAAGGTGGTCGCTTTCGACGGAGCCGGAGACTTTTTCCGATACTTTCTCGATCCGTTAAAGTACGGTTTCGATTCCTCGAATATCAAAAATACCTTTGTTAGCGAGTACGGCACGAAAAAGATTCTCGATGCCAAACAAGTCTATTTCGTGACCGGTACCGACGTTACCGGAGGGATGGGTTTCGAGCCTGTGCCTTTTTCAAGAAAAGAAGATGCTGAGAAATTCAAGACGGAACGCAACGGCAAGGCGGTTGTCGCTTTCTCCGACGTAAATGCTCAAGACGTCAAGATCAGGAAGAAAATACTGAAAATGGAGCATGGTCACGACGGAGGGGACAAGTCGAAGCACTAAATATTTGGCTGAGGTGGATATCCGCTTGTTAGTGAACGAGACCCACCTCTTTCTAAGTTCATATCAGAGGAAAATCAATGACACGGGTACTAAGCTTATGCTAGACTCCTGAAGAGTGATTCGCCTCAGAATGACAGTTCTTTTCTGAGAGATTTCGCCTAAGGAATTGTAGTTATTCCATTCCATCTTTACTGATAATGGCTGCATGGAGGTTCCGTATGGCTAAACCGGACATGGTCTGCCCTTTTTCAAAGAAACTATGTATAGAGTGTGCCCAGTTCAGAGGCAGACACTACCATTTCTGTTTTGCCCCTAAATATAGAGGTTTTTCATGGGACCGGAGTAAGGTGCCTGCATCGAAGGCCGGCGGAGGGAAACGTGACAATGGGATCGAAAAACCGCCTATCATCCCGATAAGTTCAAAGTGGCTAACAAACCTTGAAGATTGTATTGACAGGAGGGAAGGATGATCAAAGATTTTCATTACCTCAGGCCGAACACGGTTGGAGAAGCACTAGACTTGATTTCACAGTACAAGGATGACTGCAAGATTATCTGCGGGGGGCAGTCGTTGTTGATCCTGATGAGACAGGGACTAGTTGCTACGGACTACCTCGTTGACATTAAGCGGGTCCAGGGACTCAACTACATCAATTTTGACACGAACGAAGGCCTTAAAATGGGTGCCGCCACGACGCATCGTGCAATTGAGAAGTCGGCGCTCATAAAGGACAAGTTTAAAGTCTTAGCTGACATGGAAAATAATCTTGCCTCAATTCAGGTTCGTAACTGGGGCACCATAGGGGGTAACCTTGCTCATGCAGACGCGGCAGGTGACCCCGCACCGGTTCTGATGACCCTTGGTGCATCGGTGAAAGTTGGTAGCGCCGATGACACGAGGATAATTTCGCTTGACCAGTTCTATGTGGGTCTTTTTGAGACGGCTCTAAAAGAAGACGAAATTGTGCTTGAAGTTCAGGTACCTGTCCCTGCTTCTCGTAGTGCAGCAGTGTATGAAAAGTTCAATCTTCTCCAGAGCGACCAGGGGATAATAGCAGTTGCGGCTTCAATGACTCTCAATGGTGATTCCACATGTAAGGAGGCTAGGATAGCTCTTGGCAATGCCGCACCGACCACTATGAGAGCTAGAAAGGCAGAACAGACTCTTGTGGGTGGAAAGCTGGACGATGATCTGCTCGAGGCGGCAGGTGTTGCTGCGTCGGAGGAAGCCGACCCGATTTCGGATATTCACGCTTCCGAAGACTACAGGCGTCATCTGGTCAAGGTTTTGACGATGCGAATGGTGAAAAAGGCTTGGGAACAGGCTGCAATTTCAGCTTGACGAGGAGGGTTCTATCATATGGAAAAACATCTATTGAGAATTACGGTCAATGAACAGGAGTATGAGCTTTATATAAACCCAAAGTCACTGTTGGTTGAAGTCATACGAGATCATCTAGGTTTTACCGGAACGAAACGAGGTTGCGAAAGTGTCTCTTGCGGGGCGTGCACCGTCATGATAGACGGAATGGCGGTAAAATCCTGTTCGGTGTTGGCCATGCAGGTGGATGGCATGAATGTTACGACCTCAGAGGGGCTGGAAGAAAAAGGACAGCTTCACCCCATACAGAAGGCTTTCCTCGATCATGGTGCCTACCAGTGCGGTTTCTGTACTTCCGGAATGTTGATGTCGTCCAAAGCATTTCTTGACGAAAATCCAAACCCGACAACACATGAAATACGTGAAGGTATTGAGGGGAACCTCTGCCGTTGCACGGGCTACAACAGCATAGTAAGGGCCTTGGACGCTGTAGCGAAGGGGAATTATAGGGAGGACAAAGCATGAAATATAACGTCATAAACACTCATGTCCATAATATAGACGGCATCGAAAAAGTTACAGGGCGGGCAACCTATACCTTTGACGTCAAAATTCCCGGAATGCTGTACGGCAAGATTCTGAGAAGTCCACACCCCCACGCAAGAATCGTGAACATTGACTCAAGCAAGGCTATTGAGCTGATGGGTGTCAAGGCAGTAGTTACTGGAAAAGACACTCTTGGTGTAAAGCAGGGGATCTGGAGACGCTATAGTGAGCTGTGTGACGAACAAATCCTCCCTTTAGAGAAAGTTCGTTATATCGGGGAACCGGTTGCAGCGGTTGCCGCGGTCACTGAAGAGATTGCCGAACAGGCATTGGACCTGATTGAAGTGGACTATGAAGTTCTGCCGGCCGTCTATGAACCGATGGAGGCAATTAAAAAAGGCGCCCCTGAAGTTCACGAAGGTGTGGAACGCAATATAAACGTCACACGTCACATTGAGTGGGGAGATGTGGAAGAGGCGTTTGAGAACTCGGATTATATAAGGGAAGACTGGTTCAAATGTTCAGGTCAGGCCCATATGTGTATGGAGACTCGCTGTGCCGTTGCCAGCTATACACCTGATGGCAAGTTGACCGTATGGACATCAACCCAATCCCCCTACTACATTCAAGGGCTTCTTTCAGGAGTGCTTGGACTGAGAGAGAGCGACATCAGGGTTATAGCGCATTATGTAGGCGGCGGATTTGGGGGGAAGTTTGAACTTGACGCGGCCCAGTTCTGCAGTTCAGTTCTTTCCATGAAACTAAGTAAACCTGTTAAAATTGTATTTTCCCGCGAGGAAGATTTTATTGCAACCAAACGGCGGACACCTATGTTCTACTATGTGAGAACAGGTGTTAAGAAAGACGGCACCTTCATGGCAAGAGAGACAAGAGTCTTCACGGATGGGGGCGCCTATACGGGAATGGGAGCTACTGCACTCTACCTCACAGGTTTTTTTCATTCGTTTCCTTACAAATGGGCAGGTTACAGATACGATGGCTTCAGGGTTTACACAAACACTCTGCCTTCAACGTCCATGCGTGGATTCGGAGCACCCCAAGGAATGTTTTGCTCAGAGACGCAGATTGACCTGATCGCACGCGATCTGGGGATCGATCGCGTCGAAATTCGACGCAAGAATGCACATACGCCGAATTATGAAGTCCCCGGGCAGGCCACCATAGCGAGTTGCGGTCTTACAGAGTGCCTTGATAAAATTGAGGAATGGATCAAGTCTCGTGGCAAGTTGCCTCCTAACAGAGGTATCGGCATATCTTCGTATGGTTTCATGTCAGGTGGTATTTTTAACTGGTTTGATTCTCCTTATTCCTTTTCTTCGGCAGTGGTGACGATCAACTACGACGGGAAGGTGGACTTGCATGTTGGATGCCAGGAAATCGGCCAGGGATCTAACACCACGATGGCAATAATATGTGCGGAAGAATTGGGCGTTCGCATTGAGGATATCAGGGTACACTCAGGGGATACGGCTGAATGCCCTCCAGACCTAGGGGCGTGGGGTTCCAGGCAGACACTTATGGCAGGCAATGCCACGAAAATGGCAGCGGCTGATGCCAAGCGGCAGCTTCTCGAATTTGCTACGGCAAAGATAAAACCCAATATAGTTTACGACTTGGATATTAAGGATAGATGGGTCCACTTGGTAGCCCGTCCGGAACGAGGACTGGATTACTTTGAAGTTGTCAAGGACGCCCTGCGTGGTAAGGGTGGACAGCGCATCGTAGGCAGGGGATTCTACACCCCCCACAGAAAAGGCATGATTTCACCTGCGTACAGCTACGGAGTTCAGGCTCTGGAGATTGAGGTCGATCCTGAAACCGGCAAGATCAAGCTTGTCAATTGTGTGACCGCTCACGATTGCGGTCAACCTATCAATCCCTTAGGCCTTCATGGCCAACTCGAAGGTGCCATCTCCATGGCTGCGGGCTACGGTTTCCTCGAGGACATGCCCATGGAAGACGGAAAGATCATGAATCCGAATCTCGTGGACTATAAGATCATCAGGGCTACGGAAATGCCGGAAACCGAGGTCTTTGAAATAGATACCTACGAACCTGAGGGTCCGTTCGGAGCCAAGGAAGCTGGAGAAGGTCTCACCAACCCTACGGCCGCTGCCCTCGGCAATGCGTTGTTCGACGCGCTGGGGATAAGCGTCAAACAACTTCCGATAACTCCTGAAAAAGTTCTGAACGCATTGAGAGAGAAAAAGCTAGAGGACAATAAATAATTGGGAGGTCTGTCATGAGCATCAAGTGTCCTGTATGCGGTAAAGTGGCAAAAACAGGGAGTGCGATTGACTGTGCCAGGCACATGTTTGGAACGGGCGACAAGCCGCACAGAGCGTGGTTTGAATCACAAGGCCTATCGTATATCGATCTCCTACTTTCTCAAACCACTGAGCCTGGAAACAAAGCGTACATTACCGTAGCCGAATTGATAGAGAAGGCCAATAAAGATTGATTAGTTCGGAGTTAATTGAGAAAGGAGTGTAGGAGGATCGAATGATTATTGAAGGAAAATTTGCATTGAAAGCGCCTATACAAAAATTATGGGATATGCTCCTTGAACCTGAGACCTTGGGTTCTTGCATGCCCGGTGCGCAAAAAGTTGAAAAGATAGATGAGAATACGTACGAGGCGGTAATAAAGCAAAAAGTCGGCCCAATAAAGGTAACTCTAAAGTTCAGAAACGTCCTGACCAAAGTGGAACCACCGAATCACTTGGAACTTGAAGGTGAAGGTCAGGACATTACCAAACTAGGCCACTTCAAGCAAAAAACCGTTGTTGATCTCAAGGAAACTGAAACTGGAGAAGTGGAACTGTCGTACAAAGCAGATGTCAACATTGTCGGAAAACTTGCGATGTTCGGCGACAGAGTTATGAAAAGCAAAGCCAAGGACGTGGAGAAAGAATTCACCAACAACCTTAAGGAAAAGCTGAAAAGTATTTCTAGAACTGAATTGACAGTTGCGTGAAACTTCGTTACTCTTAATTGGACAGGCGCTGTAAGAGCTTAATAGGGAAGCCGGTTAAAGTCCGGCGCGGTCCCGCCGCTGTGACCGGGGACGAAACCTCGAGATTACCACTGCTTCGCCAAGCGAGGTGGGAAGGTTCGAGGATGTAGAAAGATCCGGAAGCCAGAAGACCTGCCTGTCTTTAGTTATGCCGCGAGTTACGGCTACCCCAGGGAAAAAGAAAACTGGGTGCATTCCCGGGACCCTCAGAAGGCCCGGGTTTTTTTTTATTTGTGATATCAGTACATTGCCACAATTCACCCTGGTAAGGAAGATGCCTTGGCAGTATTCCTAGACATTTTGAGAAAGCTGACCTTTCTTGCCGAGCACACTGGTTACTCTTGTGAAGGATTAGTTTCGGCCAGGGTTGCTGCGAACGTCTGGAGTTTAAAAATAGACCAGACCGATCTTTGGGGGTTCGATGAAAATGCCGCTGATCAGATTATTCTTCCAGAGACGCACTATACGATTGATCAAATAGACTTGTTGTCGTGTGAATCCAACGATTACATTGACCATGTAGATTATTTCTTAATTGAAGACGATTTTAGACGAATGGGTTCTGAGGATACGGAAATCGACTGCAGTAGACTGGTCAGCGCCGGCCATAATGATCCGGACCTTATTTCAGAAGATTTTTCCGCAGAGATACAAGCCGTGGAAGTAGCAGAAAGTCGTTTGAAACCCTTAATTATCTCCGGGGAGTCCAGACCATTTGTGCTGGTTTCCTGTCTAACTCATTTGGCTTTGCTGTGCTTGCTCATCTTCTTCCCTCCAGGTAAGTCGGCAGGGGAAGGAGGGAATAGCCATAATGCCGTAATGGTAAGATTGTTGGAAAGCGAGGAGATAATTCCCCAGGAGGAAAGACCTGCTTCAAGAGACTCTGCAGCGGCCTTGCCTTCAATAGCGAACAGGAAAGCCGAAAGCCCAGAACTGAGAGATAGAATACAGGGTCAAAGGCCTGTCCCGCTTCTCGACCTGAACGATCAAGCCATCAGGGAGCAAACTGCCGCTGATTGTGATGAACACAATCTGGAAGTCTTGAAAACTAATCGTGTTTACGCAACGATAGATAAAGAATTCGGCAAAATCGAGGATGCAGTCTTCAAAGATCCTGAAAAGGAATCGGCCCAAAAAGATGATGTAACAGTAAGGACTCCGAATAAACACGACTCGATGGCAATTACTCCGTCTACGGCTAGTCCTGAAAGGCGTTCAATGACTTCGGCCGGAAGAGAAGGTGACGAATTTAGAGCCCAGATAATTTCCGCCATTCATGCAGCAGCCTATTATCCGAAGAAGGCCATGAACGAAAGATTACACGGTGAGGCGGTAGTCGCCTTTACCGTAAGAAGGAATGGCTCAATCTCAAATTTGGCTCTTAAAAAACACTCCGGATCGCTCATCTTGGATGATGCTGCCATAAAAATAGTCCAGAAGGCTTCTGAAAAATTTCCCTGTATCCCGGAACGATTAACGACGGATAGTTTCAGCTATGAGGTTCCCATCATTTTTAAAAAGAAAACATGATCGTTCTTGGACTTCACTGACCTCAACGGCCGTGGTGTTCATTCTCTGTCTTGTTCTGTTTGCTGGTCGAATACATGGTGAAACTTCGGATCCACGTTGTGTAAGGGACGACCTTGGACGGCAAGTTTGTGTTTCTAAAGTTCCAAAACGCTTAATATCCTTTGCTCCAAATCTCACGGAAATAATATTTGCACTGGGCGCGGAAAATTCCCTAGTTGGGAGAACCTCCAGGTGCAATAGGCCCAGGGAAGCCACGCGAATACAGGAAATCGGGGCATATCTTAACCCGGATTTGGAGCGAGTAATGGCCCTGCGTCCAGACCTTGTATGCGCTACAAAGACAGGTGTTAGAGAGGAACTCGTCCATAGGATATCGGAGCTGGGGATCCCCGTATTTGTTGATGACAGCAACTCCCTCGATGACATATGCCTTTTGCTAAAAAGATTGGGAACGCTTCTCGGACGCGAAACCGAAGCAGATAAGCTTGTGCAAGAATTCCAGAAAAGACGTGAGGTGATTCGACGGAGGATCGAAGGGGCGGCAAACCCTTCCGTTCTTTTTGCAGTAGGGGTACGTCCTCTTGTGGTTGCCGGAGGAAAAAGCTTCTTAGGCGCACTGATCCGAGAGGCTGGCGGACAAAACATTGCCGAAAACGAAAGTATCCCATTCCCGCGTTATAGCTTTGAAGAAGTTATTAAAAGGGACCCGGATCTCATATTGGTTTTGGACAAAGAGTGCCGAGATGAAGAATGTTTGGATCAGTTGCGACGATATTCCACTCTTCGTGCAGTTATCAATTCCAGAGTTTATTCAATGGACGCAGACCTGATGGCCCGCCCGGCACCGCGAATCTTGGAAGGATTGGAGCTATTGGCGGCCATCTTTCATCCGGAGTTGCCCAGGGGTGGGCTGCATTAAGACATTACCCACAAGATGCGATAAGAGACTCATGACGTTATCTTAACTCAGGCATGATACAACGCAAAGTTCAAATAAATGCACCGGTCGATACTAGTAAAAACAATCCTCGTAAGTGTTGGGCTCTTTGCGGCACTCATAGTAACGGTTGTTATCTCTCTTTTAATTGGCACAAGCACCGTTGATATCAAAGACCTGTTTTTTGCTGCTCAGGGTGATGAACACTCACATAAAGCCTGGACAATTCTAACCTCGTATCGGTTGCCGAGGACAGTCCTCGCCGCTTTGGCAGGAGCGGGACTAGCCTCTGCGGGCGTCGTGTTCCAGGGGGTATTAAGAAATCCTTTGGCAGACCCATATCTAATAGGAATCGCCGGCGGTGGTTCTCTCGGGGCAGTGACATCAATAGTTCTGTTTGGTCAAGGAAGGGTTCTCAGCACTTCTCTTTTCGCATTCCTCGGTAGTCTAGTTGCAGTAGGGCTCGTGTACGGTCTAGCTGCAGCCAAAAGGGGCGCAGCCTACATAAATACCATTATATTGGCTGGAGTGATCGTAGGTGCGCTCATGAACGCACTTATGCTGCTTCTGATATCTATTTCAGGCTCGGATGAAATGCAGAGGATACTATTTTGGCTCATGGGAGATTTCAGCTTGGCGGATTATCAGAAAATCATGATTGCAGGCGTAGTAACTGGGTTGGGTTGGTTGGCAATATATTTAAATGCCAACCGGTTAAACGTTCTGATAAGCGGCGATGATACCGCACACCATCTCGGCCTTAATGTATTCAGGGCAAGGACTTTCTTTATTGCCACAGCGGCATTAATTACCGGCACAATCGTCAGTGTATCCGGTACGGTCGGGTTTGTGGGTTTGGTGGTTCCTCATGCTATGAGGCTGCTTTTTGGATCGGACAGCCGAGTACTCCTTCCAGCAGCCTTTCTTGGAGGAGCAGCTTTTCTTGCTGCGTCGGATTGCGTCGCCAGGGTTGTGGCCTATCCGGTGGAATTGCCGGTCGGGGTCATAACTGCCCTGACTGGGGCTCCTTTCTTTCTCTATCTTCTCGTGAAAGAGTGACCGACAAAGATGAAAGACGATCTTCTCGAATGCAGGGAAGTGCTTTTCAGATATAACGGACTTACTGTGCTGAATGGAGTGAGTTTAGTTGTATCGCCGGAGGACTTTGTCGGCGTGATCGGCCCAAACGGTGCGGGAAAGTCCACCCTGATAAAGATCATGAGTGGACTCATCCGGCCGCTTCAAGGCCGGGTCACCTTTAATGGAAGAGATCTTGCATCCTTGTCGAGACGAGATGTGGCAAAAAAATTGGCTGTAGTTGCTCAAGAAGAGACATCAGAATTCGGTTTCACTGTTAAGGAAGAGGTAATGTTGGGGAGAGCGCCGCATCATGGGGGATTGTATTTTGAAAACCGATCGGACAGGACAATTGTAGAAGCGGCAATGGAGAAAACCAGAGTGGCCCATCTTTCTAACCGTAGAATCGAAGCCTTGTCGGGTGGAGAGAGGCAAAGAGTGAGAATCGCTCGAGGCATTGCACAGCAGCCCAAGGTGCTTTTGCTGGACGAGCCGACAAATCACCTGGATCTGTATTCCCAAATATCTTTGATGGAATTGCTGCGCGAAATCAACAAAGAAGGACTTTCAATTCTTTTGGTTTCACATGACATCAACTTTGTGGCCGAATCATGCGATCAACTGAACATACTTCATGACGGCAACTTTCGATTCTCCGGCACACCCCGGGAAGTAATAACTCCGGAAAATTTGGCGGCATCTTTCAGAATAAGGGCGCTGGTCGATACGAATCCTGTCACTGGTGCTCCTCGAATGACCCCGGTTGGAATATTGTAATACTTATAAAGGGATTCCTGAACCTATCATAGCCCGTTAGTGTAAGCAGCACAGTGGTGTTCGGCGCATTGATCGCCGATGCGAACACCTTGAAATCCCCGTTGGCGTCGTACCAGACCACGATACGGCGGTCGTTGAGGAGGTCGACCAGTTTCTTGTGCAGGAAGGAAGTAAACTTCATCGGGCGGCCTCGGCGTCAGTCGGCAGTTGGAAGCGTACGAAATCGCTTCATGGGATAATTGGTCCACCGCATATTGACAATATCGTGTTTACTAATGCCTTCAACTCCGAGCAACTCGCAACGGCGACCGACAGATCGTTTTCTCGGAGAATCCGTGAGGCGTCGCGCGGCTTGACGTAGCTGTCTCTACACCCGCCTATCTCGAAAATCTCCCTGATCCTGTGAGCTGGGGGATTATCGTGGTTCACCTCTTCAGGGTCCCCCGCCGGGCAAGCCCGGTTATGGCACGCCAGCTTTTGAATCGAAGGCCAATAGGGCAGCAACCAGGCCTCGAAATCGTATTGGGCTGCATGCGGGTGGAATCTTGGCTCTGCGTGGACCCATTGCCTCATCTTCGCTTTAGCTTCCCTGGCATCTCGAAATTCCGGCGGCTGAGTGCCGGTATAAACATCGGTCAACGCGATCACATGATCTGCCGCCCGTGGTCCGCCTAAAAGCTTGATCACCACCCGCCGGAGCTTGTCCCCCGTGGGAATCGGCCCGTCGTACGGAAGCGGATCGATCTTGGGCATGGCATCGGGGAGCCGCGACTGAAGAAAACGACGGAGAAACTGCAAGAAAGCTATTTCTATCTTTCCCTCGACGATAAGAGCGACCTTCATGACCGTCCTCCCATGCGCCCCATCCGCCACACTTCATCGAGGCTGTAATCGGCCAGCCATTGTTCAAGGTCCAGCGAATCCGCCCACGTTGCTGT